>OHPB01000044.1_pt1 | contig 87966 bp, 91 predicted proteins | sample 1577621 | NCBI WGS metagenome assembly OHPB01 (sample SAMEA3879577, study PRJEB24766) | human gut metagenome | biome: human-associated habitat; feature: feces | place: USA | collected 1985/1987 | reverse complement strand
TCTATTGATAATTAAATGCTTAACAATAGAATTCTAATTTTTGTCATCTACTAAAAAACAAAATAAGAAAAGTATATGGAAAGGAAGTTCTCTATTTACCGGAGAATGGTATAAAATTGATTAATAGATCGGTAGTATCCTGTTCAGAAAAAGAGAAACTTAATATTCTATGGATTGGTACTATGGAAGCTAGGAAAATGCCTAATATAGTCTTGGATGTTGTACTGAAAATGAAAGAAGTGAGTCATGTCGTTTTTCACATGATTGGCGGTGGTCCATTATTACCATGGTTTAGAAATTCCATTCAAAAACATGGTCTTGAAGCAAATTTTGTAGTTTATGGACAGGTCCCTAGAGAAAGAATATTCAACCTTTTACCTGATTTTGATATACATATTATTACTTCTCTATTGGAAGCTAACACAACTGTCATTTGGGAAACAATGAGTTGGGGCATTCCAACTATATCATTAGATCATTTTGGTATGGCTGATGTTATAAATGATTCTTGTGGTATCAAAATTCCAGTAAAAAGCTATGGACAAGTTGTGAACTGTTTGGCTGCTACTCTTGATAATCTGTCTCTAAATCCAGAAAAAATATTGCAACTTAAAAAAGGAGTATACCAAAGTGCAGTAAAATACACTTGGAATAATCGTATTGATTTCTATGAAAGTTGTTATAAAAAAGCTATAATGAATTTTACCTCAAAAAGTAAGTAAGAATGAATGTTTCAATTATAGGCACAGTAGGTGTACCTGCCAATTATGGTGGTTTTGAGTCTTTAGTAGAAAATATTATTGGTGATAATTCTTCAAAAAACATTCATTATACTATTTATTGCAGTAGTAAGAATTACTCTCAAAAGCTTCTTTCTTATAAGAATGCAAAATTGAAGTATATTCCGTTGAATGCCAATGGAAGCCAGAGTATCTTATATGATATTATCTCTTTGCTGAAGGCCACAAGAAGTAGTGATGTTATCCTTGTTCTGGGAGTGTCCGGCTGTTGTTTCCTTCCTGTATATCGCTTGTTCTCCAGAAAACGCTTAGTTATCAATATTGACGGTTTGGAACATAAGCGCGACAAATGGGGAAAATGGACAAGACGTTTTTTGAAGTTTTCGGAGAAGATGGCCTTAAGGTATGGTGATGTGATAGTGGCAGATAATAAAGGCATTCAAGATTATGTAGCGGAAGAGTATGGCAAGAAAACGGCATTGATAGCTTATGGAGGTAATCATGTGTTGTGTGATATTTCGGATATTGAAAATGAAGTATTAGAAAAATATGAACTGAAAAGAGAAGAATACTCTTTTTCACTTTGTAGAATAGAACCGGAAAATAATGTACATATAACATTAGAAGCTTTCAAAGTATCCGGTAAAAGACTGGTTTTTGTCGGAAATTGGGAAAGAAGTTTATATGGGAAAGAATTATTGGAAACCTATGCTGACTGCGAGAATATTCATCTATTATCTCCTATATATGACTTGAAAATATTGAATGTATTGAGAAGTCATTGCTCTTTTTATATACATGGGCATAGTGCAGGGGGGACTAATCCTTCGTTGGTAGAAGCTATGTTCTTCCAAAAACCGATATTGGCTTTTGACGTCATATATAATAGGGAAACGACAGAGCAAAAAGCTAATTATTTTTCTTCAGTTGATGATTTAGTAAAGTTATTAGAATTGCCATATTCAACTTTTCAATCAAATGCAAATAATATGATAGAGATTGCTCAAAGACGTTATCGGTGGGAAGTTATTGCACAACAATATGAGATATTATATAATGAATAAAAAACAATATATATATAATGGATGTAAATTATAAACTTATTGATACTCAGAAAATCATAGACTACATAAATTCCTTTTCAGGAGAAATTAGGGTAGAGGATATCGTTCGGAATTCCGGTGCTGACAAACTGCGGGTATATCCCGCACTCTTCGAGTTGGAACAGGAGGGGATCATTGATGTATTAGAACGAGAAGAATTGGGGGCACCAACAGTGGTATGTAAGAGAAGAGACTCCTCTACAAATTTAGAGTGACATTTTTATAATAAAGACAGGTAACAGCGGTTATTTTGTTTTAGGCGCAGCCGGAATTACTTAGTTTGAGTGGTTCCGGCTGTTTTTTATTGTGATAATGAAGGCTTATTGATTAGAAAGTTTTATTTTTGCAGAGAGTTAGTATAATCATGAAATAAAAAGTATAAGAATGTCAGGTAATGAATATATAAATATGTTTTCAGCCCATCTTTTTTGGGATGTGCGTAAAGAAGATGTCGATTTTGATGAGCATGCCCAATACATTATAAAAAGAGTCTTGGAATATGGCTTGTTGGAAGACTGGAATCTTATCCGGCAATATTATGGCTTGTCTAAAATTGTGGAGGTGGCGAAAGAATTAAGAGATTTAGAGCCTCGTGCCTTAGCATATATATCTGCAGTTTCTAAAACCCCTAAAGAGCAATTTAGATGTTACATCTGGAAACAGTCGAATATTCAACACTGGAACTTTTAAGGAAGTTGCAAAGTTTACCGATATTGCGCGATACGCGTTTGGTAGGAGGAACCGCTTTGGCTTTGCAATTGGGACACCGGAAATCTGTTGATTTGGATTTCTTCGGAACTATTACTTGTGAAGCGGAAGAACTTATAAGTGCAATAAAAACCGTAGCCTCTCTTATTGTATTGAAAGAATCTCCCCATATACATATTTATTTGGTTGATGGGATTAAAGTTGATATTGTAAATTACAGGTATCAATGGCTTGATAAACCAGTTGTAGACCAAGGAATACGCATGGCTGGAATTAAAGATATTGCTGCTATGAAAGTAACGGCTGTTATTGGCAGGGGAACTAAAAAGGATTTTATTGATATTTCTTTTTTATTGCATCATCTTTCTTTAAATGAAATTTTAGACTTCTATTCTACTAAATATGATGATGGCTCTGTTTTCATGGCAATGAAAAGTTTGGTGTATTTTGACGATGCGGAAAAGGAACCGATGCCGGATATGTTGATTAATAAGTCTTGGGAACAGGTGAAAGAATATATCTTATCAAAGATTTCTTGAAGCATTTGCCTTATCTACTCGAAAAATCTTATTAACTTTGCGGGTCACTTTTGGAAACAATAAAAAAATAATGATATGAATATCTCTTATAATTGGTTGAAAGAGTATGTCGATTTTGATTTGACACCGGATGAAGTTGCCGCTGCACTTACTTCCATTGGATTGGAAACTGGAAGCGTGGAAGAAGTGCAAACCATTAAAGGCGGACTGGAAGGTTTGGTCATTGGAGAAGTCCTGACATGCGAAGCTCATCCTAATTCAGACCACATGCACATCACTACCGTAAATCTGGGACAGGGTGAGCCTGTGCAGATAGTATGCGGTGCGCCTAACGTGGCAGCCGGGCAGAAAGTGGTGGTAGCTACTTTGGGTGCAAAACTTTACGACGGTGATGAATGTTTTACAATCAAGAAATCAAAGCTTCGCGGCGTAGAGTCCAACGGTATGATTTGTGCGGAAGATGAAATCGGTATCGGTACAGACCATGCAGGTATCATCGTATTGCCGGAAACGGCTGTGCCGGGCACACTCGCCAAAGACTATTATAACATCAAGAGCGACTATGTGCTGGAAGTGGATATCACTCCCAACCGCGCCGATGCTTGTTCACACTACGGTGTGGCTCGCGACTTGTACGCTTATCTGGTACAGAACGGCCTGCCGACTTCTTTGAAAAAACCGTCTGTGGATGCTTTTGCCGTTGAGAACCACGATTTGGACATCAAGGTTACGGTGGAAAACAGCGAGGCTTGTCCGCGTTATGCCGGAGTTACCGTAAAAGGTGTAACCGTAAAGGAGAGTCCGGAGTGGTTGCAAAACAAGCTCCGTATCATCGGCCTGCGTCCCATTAATAATGTGGTGGATATTACGAACTATATTGTTCATGCATTCGGTCAGCCGCTTCACTGCTTCGATGCCGACAAGATTAAGGGCGGTGAAGTCGTTGTGAAGACAATGCCTGAAGGTACCCCTTTTGTCACTTTGGACGGTGTAGAACGCAAGTTGAGCGAACGCGACCTGATGATCTGCAACAAAGAAGAGGCCATGTGTATCGCCGGAGTGTTTGGCGGATTGGATTCCGGTTCTACGGAAGATACCAAAGATATATTCCTCGAAAGTGCTTATTTTCATCCTACCTGGGTGCGCAAGACCGCCCGTCGTCATGGCTTGAATACGGATGCTTCTTTTCGTTTTGAAAGAGGTGTCGATCCGAATATTACTCTTTATTGCCTGAAACTGGCTGCAATAATGGTGAAAGAGCTTGCCGGCGGTACTATATCTTCCGATATAAAGGATGTGTGTGCTGCTCCTGCCCAAGACTTCCGGGTGGAACTTTCCTATGAGAAGGTTCATTCACTGATAGGTAAGGTGATTCCGGCAGAGACAGTAAAGAGCATCGTGGCGAGTCTGGAAATGAAGATCGTAGCCGAAACGGCAGAAGGCCTGACACTGGATGTACCGCCTTATCGTGTGGATGTGCAGCGCGATTGTGACGTGATAGAAGATATTCTCCGTATTTACGGTTATAATAATGTAGAGATTCCGACTGCATTGAAGTCCAGCCTGACAACGAAAGGTGAGTGGGACAAGTCCAACCGACTGCAGAATCTGGTTGCCGAACAGTTGGTGGGATGCGGTTTCAATGAGATCCTGAATAACTCGTTGACGCGTGCCGCATATTACGACGGTTTGGAATCCTATCCTGCCAAGAACCTTGTGATGTTGATGAATCCGCTTAGCGCCGATTTGAACGCTATGCGCCAGTCGCTGCTCTTTGGCGGATTGGAGAGTATTTCTCACAATGCCAACCGTAAGAATTCGGATTTGAGGTTCTTTGAATTCGGTAACTGCTATTACTTCAACGAAGAGAAGCGCAATCCTGAAAAAGCGCTCGCTCCTTACTCGGAAGATTATCATCTGGGCTTGTGGGTTACCGGTAAAAGAGTTTCCAACTCATGGGCGCATCAAGACGAGGATAGTTCGGTATATGAACTGAAGGCGTATGTTGAAAACATCTTTGCCCGTCTGGGACTGAAGATGCACGATTTGGTAGTCGGTAATCTGACCGATGACATCTATGCTGCTGCGCTGTCCGTACAGACAAGAGGTGGCAAACGTCTGGCTACTTTCGGTGTGGTGACAAGAAAACTCCTGAAAGCGTTTGACATAGATAACGAGGTGTACTATGCCGACCTGAACTGGAAAGAGCTGATGAAGGCTATCAAGAACGTAAAGGTAAATTATACCGAAATCTCCAAGTTCCCGGCTGTGAAACGTGATCTTGCTTTGTTGCTTGACAAGAAAGTACAGTTTGCCGAAATCGAGAAGATTGCTTATGAAACAGAGAAGAAGCTGCTGAAAGAAGTATCTCTCTTCGACGTTTACGAAGGCAAGAATCTGGAAGCCGGTAAGAAATCGTATGCCGTAAGTTTCTTATTGCAGGATGAAAACCAGACTTTAAACGACAAAATGATTGATAAAATCATGTCTAAACTGGTGAAGAATCTGGAAGATAAGCTGGGAGCGAAACTGCGTTAAGGAAAGTATTAAGAATAAAATCATAAATCATAAATATTTAGTTCCAATGGGAAGAGCGTTTGAATATAGAAAAGCTGCCAAATTGAAAAGATGGGGTCACATGGCTAAGACCTTTACAAGACTGGGTAAACAAATTGCTATTGCAGTGAAAGCCGGCGGACCTGAGCCGGAAAACAACCCTACATTGCGTTCGGTTATCGCTACTTGCAAGCGTGAAAACATGCCGAAGGATAATATTGAACGTGCCATCAAGAATGCAATGGGTAAAGACCAAAGCGACTACAAGAGCATGACTTATGAGGGATATGGTCCTCATGGTGTAGCCGTATTCGTTGATACACTGACCGATAATCCTACCCGTACGGTAGCTGATGTGCGTAGCGTATTCAACAAGTTTGGCGGAAACTTGGGAACAATGGGGTCACTGGCTTTCTTGTTCGACCATAAATGTATGTTCACTTTCAAGAAGAAAGACGGCATGGACATGGAAGAATTCATTCTTGACATGATTGACTTTGATATTGACGAAGACTATGAAGAGGATGAAGAAGAGGGTACAATCACTATTTATGGTGATCCGAAGAGCTACGCCGCTATTCAGAAACATTTGGAAGAGGGCGGCTTTGAAGATGTCGGTGGTGAGTTTACCTACATTGCCAATGACTTGAAAGATGTTGAGCCGGCGCATCGTGAAACGATTGATAAGATGGTGGAACGTCTGGAAGAATTTGACGACGTGCAGACGGTTTATACGAATATGAAGCCTGAAGAAAGCGAAGAATAATGACTTATACTTACAAGACTAAAGGTACGTGCAGTAGCAATATCGAGCTTGAAGTAGAAGACGGAATAGTAAAGGACATAGCTTTCTGGGGTGGCTGCAACGGCAATTTGCAAGGCTTGTCCCGCTTGGTTGCCGGGATGCCGGTGAACGAGGTTATCTCCCGTCTGGAAGGTATACGGTGCGGTGGACGTCCCACTTCCTGCCCGGATCAGCTGTGTAAAGCATTGCACGAAATGGGATATTAGACTATTGTGGCTTAAAAACGTCTCACGAGGTGAAAAAAATCATCTCGTGAGATGAATATATTCATCCCATGAGATGAATAAATTTGTCTTACGGGACGAATTTATCCGTCTCATGGGATGATTTTTTTTGCCGGCAAGATAACTTTTGCTGTTTTGAACCAAGTTATAGTGTATTTGTTTTTATTTGAGTACTTTTACACTCTCAAAATAACAACAACGAAATGAAGAATATTTTTAAGGACTTAAAGCGGAAAGACCATAAACGCTATTTGGGTGGTTTGGATGTATTTAAATATATCGGTCCGGGATTATTGGTTACGGTAGGTTTTATTGATCCGGGGAACTGGGCGTCTAATTTTGCGGCAGGTTCTGAATTTGGTTATTCGTTGCTGTGGGTAGTCACTTTGTCTACGGTCATGCTGATTATTCTTCAGCATAATGTGGCACACTTGGGCATCGTAACCGGGCTATGTCTGTCGGAAGCAGCTACACAGTACACTCCCAAGTGGGTGTCACGACCTGTATTGGGGACGGCTGTACTGGCTTCCATATCCACCTCCTTGGCCGAGATTTTGGGTGGGGCCATTGCATTGCAGATGTTGCTGGACATTCCGATTGTATGGGGTTCGGTGCTGACTGCGGTTTTCGTTTCAGTAATGCTTTTCACTAATTCTTATAAGAAAATAGAGCGCTCCATCATTGCGTTTGTGTCTGTCATAGGGCTTTCGTTCATCTATGAACTGTTTCTCGTTAAGATTGACTGGCCGGTGGCTGTGCAGGGGTGGGTGACGCCCTCGTTTCCGGAAGGGAGCATGCTTATTATAATGAGCGTGCTTGGAGCTGTGGTGATGCCTCATAATTTGTTCCTTCACTCGGAGGTGATACAGAGCCATGAGTACAACAAACAGGATGATGCTTCGATTCGTAAGGTCTTGAAGTATGAACTGTTTGACACGCTGTTTTCGATGATTGTGGGGTGGGCCATTAATAGTGCGATGATTTTGCTGGCTGCCGCTACTTTCTTTAAGAGTGGAATTCAGGTAGAGGAACTGCAACAGGCAAAGTCACTGTTGGAACCCTTGCTGGGAAGCAGTGCTGCCGTAGTGTTTGCGCTGGCTTTGTTGATGGCGGGCATATCTTCCACAATAACAAGCGGCATGGCGGCAGGCTCCATATTTGCCGGTATTTTCGGTGAGTCATACCACATTAAGGACAGCCACTCCCAAGTGGGGGTGATTCTTTCCTTAGGTATTGCATTATTGTTGATTTTCTTTATTGGGGACCCTTTTAAAGGACTGCTGATTTCGCAGATGATTTTGAGTATTCAGTTACCATTTACGGTGTTCCTGCAAGTAAGTCTCACTTCGTCCCGCAAAGTAATGGGACAATACGTAAATAGCAGGTGGAGCACATTGGTGCTTTACACGATTGCTATCGTTGTGACTGTATTGAATATTATGTTATTAATATCTAGTTTATAATGGAGCGGAACTTATTGAATGAAAGATTTATAACAATAGAAAAGTTGGCTGACGGCGAACTGTCACATAAACTTCCGGGGCTGACAGTAAAGTTTTCTTTTGCAGAGACATTTCTGGGAGAAGTGTTGGTTGCTTCAACACCTCAAGGCGTATGCTATATGGCTTTCGTAGTGAGGGGTAGAGATATGGCAGAGAGCGAGATGATGAACAGATTTCCCGGAGTGTTTTTTGAGATAGGTACGGATGAGCATCAACGTAGGGCACTGGCCGCTTTGTCTGCAGATGAGGAAAATATGGAGACAGTGCCTTTGCATCTGAAAGGAACTGATTTTCAGTTACGTGTATGGAACGAATTGCTGAAAATACCTTTCGGTGAAACAGCTACTTACGGAGAGATTGCTGCAGCATTGCAAAATCCGAAGGCGTACCGGGCCGTAGGTACGGCAATTGGGGATAATCCGGTTGCCGTATTGATTCCCTGCCACCGGGTGCTACGTACCGACGGGACGTTGGGCGGTTACCATTGGGGATTGGAACATAAGGTACAATTGCTGGAATGGGAAAAGCAACACAAAAAAGCTGAATAAGTGGATTCAACAATATACAGATATGAAGATTATAACCTATAATGTAAACGGTTTGCGGGCTGCCGTAACTAAGGGACTTCCCGAATGGCTGGCAAACGAACAACCGGATGTGTTGTGCCTGCAGGAAACCAAATTGCAGCCGGAGCAGTATCCGGCAGAGGCGTTGGACGCATTGGGATACAAGCATTATTTGTATTCGGCCCGGAAGAAAGGGTATAGTGGAGTAGCCATCCTGACCAAACGTGAACCGGACCATGTGGAATATGGCATGGGCATGGAGGAATATGATAGTGAAGGGCGCTTTATGCGTGCCGATTATGGCGACTTGTCCATTGTGAGTGTTTATCATCCTTCGGGAACAAGCGGTGACGAACGGCAGGCATTTAAGATGGTGTGGTTGGAAAAGTTCCGTCAATATGTAGTGAAGTTGCAGCGCACCCGTCCAAAATTAATCCTTTGCGGAGATTATAATATCTGCCATGAAGCAATAGACATTCACGATCCCGTCCGTAACGCCACGAATAGTGGTTTCTTGCCGGAGGAGAGGGAATGGATGACCCGTTTTCTGAATGAAGGTTTCATAGATACTTTCCGCCTGCTTCATCCCGACAAGCAGGAGTATACATGGTGGAGCTATCGTTTCAATTCGCGGGCGAAGAATAAAGGTTGGCGTATAGATTATTGTATGGTGAATGAGCCGGTGCGTCCGATGCTGAAAGATGCGCGTATCCTGAATGATGCAGTACACTCGGATCATTGTCCTATGATGTTGGAAATAGCAGATTGAGATATGACGAATGACAGAATAGAAAAAGCTGTTGGACTGTTTAAAAGCGGGTACAACTGCTCACAATCGGTAGTGGCTGCTTTTGCAGACATGTATGGCTTTACGGAAGAACAGGCATTGCGGATGTCTGCTTCCTTTGGTGGGGGCATCGGACGGATGCGTCAGACTTGTGGCGCCGCCTGTGGTATGTTTTTGCTGGCGGGACTGGAAAAAGGCGCCGTCGACGGTAAAGACCGCGAGGGAAAAGCCGCCAATTATGCGTTGGTGCAGGAACTTGCAGAAGAGTTCAAGAAGCGTAACGGTTCAATGATCTGCGCTGAGTTGCTGGGATTGAAGAAACCGGAAGGTTCTTCCACTCCCGAAGCGCGTACGGAACAATATTATGCCAAGCGTCCTTGTGCGAAAATGGTGGAAGAGGCGGCGACAATATGGGCCGAGTATTTGGAAAAACAGCAGAAATAAGCAGAAATTAGCCGTTTTTATGACAGAAAAGCGAAAAAAAAGGCAGTTAACGTGTTATATAACATAAAAATAACTATCTTTGCTGCTGAAATAAAATCTGATTCTTCTTTGTGGGAAACGGATTTTTAAGCATGTCTAACTAAAAATAAAGAGAAAATGTTGAAAGAGAAAGCTGGTGAAACTGCAGGAAAAATTTGGAATGTACTGAATGGAACTGAAGGTTTAACTGCTAAGCAAATCAAGAAAGCTACGAAATTGGTAGACAAAGATTTGTTCCTGGGTCTTGGCTGGTTGTTGAGAGAAGATAAAATTTCTACTCAAGAAGTTGAAGGCGAACTGTTTGTAAAACTGAACTAAGAAAGAGATTGGAATGTTATAAAAAATGCGTTGATACATTTGATATGTTATCAACGCATTTTTTTTTGTCTTCTCCTTTTAGTATCTTTGCACACCAAAATTTTAGAAACAAATGAAAAAGAATATACGTAACTTTTGCATCATTGCCCATATCGATCATGGTAAATCAACTTTAGCTGACCGTCTGCTGGAGTTCACCAATACTATTCAAGTGACTGAAGGACAGATGTTGGATGATATGGACTTGGAGAAGGAGAGAGGTATCACCATTAAGAGCCATGCTATCCAGATGGAGTATATGTACAAGGGGGAGAAGTATATTCTGAACCTGATAGACACCCCGGGACATGTGGACTTCTCATACGAGGTGTCTCGCTCTATTGCCGCTTGTGAGGGGGCGTTGCTCATTGTGGATGCGTCTCAAGGCGTGCAGGCGCAAACCATTTCCAATCTCTACATGGCCATCGAGCATGACTTGGAGATTATTCCGGTTATCAATAAGTGTGATATGGCGAGCGCCATGCCCGAAGAAGTAGAGGATGAAATTGTAGAGTTGCTCGGCTGTAAGCGTGAGGAGATAATCCGCGCTTCCGGTAAGACGGGAATGGGGGTTGAGGAGATTCTTGAGGCAGTCGTTGAGCGTGTTCCGCATCCCGAAGGTGATGAGGAAGCACCGTTGCAGGCTCTGATCTTCGATTCTGTATTCAACTCTTTCCGGGGCATTATTGCTTACTTCAAGATTGTGAACGGTGTCATCCGGAAGGGAGACAAGGTGAAGTTCTTCAATACGGGCAAGGAATACGATGCGGACGAAATAGGTGTTTTGAAAATGGATATGGTGGCCCGGCAGGAATTGCGTACGGGTGACGTAGGTTATATCATTTCGGGCATCAAGACTTCCAAAGAAGTAAAGGTAGGTGATACGATTACCCACATAGCCCGTCCATGCAAGGAAGCTATTGCCGGGTTTGAGGAAGTGAAACCAATGGTTTTTGCCGGCGTATATCCTATTGAGGCGGAAGATTTTGAAGATTTGCGCTCTTCGTTGGAGAAATTGCAACTGAATGATGCTTCATTGACTTTCCAGCCGGAGTCTTCATTGGCGCTGGGTTTTGGTTTCCGTTGCGGGTTCCTGGGACTGCTTCATATGGAGATTGTGCAGGAGCGTTTGGACCGCGAGTTCGATATGAATGTCATCACTACTGTGCCTAACGTGTCTTATAACATTTATGACAAGCAGGGACACATGACCGAGGTGCATAATCCCGGCAGCATGCCCGATCCAACGTTGATAGACCGCATTGAAGAGCCCTACATCCGCGCATCTGTGATTACTACTACGGACTATATCGGACCGATTATGACGCTATGCCTGGGTAAGCGCGGTGAGTTGGTGAAACAGGAATATATTTCCGGTAATCGTGTGGAGATATACTATGACATGCCGCTTGGAGAAATCGTTATCGACTTTTACGATAAACTGAAAAGTATTTCCAAAGGGTATGCTTCTTTTGACTATCATGCAAACGGATTCCGTCCGTCCAAACTGGTAAAGCTGGATATTCTGTTGAATGGCGAACCGGTGGATGCGCTTTCTACCTTGACTCACTTTGATAACGCCTACGAGTTGGGACGCCGGATGTGCGAGAAACTGAAAGATCTGATTCCAAGGCAGCAGTTTGATATTGCCATTCAGGCGGCTATCGGGGCTAAGATTATTTCCCGCGAAACAATAAAGGCAGTTCGTAAGGATGTTACTGCAAAATGTTATGGAGGTGACGTAAGCCGTAAACGCAAGCTGCTTGAAAAGCAGAAGAGAGGTAAGAAAAGGATGAAGCAAATCGGTAACGTAGAAGTTCCGCAGAAAGCATTCCTGGCTGTGCTGAAATTGGATTAGCTGCTAAATAATTCACATACATAGTGCTTGATTTAATTTTAACAGCTATATTTGTGTTGTGGGTGAGGAAAGTGGCGCTGTCAGGTTTATAGGGAGGGTGTGTCAAAACTCTGACAAGCATATCATTAGCTTCGCTCAAAATATCTTTTTATTTCTTACGCTAATGTATAGTCTGTCATGCAGAACGTAGTGAAGCATCTCTTCTCCTACTCACACAGAGAGTAGATTCTTCGCTTCGCTCTGACTATACCTTAATAAAAAAGGCAGAAGAGGTTTTGAGCGAAGCTAATGACAGAGTAAAATGATAGTTAATGTTAGTTTTGACACACCTTCTTTCCGGAGAAGGATAAAATCTTAAATCAAATACTTATGATTATTCTACGTACTGTGAAACACATTTCCTCGCTGAATATAGTGGCGAGTATCCTTTTGTTTCTGACCGCTATTCTGGCTGCTCTCATAGCCAACTCTTCTTTGTCGCCGATATATCAGGACTTCCTGCTTCAGGAACTTCATCTGCGTGTCGGTAATTTCAATTTACTTTCGCATGGCGGGCATCCGTTGAAAATGATAGAATTCATCAATGACTGTCTGATGACAGTGTTCTTTCTGGCAGTGGGGTTGGAGATAAAGCGTGAGTTGCTGGTAGGGGAACTGTCTTCTTTCCGGAAGGCTGCTTTACCTTTTGTCGCGGCATGTGGCGGCATGGTGGTTCCGGTTCTGATTTATTCGTTATTGGTTATTTCCGGTACTCCTGAAACCAGGGGAATGGCCATTCCTATGGCTACGGATATTGCATTTTCTTTGGGCGTGCTCAGTTTGCTGGGCAAGCGTGTTCCGTTGAGCCTGAAGATATTCCTGACTGCTTTTGCTGTGGTTGATGACATCGGGGGAATATTGGTGATTGCACTGTTTTATAGTACTGACGTGGCATACGGATACCTGATTGTAGCGGCTATCCTGTATATATTCCTTTATTATATGGGCAAGTTGGGGGTGACGCAGAAGATTTTCTTTTTGTTCTTCGGTATAATAATTTGGTACCTCTTCTTGCAGTCGGGCATACATAGCACTATTTCCGGGGTGATACTGGCATTCGTGATACCGGCCCGTCCCCGTCTGGATGCCGGTAAATATATCAAGCGAATTCGTGATATTATAGGGGAGTTCCCTGCTTCCAAATCGGATAATATAGTGCTGACAAATGCGCAGATTGCTACGTTGAAACAGGTGGAACGTGCGTCCGATCATGTTATCAGCCCGTTGCAGTCGTTGGAGGACAATTTGCATGGGGCTGTGAACTTTGTGATTTTACCTTTGTTTGCCTTTGCCAATGCCGGTGTGGTATTCAGCGGTAGCGGCAATATTGTGGGAGATGTAAGTATGGCTGTGGCTGCCGGTCTGCTTTTGGGCAAATTCCTGGGTATATATCTGTTTACGTGGCTATCGATAAAAAGTGGTTTGGCTCTGATGCCTGCCGGCATGAATTGGAAAAATATAGCAGGCGTTTCCCTGCTGGGAGGCATCGGCTTTACGGTATCTTTGTTTATAGCCAACCTTTCGTTTGCAGATGCATATCCGGAACTGTTGAACCAAGCGAAATTCGGCGTGCTTTTGGGAACGTTGCTCGCTGGGGTATTGGGATATGTGGTGCTGAACATAGTGTTGCCCAAAGCTGAATAACTTCCTTTGGCTGGCCTTGAGTTTTATTCTTCATCTTCCGTTTCTTCCTGTATCTCTTCTTTAGGCAGCAGTCTTGCCGAGATACGTTTTTTGGGGGTGAGGCTCATATCTTTCAGCATTTCTGCTTGGCGGACTACGCTTCCGTTTCCTTCGGACAATTGGTTGAGCGCCTTGTCATAGTCTTTTTGCAAAGTCGCCATGCGGTCGCCGAGGGTGAGGAAAGTGTCGGTGAAGCCTACTATCTTTTCATACAGGGCCGTACCGCGTTTGATGATAGCCTGTACGTTTTTCACTTGGTTTTCCCGTTTCCACAGGTCGAGCGAGAGACGCAGGGCGCTGATGAGGTTGGTGGGGCTCATCAATACGACTTTCTTATTGTAGGCGTATTCCCAAAGGTTGGCATCGCTCTGTATGGCAAGCAGATAAGCGCCTTCGGTGGGAATGAACATCATTACGAAGTCCGGCGATTTGATGTCATAGTGCGAATAATCCTTCCGGCTGAGTTCATCGATGTGGCTGCGGACAGACTGCAAATGCGCCTTGAGCCAACGTGCCTGCTCTTCCCGGTCTTCGGCAGATGTATAGGCTGCGTAGGCAGTGAGAGACACTTTGGAGTCTATTATCATTTCGCGTTCATCTGGGTATTTGATAAGGATGTCCGGCTGCATCTTTTGTCCGCTTTCTTCACTGACAATAGCTTCCCCTCGTTCGTCTTTCAGAAACTCCTGACGGAAATAGTGCTCGCCTTCAATCAGGCCTGATGCTTGCAGCAGGCGCTCTAAAATCATCTCACCCCAGTTGCCTTGCATCTTGGAGTCTCCCTTCAGGGCGCGTGTCAGGTTGTTGGCGTCTTCGCTGAGACGGTTGTTCAGCTCCACCAGTTCCTTGATGCGCTCGCCTAAGGAGAAGCGCTCTTTGGCTTCGGTGCTGTACACTTGCTCTACCTTTTCCTTGAAATCTTTTATCTTTTCGTCCAACGGACGCAGCAGGTTGCCCAGATGTTCGGCATTTAGTTTGGTGAAATCTTCGGTTTTGCTTTGGAAGATGCGGTTTGAAAGGTTCTCAAACTCCGTATTCATGCGTTTGTGCAGGGCTTCGGCCTCTTCCTTCTGTTGGGTGAGGCGCTGTTCCCATTGCTTTTGCTGCTCGGCAAGGCGTTCGCAGAAAGAACGTTCCTGCTGGACAAGGCGTTCATTGAGATTGCGTGCCTGTTCGGAAATGCGTTCGGCAAAGAGCCGTTCTTGTGCGCTAAGGCGTTCCGAGGCTTGGCGGTTAGCCTCCTGCAAGCGTTCTTCCGCAATGGAACGTTCGCGGGTGATACGTTCTTCGGCGGTGCGATTCAGTAGGGCTTCACGCTCTTCGGCGGCTTCTACTTGTGTTTTTAGGGCAGCGGCTTTTCTGCCGGCTGTCAAATAGCCGATAATGGCTCCTGCGATAATTCCAACGACTAATAGTACGATATTCATAATGATGTATGGGAAATATAGTTGCAATGAACTGAAAATTCTGTTTCAAAGGGTGGTATCCGTTGTACCAACGTTGGGTACCGATAATACCAACGGTTGGTACAAGGAATACCAAAGTGTGGTACAAGGAATACCAACGGTTGGTACGGAGAGTACCGCACCGGGGAATATCCTGCGGCCTGCGGGCTTATGCTTATTGCGTCAGTATCTCGTTTCCGTCTTCGGTAATAAGGATCATGCTTTCCCATTGGGCGGAAGGCAGGCCGTCGTCTGTGCATACTGTCCAGCCGTCGGCTTCGTCAATGAAAACATCGTAAGTGCCCATGTTGATCATCGGTTCGATGGTGAACGTCATTCCCGGTACTATCAGCATGCCCGTACCACGCTTGCCGAAGTGTTCCACATCCGGCTCTTCATGGAACTTGACGCCTACGCCATGTCCGCAGAGGTCGCGCACTACACTGTAACCGTTCTTCTCGGCGTGTTCTTGAATGGCGGCGCCGACGTCGCCCAGTCGTGCCCAAGGCCGGGCAGCTTGTATGCCGAGGTCGCGACATTCTTTGGTTACTTGTACGAGGCGTTGCATCTCCGGGCTTACCTCTCCGATCATATACATGCGCGAGGCGTCGGAGAAATATCCTTTATATATGGTAGATACATCTACGTTGACAATATCTCCGCTGCGCAGAAATTCTTTGGTGCTGGGGATGCCATGGCACACTACGTCATTGATGCTGACGCATACGCTTTTTGGGAACCCCTCGTACAGGAAAGGGGCGGGAATGGCATCATGGTCTGTCGTGAAGCAATATACCATGTGGTCTATTTCTGCGGTAGACATCCCTTCGCGAATATTCTCTGAAATGTAATCGAGCAATGCGGTGTTTATTTTTGCACTTTCGCGTATGCCTGCCAGTTGTTCTTCTGTACGCAATAAATGTCTTGACGGTAGTTTGTAACCTTCTCTTTTATAATGTTGAATTTTAGCTTCTACTTCATCGGAATAATTTTTAGGAGTAAACCGGACTCCTTTTACGAACTTTTTCATTGCATTTTCTTTTTATGATACTGCAAAAGTACACAATATTGCAGGCGCTTGTACCATCGGAAGCGGAAAAACATTTATCGGAACCGCCTTTTCCTTTTTTTTTCCTTCTCAGGGTGCGTGTGTCTTGTGCCGTTGATGGCATGGTAATAAAAAAGGGATGCTCCTGCGGAACACCCCTTTGACATATCAATGTTTGGTATGAATCAGAACTCATAGTGGAAACCTACTGAAAGGTCCTCGCTGGTGAAGCCAAAGCCATAACCGCTTTCCGTATCCATATAATCGTCTCTGTAACCCAGGAAACCGCATTTGGCAAGTACGCTGAACTTGTCATTCAGTTTGATGGCGATACCCGGTTTGAAACCGATTTCAAAACCGTTTACGGAATCCAAACCTTTTACCTTTTGAGTGGAGAAGCCCAGTCCTCCGTCAATGAAAAGACGGACAACTTTGTTTTCATAATAAGAGTAACGTGCGTATGGTGCAAGGGCGAAGGCATTGTATTTTCCTTCATCCAGCTTGCTGTGTGCAAATGTCAATACACCACCGATAGCCAGTTTCTCGTTCAGGTTGTATCCTACTTCCGGATTCAACGCAAAAGTTGTTGCGTCAAGGTCGTCATTGTGCCATAAAGCCACTGTTCCACCAACATAAACCTGCGCTTTTGCTGATAAAGCAGCCATTGCAACAAATAATAAGATTACAAACTTTTTCATCTTTTTCTTCTTAACTTTTAGTTATACAAATTGGTTATTGAATTGTAATATATAGGAGAAGTCCTATATTTTCGGAGGGCCAAAAGTATAGGTTATATTTGTGCTGTACAAATTTTTAGTTGGTTTTTTATAAAATAAATAGTTTAAGAACGTACAATATATTACTTTTGCGGCGGTAAAAAGATTGTTATATAGGTTGTATTTTTTCAGATGAAGAAGAGTCTTATTGCATTAGCATTCGGTACGTTAGGATTGGGTATTGCCGAATTCACAATGATGGGTATTTTGCCTTATGTTGCCCGAGATTTAAATATTAGTATTCCGGTTGCGGGACATTTCATTTCTGCCTACGCACTGGGAGTGTGTGCCGGTGCCCCTATGCTGATTGTGGCACGCAAACGTCCGTTGAAACATATTCTGCTGGTGTTGATGGCCTTGATGCTGGTGGGGAATCTGGGTGCCGCAATGGCTCCCGATTACTGGTTGCTGTTGGCAGCGCGTTTCATTTCGGGCTTGCCGCATGGGGCATATTTTGGAGTTGCATCTATTGTGGCAGGCAAGCTGGCGGATGAGGGAAAAAGCTCGGAAGCCGTATCCATTATGATAGCAGGCATGACGGTTGCCAATTTGTTTGGCGTACCGCTGGGTACTTCATTGAGCCATATGCTCTCTTGGCGGGTGACATTCTTGCTGGTGGGTTGTTGGGGGCTGATCGTCCTTTATTATATATGGCGGTGGGTTCCTGTGATAGAGGGACTGAAAGATACCGGTTTCAAAGGTCAGTTTCGCTTCTTAAAGACACCTGCTCCCTGGTTGATATTGGGGGCGACTGCTTTGGGCAATGGCGGGGTTTTCTGTTGGTATAGTTACATTACACCGTTGCTGACAAATGTCTCAGGTTTTAGTGCTGAAAGCGTGACGGCATTGATGGTTCTGGCAGGCTTTGGCATGGTGGTCGGCAATCTTGTGAGTGGCAGACTTTCCGACAGATATACTCCGGGTAAGGTTGGTACGGTAGTGCAAGGTATGATTTGTATCTTGTTGCTGATGATATTTTTCCTGTCGCCCAACCCATGGTGTTCTGCCATTCTGATGGCGCTTTGTACAGCAGGGTTGTTTGCTGTTTCAAGTCCCGAACAGGTGTTGATTATTCGTGTTGCTCCCGGCGGAGAGATGCTGGGTGGCGCTTGTGTGCAAATAGCGTTCAATTTGGGTAATGCTATCGGAGCATACGTAGGTGGATTGGCTCTTAGCGGCGGATACCGTTATCCGGCTTTGGCAGGTGTGCCTTTTGCGTTGGTGGGTTTTGTTTTATTCGCTATCTTCTACAAGAAATTTCAGGCGAAGTATTAAGTGTTTCAATATTTTTATGTATGTTTGCCCATAAATATTAACTAAACTTGATAAACATGAAGATTTTAGATTTTGCGAAAATAATGCTGTTGTGTGTAATAACTATGGGAATGGCTTCTTGTGGAGATGATATTTATTATACTACAATACAGAATAGTGATGAGAAATTATGTGGAAAGAATTGGGTGGATGAATCGGGAGAAGATGGTGAAGCATATACCTATCTGCTTAAGTTCGGTGCAAACAATAAGGGGCAGGAAGTTACGATAACCTATGAAGCCGGTGGTAAGGTTACTGTTGACCGGGAATTTTCATGGCGTTGGCTGGATGAGAGTAAGGAGGCTATACGATTGACTTTTGCCGATAACACAGCCAAGATATTTGAGAATGTATGGGTACGTGAACATTATTTGTCCGGAAAACTGAACGGAGAAGTGATGATGTTGGTAGATGCGAATTATAAATAGTAAAGGATAAGGAATAATATGATGAAATATTCGAGAGTGTTGCTTCTATGTATTCTGGTATTGGGATTAAGTTCTTGTGAAACGGATGATACGGAATATTGGTTGTCTGGTATATGGGCAGGGCAAGTCGGAGCTCGTGATGCTTCTTTTATCTTCAACGAGAACAGAACCGGCAGTTATCGGATAGAAGGGGGAGACTCCGGTACTTTCGACTGGTATTTTGAAGATGAACAATATTGGGATGCGCCGTCCGGTACAATAATATTGGACTTCGGCCATAATGATAGAGCATGTATTGCGGGTTCATGGGCCGACCGCGTCTCTCTTTCCGGTTGGTATTATGATTATTACGAAGACTATTTGGAGGGCTATGATGGTATTTCCTTAGTCTTGCGTCGAGTGGGATATTGATATAAAAAAGGAAGGCTGTTTCATGGCAGCCTTCCTTTTTTTATGTTTTGAACTGTATCGTGCGGAACCGCTTTATTTCTGTTTTAGAAACAATTTCTTGAACTCCCCCGGATAAGGTGTTTCAAACTGCATCAGTTCTCCGGTTACTGGATGATGGAAACAGAGCTTGAAAGCGTGCAGCGCCAGTCGGTTGATGGGATTTACCTCTTCCAGTCCATATCGTCCGTCGCCTATAATGGGATGTCCCAAATCCTGCATATGTACACGAATTTGGTTCTTGCGTCCCGTTTCCAGAACCAATTCTACAAGCGAGAAGCCGTTGGCACGTTTTATAGTACGATAATGAGTAACAGACTCTTTTCCGCCATCGTCCGTCGGACTGGAATATACGTAAAGTTTGCGGTCGGTAAGCCATGATCTTACCATGCCGGCATTGTTTTCCATTTCACCTGCAACAACAGCTACATAGCGTCGGTCTGTTACAATGTTATGCCAGTTGTCACGCAATGTGTTCTGTGTCTTTTCGTCTTTGGCAAACATCATCAATCCCGACGTGTCACGATCCAAACGGTGCACGATATATACGCGATGTTGCCTGCCCGACCGTTGAACGTATTCGTTTAATATGGTGTAGGCAGTGCGTTCCTTCTGCCTTTCCGTATTGACGGACAACAGCCCCTGCATCTTCTCGACAACAATGATATAAGCATCCTCATATACTATTTTCAGCAGTCTGTTGCTGAACTCTTTGCGCCCTTTCTCACGACTGATTTGCACTTTCATGCCGGGTTTCAAAGGGAAATTGTATTGTGTGGTGATAACACTGTCTACATATACAATGCGCTTGCTCAATAATGATTTCAGCTTGGTACGACTGGCATCCGGCATTTTGGCAGCCAGGAATTCCATCAGTTCCATAGGCTCCTTCACCATATAGTCCGTATATTGCGTGCGTGCTCTTGCTCTAATTTTTTCTTTTGCCACGAGAATAATAATTTGTGATTAATGATTTAATAGCTCTCTAAAGTTCTATTTTAGCTTCCTAAAGTACTACTTTAGATTTCCCTTCTCTTTATGCCGGATTTTTCAACTCAAGCAATACCACGTTTTCCACATGATGAGTATGCGGGAACATATCCACCGGTTGGACAGCTTTTACTTTGTATTTTGCATCGAGCAACTGTAAGTCTCTTGCCTGGGTGGCCGGGTTGCAGCTTACGTATACAATCCGTTTGGGCTCTGCAAACAGGATAACGTCAATCACATCCTGATGCATGCCTGCGCGGGGAGGGTCGGTGATAATTACATCCGGGCGTCCGTATTCATTGATGAAATCCTGCGTCAGCATGTCTTTCATGTCGCCGGCAAAGAACAATGTGTTTTGTATGCCGTTGATTTCCGAATTGACTTTGGCGTCTTCAATGGCTTCGGGCACATATTCAATCCCGATGACCTGGCGTGCTTGCTTGGATACGAAGTTGGCAATGGTTCCTGTACCGGTATAAAGGTCGTAGACCAATTCGTTACCGGTGAGTCCGGCAAAGTTACGGGCAACTTTGTATAGGTTGTATGCCTGTTCGGAATTAGTCTGGTAGAAAGACTTGGGGCCTATCTTGAAGCGCAGTCCCTCCATTTCCTCAAAGATGTGATCTTTGCCTTTGAAGGTATGTACGTCGAGGTCGGTGATGGTGTCGTTGCATTTATTATTAATAATGTATAGCAAAGACGTTATTTCGGGGAAAGTATCTGCCACATATTGCAATAACTGATTGAACAAAGCCATTTCCTCGTCTTTCTCTATTTTGCAGATGAGGATAACCATCAGTTCGCCGGTACTGGAAGTGCGTACAATCATGTTGCGTAACATTCCTTCCTGAGTGCGCAGATTGATGAACGAATAATCGTGCTCGTAAGCAAAGTCGCGTACGGCATTGCGGATGCGGTTGGATATGTCATCCTGCAGCCAACATTTCTCTATGGCCAATACTTTGTCAAACGCATTGGGTATGTGGAAACCCACCGCATTCATTTGCTCATACACTACATTCTGCCGGACTTCTTCCGTCGTCAGCCAGCGTTTGTTGGAAAAAGTGTACTCGAGTTTATTCCGGTAGAACTCCGTTTTTTCGGAACCGAGTATCGGCAATATTTCCGGAAGTTCTATTTTCCCGATGCGGGTAAGGTTGTCCGTTACTTGTTTTTGCTTATATCGTATCTGCTCAAAATAGGGGAGCACCTGCCATTTGCAACCGCCGCAAACACCGTAGTGCTGGCAGAACGGAACTGCTCTTACGGGGGAGTATTCATGGAACTTCACCGCTTCAGCTTCAGCATAATGATGTTTTTTTCTCTTAATTTGCAGGTCTACTACATCACCCGGAACGACATATGGTACGAAAATTACCAAATCATTGACCTTTGCAATGGCTTTTCCTTCGGCAGCCACATCCGTTATTTCCACCTTCTCTAACAGGGGAAGTTCTTTTCTCTTTCTTGCCACTTTTACACCAGTATAATAAATTCAGTGGCAAAAATAGGTATTTTTTCGGGATTTCTCTCTATGAATTGAAAGATTAAATATTGCAATGTCGAAATTGCATTTTGCATTAAAGTTTTTTCTCAAAAAGTTTTCTAGTCTGCGAAATATACTTAGATTTGCGAACAGAAAAATGGAAAAAATCACAATCAGAAACTTTAAATTTATATTATGGACAAAAAAAGAGTTTATATCTTTGGTAACGGTCAGGCAGAAGGGAAAGCCGGCATGAGAAACCTTTTGGGAGGTAAGGGGGCCAACTTGGCAGAGATGAACCTTATCGGAGTTCCGGTTCCTCCGGGCTTTACAATTACAACAGAAGTTTGCACAGAATATTATGAAATGGGGCAGGACAAGGTTGTTGCCTTGTTGAAGCAGGAAGTAGAAAATGCCATTGCACACGTAGAAACGCTGATGCGTTCCAAATTCGGCGACATAGATAATCCGTTGTTGGTTTCCGTACGTTCGGGTGCACGTGCTTCCATGCCCGGCATGATGGATACAATCCTTAACCTCGGTTTGAACGATGAAGTTGTAGAAGGGTTGATCCGCAAGACCGGCAATGCCCGTTTCGCATGGGATTCATACCGTCGTTTCGTGCAGATGTACGGCGATGTAGTATTGGGTATGAAGCCGGTCAACAAAGAAGATGTCGATCCGTTTGAAGCCATTATAGAAGATGTGAAGCATGCTAAAGGCGTGAAGCTGGATAATGAACTGGAAGTGGAAGACCTCAAGGAGCTTGTAAAGAGATTCAAGGCTGCCGTAAAGGAACAGACCGGAAAAGACTTCCCGACCTGTGCCTACGAACAGTTGTGGGGAGCTATCTGCGCCGTATTCAACTCGTGGATGAACGAACGCGCTATCCTGTATCGTAAAATGGAGGGAATTCCTGATGAATGGGGTACGGCTGTAAGCGTTCAGGCAATGGTGTTCGGCAATATGGGAGACACTTCCGCTACGGGAGTTTGCTTTAGCCGCGATGCTGCTACGGGCGAAGATCTCTTCAACGGCGAATATCTGATTAACGCGCAGGGTGAAGACGTTGTGGCCGGTATCCGTACTCCGCAACAGATCACTATTATCGGTTCGAAGCGTTGGGCCGAACTTGCCGGTGTGAGTGAAGAAGAACGTGCGGCCAAATATCCTTCTATGGAAGAGGCAATGCCCGAAATATATAAGGAACTGGATGCTTTGCAGACCAAGCTGGAAAACCATTATAGAGATATGCAGGACATGGAGTTCACCGTACAGGAAGGTAAACTCTGGTTCCTCCAGACACGTAACGGCAAGCGTACCGGCGCGGCTATGGTGAAGATTGCCACCGACTTGCTGCATCAAGGTATGATTGACGAAAAGACGGCTTTGCTGCGTTGCGAACCCAATAAGTTGGATGAATTGCTTCACCCTGTGTTTGACAAGGCGGCTTTGAAGCAGGCCAAGGTTTTGACTCGCGGCCTTCCGGCTTCTCCGGGTGCAGCTTGCGGACAGATTGTGTTCTTTGCCGAAGATGCTGCCGAATGGCATGCCGGCGGTAAGCGCGTGGTGATGGTGCGTATAGAAACTTCTCCGGAAGATTTGGCAGGTATGGCTGTTGCCGAAGGTATCCTGACCGCACGTGGCGGCATGACATCGCACGCTGCTGTTGTGGCTCGTGGCATGGGTAAGTGTTGTGTGTCCGGTGCCGGAGCATTGAACATCGACTATAAAGCCCGTACGGTTGAAGTGGACGGTGTGGTACTGAAAGAGGGAGATTTCATTTCCTTGAACGGTAGCACCGGTGAGGTTTATAAAGGAAAGGTGGAAACAAAAGCAGCCGAGCTTTCCGGTGATTTTGCCGAGTTGATGCAGTTGGCTGATAAATATACGAGATTGCAGGTACGCACCAATGCGGATACTCCGCATGATGCTCAGGTGGCACGTAATTTCGGTGCGGTAGGAATCGGTCTTTGCCGTACGGAACACATGTTCTTTGAGGGTGAGAAAATCAAAGCCATGCGTGAAATGATTCTGGCGGAAGATGCGGAAGGACGTCGCAAGGCATTGGCTAAGATTTTGCCATATCAGCAGGCTGACTTCAAGGGTATCTTCAAGGCTATGGAGGGTTGTCCGGTGACTGTTCGTCTGCTTGACCCGCCTTTGCACGAGTTTGTTCCTCATGATTTGAAAGGACAACAGGAAATGGCAGATACCATGGGTGTAAGTTTGCAGTATATCCAGCAACGTGTAGAGGCTCTTTGCGAACACAATCCTATGCTGGGACACCGCGGTTGCCGTTTGGGTAATACTTATCCGGAAATCACACAGATGCAGACGCGTGCCATCCTCGGTGCCGCTTTGGAATTGAAGAAAGAAGGTGTGGAGACACATCCCGAAATCATGGTTCCGTTGACGGGTATTCTGTACGAATTCAAGCAACAGGAAGAGGTTATCCGCGCTGAAGCCGCCAAGTTGTTTGCTGAAGTAGGCGATAGCATTGAATTCAAAGTAGGTACAATGATTGAGATCCCGCGTGCGGCTCTTACGGCAGACCGTATTGCTTCTTCTGCTGAATTCTTCTCATTCGGTACGAATGACTTGACGCAGATGACTTTCGGTTATTCACGCGACGACATCGCTTCTTTCCTGCCGATTTATCTGGAAAAGAAGATCCTGAAAGTAGACCCGTTCCAAGTGCTCGATCAGAACGGAGTAGGGCAATTGGTGCGTATGGCTACCGAAAAAGGTCGCGCTATCCGTCCGGACTTGAAGTGCGGCATCTGCGGTGAACATGGCGGTGAACCTTCGTCTGTTAAATTCTGCCATAAGGTAGGTTTGAATTATGTCAGTTGTTCTCCGTTCCGCGTGCCTATTGCAAGACTCGCAGCGGCGCAGGCTGCTGTAGAGGACACTCTCTAAGATTAGAAGCCCTCAGGCTAAATATTTCTAAATCATAATATCAGGCTGTAATTCACTGCATTAGCGGTAGATTACAGCCTGAGTTGCGTTTAGGCGGTTCGTTCACTTGACCGCAATAAGTGAGCCAAATGACCGTATTTGCTTACTCCCTGCTTACACCAAAAGACCCTGTTGCTTACACCTGCTTACACCACGATTCAACAACCTAAAAGTATTGATTATGACGACATTAAAAGCAATGGTCAGAAAACCAAGAACAGATGGGCTTTATTCCGTATATATACGGGTGGTTCACAATCGCAAACCGGGGTACATCAAAACGGATAAAATCATTGATGCGGAGCATATTGCAAGCAATGGCGAATTGACAGACCCTGTGGTCAACGAATATTGCGCCATGCTCATCCGACAATATACAGACCGATTGAACCGAACGGATGTTACTTTATGGGATGTCAAGGAAGTAATCGAATATCTGATGAAAGCAGACGAAGAGGTTTGTTTCAGTGAATATGCCCAGACATACATTAGTAAGATAGAACGGGAAGGACGTTTGCGAACTGCGAAGAATTATAAACTTGCTGTAGCGCATCTTGAACGTTATTTTGGCTCCAATAAGATTATGTTCAGTCAACTGACATCAACCGTACTGAAGAAATGGATTGAAAGCCTGTCTCAGACGAACAGAGCAAAGGAAATGTATCCTACTTGTGTCCGGCAAGTCTTCAAACAAGCTATCACTGAACTCAATGATGAAGAGAAAAATATAATACGCATAAAGTTCAACCCTTGGCTGAAAATAAAGATTCCAAAATCAGACGGTACAGTGCAAAGGGCCATCAGTGCAGAAGCCTGCCGTGAGTTCTTCAACCGTCCGCTTCCCAAAACGAAGATGCTGTCTCCCCTTCCGGAGCTTGGCCGCGATGTGGCACTTCTTTCATTGTGCATAGGCGGCATCAACACCGTTGACCTTTACGAACTCAAGAAGAAGGACTACAATAATGGCATTATCGGCTATAAAAGAGCCAAGACACGCCACAGCCGTAAGGACGAGGCATATATGGAAATGCGTATCGAACCATTTATAAAGTCCACTTTCGAGAAATATTTATCCGGCGAGGATGATGAATACCTGTTCGTGTTCCATAGCCGTTACAGTAATTCCGACAGTTTCAATGCCAACGTAAATATCGGCATACGCAAGATATGCGCCGACATGGGCATGAAAAAGGAGGACTACTACTGTTATTACACGTTCAGGCACACGTGGGCTACCATCGCCCAGAACGACTGTGACGCCAACCTTTATGAAGTGGCGTTCGGTATGAACCACAGCCACGGCCTGAATGTCACCCGTGGCTATGTCAAGATAGACTTCACCCCGGCATGGAGGCTGAACGCCAAGGTCATCGACTTCATCTTTTTCAGTGACGAGAAGAGCAAGCAAGGCAAAGCGCGTGACATTGAAGCCCCGGCAGACAAGCTGTTCCGCATATCCAAGAAGATGATGATTCGCGGACGGGCCTATTTCAAAGGGAAAGTGCTATCCGAATTTACAGACATCGGTTTCAGCAATGTTGACCAGGTGATTGCCAAGCTGGCAAAAGAACTTCCGAGTGACATACCGACCGGATGCACCGTTCAGTTCCGTATCACCAACTGCGATACCCAAAAGGAGGTTGTCTATGAGAGAAGCAAAGGCAAAGGATTTTAGCCTGTTTGTCAGTGAGGCCAAACACCTGACATGAGGGAAGAACACCTTTCCACCCGAACATAGCACGAAGCCGTACCTGCCCGTTCGAGACAGGTGCGGCCTTGCTGTTTTCTCTCCTATCTTTAATCCGGCGGACGATTGGCACAATACCTTCCTAAGAAAATGCCGACCAACAGCAACAGCCCCTTCCATAGAAGAACGCATACCTTTTTCACCAACCATCCAACAAACCGCAGCACGTTCCTTGCCAGCCATAACACCAACCGCCATAACAGCGAAAGCACGATGATGACCGGTACCAGATATATTATCAGTAACAGTTCAAACATATACTCAAATTTAAGTGAAACCATAAGCCATACAAGGCTATTTCCCACCATAAATATACTAAAAATCAACGAGATATGAAAGTTCTTAGCTAACTATTTCCTAACAAAACCGCTGATTGTCAGACGATTTCCATTGTGCTTCCATATCAAGATACTATTATGCCCATAGCTTGGAATATACGGGTGAAAATGCCTGTTTTTCCAAAATCCGAGGCCGTCAGGTGTATATAAACCGTGTTTTTCTGGCCTGATGAATGGCGGAAAATGGATGTCAAGGTCATCTTAGCCCCGGACAGCCATTACACTATTGCATCATACTGAAATATCCAAGCTCTTTGCCAATGGGAAAAACAGATGTCCGTACTTTCTTTTCCCTCTTGTTATCGGACGAGCGGATAGTGTTCCCGACAATTTACGGATGGATGAACCGACATAACCGTCCATCTGAAACCAATCCACTCCTCATTTCATATCCCGAAATTCCACGCAATCGAAAAGCATCATACACACAGACCAAAGCAAATCCCTCTGATATACCCGATAACCGGATGTTCCCGATACCCCGGTCAAAATGATACGCTCCTTGAAGAATAATGTTGTGCATTTTGTCCGGAAGCCCCTTCCCACGGTAATTTTGGCGCAAAAAAGAACCTGGGATGACAATGCCCTGCGCTGCAGGATTTTCCAAGCAAGTTGTACTTTTGTGGCCACAAAACTCCGTTTGTTCCCCCAAAAGTGACTTGCCGGATGCCCTGCACCGGAGCGGCACAGCCGCTGTTTCGCCCTGCGAAATGAGGTAAGACAATCCCGGCCATCAAGAACCGAAGTATGAAGGAACAAAGGAACAAGTACATCAAGGTAAGGATGACCCCGGAGGAAATCCGGGCGTTCAAGGAAAAATCGGCTGAATACAAGACCGTAAGCCATTACGTGCGCAAGGCACTCGAAGAGTATTCAAACGTAAGTGTCAGGCGGCAGCTTGAACTCATGCAGGAACTCGGTTCGTTCTACCGAAGATACCAAAGCGAACTGTCCCATATCGGCGGAAACCTCAATCAGACGGTAAAGCGTGCCAACGAGCTGGCGGTTGCAGGGTTGCTGCCGCCAAGCTATATCCAAGAAGTCCTGTTGCCCGTCATCCGGGACACGCAGGATGCTGTTAATGGGATAAAGAGGCAGCTTGACACCCTCACACTGAAAACTGGCAAACCTTAGACTAAAACATAAACCTACCCAAGATGATTGCGACCATATTACCCGGAAGCGCGGACTTCCACGCCGTGGGTTACAACGAACACAAGGTGTCGAAAGGGCTTGCCCGGCTCATCGAGATGCGTAACTTCGGGACAGTCGGTCTGGCAGGCAGACCCACCACGGAGGAGCTGACCGGCTACCTTAGAAAATACAGTTCCACCAACAGCCGCATCCGGAAACCCCAGTTCCATGTAGCCGTCAGCTGCAAAGGCCGTGAGATGACGGAAGCCGAACTGCTGGACTTCGCGCACCGGTACCTCAGGGAAATGGGATATGCCGAACCCGGACAACCGTGGCTCATCTACTCCCACCATGACACCGACAACACCCACCTGCACATCATCACCTCACGTGTCGCCCCGGACGGCAGGAAGATAACCCACAGCCACGAGCGCAGGCGTTCCCAGGAAGTCATAGACCGTATTCTTGGAAACGACCGGAAAAAGAAGACGGAAGATGATATTGCTGCCGCCAGACAGTACACATTCTCTTCATTCGCCCAGTTCAAGGCAATCATGGTTTCCATAGGATATGAGGTATATCAAAAAGAAGGGAAAGTATTCATCAAGCATGGCGGCAAGGTGCAACGGCAAATTCCATTGGCCGAAGTCGAACAGCTTTTCAAAAGCGGTTACAGGGAACGCGCCCGTTGCCGTCAGTTGCGGAGCATCCTCAAAAAATACCGGGACATAAGCAGTGGCAAAGAGGAGCTGCAGAAGGAGCTGAAGGAAAAGTTCGGCATCACCCTCGTTTTCTTCGGCAGGAAGGACGCGCCCTACGGCTACATGATTGTCGACCATGCCAACCGTACCGTCATCAACGGGGCAAGGGTGCTGGCCACGGAACAGCTTCTGGACTTCGCCACCCCGGAGCAACGCTTCGCACGCATAGAGGACTACATAGACCGTCTGCTCACCCTCAACCCGAAAATCACGCAGGGCCAGATTTTCCAGAAGCTGAGAAAGCAGCGTGCCTATATCAAGAAAGGTGTCATCCATTTTGACGGACAGACACGCCTGTTAAAGCCGTTCATGGCGGAAGCCATCGACCGGAACAACCGCATCCGTTTCATTGAGATGTTCCATCCGGCCACCGAAGCTGAACGCGACCTGCTCTGCAAGATATTCAAGGTGAGCCGCCCCGACCTGGTGGACTTGTCAGGCGAAAGGCCGCAATCCCATACGGATGCCGTCAACCGCCTGCATGAAATCTTCAATGACGAAAACGTATTCTCCGTGAAGAGTGCCCTCCATGAGGAAGGCTTCATCGTCCGCGAGGAAGCGGGTGCGGCATACGCAGTCAACTTTGACAGGCACATCGTGATAGACCTCGCGGCGGAAGGGCTTGACATGGAACGGCTGAAACCCCGGTCACGGAAACAGCAGTCCGGACAGACGCATTCCACCGGAAACGGCGGAAAGAAGATACGCATACACGGGCTGAAGGATTCCGGTGCCGGAAGCCATGCCGAAAAGCGAGAGTGGGAAGTCGGAGGCAAGGGCGGCTACGACGACATTGACGACGGACGCAACCTCAAACGGTAGCCAGGGAGGGGAAAAACGGAGACGCCCTTTTGTCACCTGTTTAGCCGCATAAGCCGTCATATCTCTTAATCCGCCGCATAAAATACTTCGGTCAGACAGACCTGAGGCACAAAAGTGTTGTGCATTTCGTTACCGTCCTATCCGGTGCATACTTTTGCACCGAACCAAGAGACCGTGGACAAAATGATACAGACACCCGTCATCGTGACATTCGCCAACCAGAAAGGGGGAGTCGGCAAGACGACCCTCTGCGTCACCTTCGCCAACTACCTTGTGACGAAGGGCGCGCGTGTCGTGGTCATCGACTGCGATTTCCAGCACTCCATCCTGAAGTGCCGCAAGGCCGACATCAAGAAATACGGAGCGGAAGCCGTACCCTACGACGTGCTGGCCTGCGAGGCCAACGACAAGCAGGCCATGACCGCGCTCATGGAAAAACTACACAACGACCCCAGCATAGACGTGGTGCTCATGGACTCGCCCGGCAGCCTGAAGGCGGAGGGGCTGATACCCATGTTCGTCAACTCGGACATCATCGCCGTACCGTTCCATTACGACCTGGTGACCGTTCCTTCCACCGCGAGCTTCCTCATGTTCATCGACAGGCTGCGCAAGGCCGTGGGCGGACAGATGAAAGCCCGGCTCTTCATCGTCCCCAACCTCCATGACGGACGGGTGGGCAAACGCTCCGAGCTGGAACTGTGGGAGAACACGGGGAAGACCTTCGCCAACTACGGGCTGGTGACGGACAAGATTCCCAAGCGGGCCGACATGGAGCGTTTCAGCACGGTGGCGGAACTGGACATGCAGGCCGCAATCGTCAGCCCGGTGTTCGACAGGATATACGCCGGAATCTTCGGCGACGGCAGCCCACAGACATTAAACCATCAACAACCATAGCGCAATGAATAAGGAACTACAGATAGACGACCTCACCAGAGGCATCAATGACGACAGTCCCGTGTTCAATGGAACGGAACAACGAAAGCCGGAAAATTCTACGACAGAAGCACGGGAACAAAATACCGCACTTCCCGGAGACAAGTGCTGGCAGGACTTCCTGTCCTACCTCGAAGCACCGGCGGACGGGGATGGCAAGACCGGCCGCCTGGTCTGCAAACTTGACCGCGACCTGGCCGACTCGCTCGACGACTGCGACATCCGGGGACGTTGCCGTTCCGACCTCGTGAACGCCATCGTCCGCTCGTTCTTCGAGAACCACCTTTCCCGGCTGGCGCAATACCGCCGCGAGAAGAAATCATTGTTCAACAACTATAAACCGGAATCCCATGCGTAGAATCAACTGGACAGAAGCCATGCTCTCCCGGCTTGCCGAGCTTTACCCCGTGGAGACCACCGCACATACTGCCGACATGCTCCAGATAGGCGTGACGGCCGTGAAGGCGAAAGCCCGCGAACTCGGACTGGAGAAGCTGGCCAAGAGCCGGTGGCTGGAACGTGCCGGGCATATCAGCCGCCACTTCGACAACCGTTCATACGCCGAAATGGCCGGTGACCTGGGTGTCAGCCGCACCACGGTCAGCCGTATGGCCCGCAAGCTGGGGCTGAACCGGAGCAAGGCGGAGGGTTACGCGATGTCGTCCCGTGTCCGCTTCGAGATGGTACGTCGCGAGCGGCGCAGGGCAATCTTCGGCCTTGACCCCCTCACGCGCATCAAGGTCATCTCACACCGTGCCAAGGTCAGGATACGTTCCCGGCTGAAAGCCAAGGGCTACGTCACCGGTGTACACCGGAACATACTGTACTTTACCGAAGCCACATGCCGGAAAGCCCGGCTGGAAGCCAAGGCCGCCAGATTCGGACTGGCCTTCCTGCCTTTTCCCGAAGACAACACACCATTATCCAACGCCATATGACCATGCAGTACGGACAAATCGTTTTCATCCTTTTCGTGGCGATGGCCTGCTATTACGCCTTCCTCATCTTCACGGACATCAGGAAAGCGCAGGCGGCACAGAACGCGGAACAGGAGAACCATACGGAAGAAGAGATAGACATATCGGACGAGGCAAAGAGTTTCCATCCCACCAAGGTCAGCCGGGACGAGGAGAAGAAGGAAGAGACGGTTGGCAACGGACAATCCGAATCAGGTCAACAACAAGAAAAAGACTTCCGCCGTCCCGGCTACCGCGAGGCCATCATGACCGACGGCATCCTTGTGGACGACCTCATCCATGAAATAGACAGGCTGGCGGAAACCGGCACCAGCGACCTCGGCCTTGTCATATACACCTGCGAGAACGCAAGGTGAGAAAAACACGTTGCATTTCATGCGACCTTTCTCACGCTCGGCAAAGCGAACAAGTTCTCATTGCTCTCGCTTAATCGAAACGTTCCTTTAGCGACCCCTGTTCCTTAGGCGATGAAACAACCATTTAACGAATTAAAGAAATGCAGGAATTAAAGAAAAGATGCCTACGCGCATTCGTCCGTTTCAAGCAGTCCGCGTTCGCCCGGAAGGGCACGCTCGCCCTCGTGGCGCTCACCCTCGCCGCCGGCGACGTCATGGCAGGCAGCAAGGGAGCGGCGGGCTTCACCAAGGCCACCCAGGAAGTAAGCTCCTACCAGACCCCCGTCTCCAACCTCATGAAAGCCATCGCGGCGGTCATCGTGCTGGTAGGCGCGTTCAATGTCTATTTCAAGATGCAGAACGGCGACCAGGACGTCAAGAAGACCATCATGCTGACCATCGGCGGATGTATCGCATTCATCGCATTGTCAGAGGCTTTGCCGCTTTTCTTCACGTAGGCCATGGAAGAGGACAAGAACGGACAGGACGGCTTTCCCTTGTTCAAGGGACTCCAGAAACCGCTGGAGTTCATGGGCATCCGGGGCCGTTTCCTCACACTGGCGGCGGTGGCCATAGGCGTGTCCTTCGTGGGATTCATCGCCTTCTCCATCGCCCTGGGGAAACTCGCCGGGTTCATCGCCATGCTGGTGATGGCCGCCGTCGGGCTGGCCACCATCTTCGTCAAGCAGCGCGGCGGACTGCACAACAAGAAACGGGCGAAGGGCATCTACGTCTATAAGAACATCCGGAAAACGAATTGAAAAGAGAATTGTAAAACCAATAAAGACAACATCCGATGGCACAGAACAGGAAACGGGCATTCGAGGGACTTTACGCCCAGCTGGAAGAGACGGACGGGCATACCGTCCTCTTTTCCGCCAGGGGCGAGCCTTCGGTCATATTCGAGATGGCCAACCCCGTGCAGCAGCTATGCACGGATGCGGAGCAGTACCTGCGCTTCCAGGACGTGCTCTCCAACCTCGTGCAGACACTCGGCGAGGGCTACGCCCTGCAGAAGCAGGACATCTTCTGCCGACAGGCCTACCACCACGACGTGCCGGAGGATGCGGAGTTCCTGACGCGGAGCTACTTCCGCTACTTCGAGGGAAGGGAGTTCACCGAGATACGCACCTACCTCGTCATCACACAGGAGGCGCAGCGCGGCCAGTTCGTACAGTACGACCCGAAGAAGTGGGCGGAGTTCCATTCCAAAGTGGCCAAGGCGGAGGACATCCTGAGCGAAAGGCACATCCGCCACAGAAGACTGTCCAAGGACGAAGTGGACGAATACTGCCACCGCTTCATGGCCTTCCGCTTCCGCCACGGCCCGTTCTCCATGACCAACTTCAAGGCTTCGGACGAGTACCTGAAGGTGGGCGGCCGCGTGGTGCGCTCCTATCCGCTGGTGGACATCGACGAGATAAACCTGCCCTCACGCATCAGGCCCTACACACTGGCCAACGTAAACGGCTACGGCATCGCCACCGACCTGTTCTCGTTTCTGACAAGCGTACCCCATGCGGACTGCGTGGTGTACAACCAGGTGGTGCAGATACCCGGCCAACGCAAGCTGCTCCGCAAACTACAGGCCAAGGCCAAGCGGCACGGCTCCATGCCCGACCCGAGCAACCGGATAGCCAAGGCCGACATTGAGGAGGTTTTAGAAAAGCTTGCCGTGGACAGCTCCCTGCTGGTCTACGCCAACTTCAACATCCTGGTGAGCTGCCCGGCGAACAAGGTTACGCCCGTCACCTCCTATCTGGAGACCAAGCTGTACGGGTGCGGCATCATGCCCTCGCGCACGGCCTACAACCAGCTGGAGCTGTTCACCGACAGCTTCCCCGGCAACGCCTACGCCTTCAACCCCGACTACGACCTGTTCCTCACCCTGTCGGACGCCGCCCTGTGCTTCTTCTTCAAGGAGCACCTGAAGGAATCGGAGGACACGCCCCTGACCACGTACTACACCGACCGGCAGGGGCTGCCCGTCTGCATAGACATCACCGGGAAGGAAGGCAAGGTCAAGATGACCGACAACGCCAACTTCTTCTGCATCGGGCCTTCGGGAAGCGGCAAGTCGTTCCACATGAACTCGGTCGTCCGCCAGTTGTTGGAACAGCAGACGGATGTGGTCATGGTGGATACGGGCGACTCCTACGAGGGCATCTGCGGCTACTACGGCGGCACGTACATCTCCTATTCCAAGGAAAAGCCCATCTCCATGAACCCCTTTAAGGTCACGGCAGAGGAGTACAGGCTGAACTTCGGCGAGAAGAAGAACTTCCTCAAATCGCTGGTGTTCCTCATATTCAAGGGCAACGCATTCCCCAACAAGATAGAGGACATGATAGTCAACCAGACCCTCGTGGAGTATTACGACGCCTATTTCCATCCTTTCGAGAGATTCACGGAGAAGCAGCGTGCGGAGTTGCGGCAGAAGCTCCTTGTAGACTCCAAAATGGATGACGACTACGAGAAGTACAACCACGAGATGGAGGACATCGACCGCCTGATTAATGCCAAGGAGCCGCCGGAGGTGCCGGAAAGCCGCGCCCTGCTGCTCCCCTCGGAAGTCAGGCGCATGAAGCTCGTCCGGCAGTGCCGTTCGCTCATGGCCCTCATACGCGACAAGGCCGCCTCGGAATCGGAAAGGGAGCACGCCGCGCATATCGTGGAGAAATACCGCAAGGAGCTTTACGAGAACACCATGCTGGTAAGGATAGACAGGCAGATAGACCGCATGGAGGAGCAGAAACGGCGGCTGAAGGTCAGGGAACTTTCCTTCAACTCCTACTACGAGTTCGCCGTGGAGCGCATCCCGCAAATCACTTCCTTAGAGAAAATCAAATTCGACATACACGGCTTCGCCGCAGTCCTCAAACAGTTCTACCGGGGCGGCGAGTTGGAGACGACGCTGAACGCCGACCTGGACGTGGACCTCTTCAATGAGCGTTTCATCGTCTTTGAAATCGACAAGATAAAAGACGACCCCGTGCTATTCCCCATCGTGGTGCTCATCATCATGGACGTGTTCCTCCAGAAGATGCGCATCAAGAAGGGGCGCAAGGCCCTGATTATCGAAGAGGCATGGAAGGCCATCGCCTCGCCCACGATGGCCGAGTACATCAAGTACCTCTACAAGACCGTCCGCAAGTTCCACGGCATCGCAGGCGTGGTCACGCAGGAGCTGAACGACGTGATAGACTCGCCCATCGTGAAGGAAGCCATCATAAATAATTCCGACGTGAAGATACTGCTCGACCAGTCCAAGTTCAAGGACAGGTACGGGCAGATAGCCGCCATACTGGGGCTGACCCCCGTGCAGCGGCAGCAGATATTCACCATCAACGCCCTCGACAACCACGAAGGGCGCAGCTACTTCAAGGAGGTGTGGATATGCCGGGGGCAGCACTCCGACGTGTACGGCGTGGAGGAAGCCCCTGAATGTTATTGGGCCTACACCACCGAGCGGACGGAGAAGGAGGCATTGAAAACATACCTGCGGCACTACGGCACGGTGCAGGAGGCCATCACGCACATCGAGGCCGACCGGAAGAAAGCGGGAAGCCCCATATACCTGGAGTTTGCCAGACAAGTCAACCAACATCAAAAAGTAATGTCATTATGGGAAAGCTGAAAGCCATATTGTTAGGAACATTCCTGTTTGCCGCCTCCGTCCCCACGTTTGCCGGATGGCGCATCGTCATAGACCGCAACTGCATCGCCACGGTGGGCGCCAACCTGGCCTCGCAGAAACTCATCGAGGGGCAGCACAACCGGCGGCTGGACTCCATCGCCTCCAAGAAGCGGAAGGTGGAACTCTACACCGTGAGCATGGCCACTATCAAGGAGCTGTACAAGCTCTCGATGGAGAACATATCCGGCTTCGGCACGGAGAGCCTTTACTACAAGGAGATAGGCAGTTGCGCATTTGACATCCTCAAAGACGTGCCGGAACTTGTCAGTACGGTGGGCAGAGCAAAATTCGCCAACAAGCTGCTTTGCCTCAATGAACTCGGCAACCTCGTGGCCGAGACCCAGCAGCTGGTGGGCAATTTCGTGAACATCGTGAATAACGCCAAAGTGCAGAACCCGCTCAAAGGGGAAGCCACGGCGGAGAGGAAAAGCGACGGCTACAACCTGCTCGACCGTTACGAGCGGCTGACCCTGGCCAACCGCATCTATACCGACCTGATGGAGATACGCTACAAGGTGGAGGGCATGATGCTCATGGCGCAGTACGCCACGGCGGACGACCTCTTCTTTGCCATCGACCCGGAGGGCTGGGCCAACGTGGTGACCATGAAGAACCGTGTCGGAAACCTCGTCCGGTCATGGAACGGGCTGGTGGCTTCCAATTACTGAACCTGACAACAAGAGCTATGAAGCAATACAATAAAGCAATCATATCATTCTGTATGGCAGTCGCTGTCCTGTCGCTTTCCCTTAGGGTATCGGCCGGGGTCATCCCCAAAGACCTCCCTACCATCGAAGCCCTGATAGCCTTGCACAAGGCCGTCAAGAAGGACGAGGACAAGGCCATGCAGCGTGTGGCCGCCAGTTTCGGCGAGCAGTCGCTGGTCACCAAGGGGGCAGGCAAGTTCAACGACGTGCGCACCACCCTGAACACCAAATTAGACAACGCCCATTCCTATTTGGTGCTGGCCGGTGCCATTTCAGCCACGGCCAACGCCCTGTACCAGTTGGTGAAGGAATACAAGGACTTCACGTCCAACACGTTCGGCCATGTCAGCAAGAAGCCCTTCGTGGCATGGTACTACGCTGACGCCAACCTGGCCATATCGAGGGAGGTGAAGCACTGCTACAAGCTCTATGCGTCGGTGGCCGCTTCCGGCATCAACCTGATGAAGGCCTCCATGGACGAGAAGCTGAATCTGGTGATGACGCTGAAAACCACCATAGACAGGGCAAGGTACATCATCGACAACGCGAACCTGTACTGCTACCTCATTACCGATTGCGGATGGAAGCCGGACTACATCTGGGAGATACTGAACTCCGAGGTCAAGGATGAGATAGCGAAAACGATAATAGACAAATGGAATAAAGGATATGAAAGTTAGAGAAGCCATATTACTGCTGTGCGTGGTTTTCGCCCCGGTTGTGACGGAAGCACAGGTGCCCGTCCGTGACAACGAGAAGAAGAAACAGTGGCAGTCCATGGAGAACGGGTCGTGGGACTTCGCGCCCGACTGGTACTATTACTTCCTGCACAAAGGTTACTCCGGCGCGGAGATGTACTGGAAATGGGCGGGCTTCAAGTCGGGTTTCCGTGTCCGCTTCAAGGAGTCCAAGTCGAACATCAAACGCATCATGCCCACACGGGTCATCTCCGAGGAGACCCAACGGCAGAAGCTGGAAAAGGTGGAGGAAGAACGCAGGTATGTGGAGGAACTGTACAAGGAGGAGCTTGTCCGGGAAGCCGACCGCACCGTTGACCTGGCCTATCCGGCCTACAAGGACGAGTTCAACCGGATGCAGGACTGCATCACCGACGGCCTGCTCTACTGCATGACGAAAAGCGGCGGAAAATTGAAACCGCAGGTGGACGAGCTGGGCAGGCAGAATGAAATCCTCTGTGCCGGCATCGCCTACATCCACAAGACGGGCGTGGGCTACGGTCTGGAGAACGCCAAGCGGCAGCAGGCCTACGAGGAAGCCAAAATAAGGATGGAAGCCCTCGTGAAGCAGACCGCCAACCTCTGCGCCGTGGCCGCCACACATTATTAGATTTTGAAGAAAGGGTATTATAATGGACTTTACAAGAATACAAATAATACGATTATGCAACTGTCTGCTGTTTTACTGACCATAGGCCTTCCGGCCATCGACGAGAGCCTGGACAAGCTGCTCGTCGCCATGGAGACGTTCCCCAACGTGGCCGTGCTGGGCGACGCGATGGGGCTTGCCCGCATCATCGGGCTGCTGCTCGCCCTGTGCGTGGGTTCCTACGAATGCTGGATGATGATGCTCGGACGGCGCGGCATGGACGTGATGAAGCTCCTCCGCATCGTCGGCATCTCCATCTGCATATCCTCCTCATCGTGGATATGCGACGCCCTGCAGGTGCCTGGCAAGGGGCTGGAGAGCGCGACCAAGGCGATGGCGCAGGCCAAGAACAAGGAGGTGGCCGCCTTCGAGCTGAAGGTGGCGCAGAAGCAGAGCGAGTACCTTGACCGGCTGCGCACCGTGCAGGATTCCATCGCGACCGCCCAGCAGGTGGCCGCCATCGGACAGGACGCCGCCTGGTGGGACAAGCTCATCTACAACGTGGAGAACCTGGGCAACACCATCAACAACTACGCCCAACGGGCGGTGGTGGCCACGGAGACCAAGGTCAGCGAATGGATAAACGACGTCATCCGCTTCGTGGGCGAGCTGATTTTCCAGATGTCCTACTACGGCATTCTCGTGGCGCAGCGCATCTTCATGGCCATCATGATGATATTCTGCCCCATCATGTTCGCCCTCTCCCTCGCCCCGCCGTGGAACTCGGCGTGGAGCCAGTGGATGTCCAAGTTCCTTTCCCTCTCGCTGTGGGGGTTCGTGACCTACATGTGCCTGTACTACGTTGACTTCATCCTTTTGTATAATCTGCAGCAAGACCTCGTGGCCTACGACCACCTGCTGCACGGTTCGGTCAACTCGTGGTCGCAGATCGGCGCGTTGGGGCTGCAGGGCATCGGCTCCAACTGCATGTACGCCATGGGTATGCTGGTCGGCGCGTACATCATACGTTTCGTCCCGGAAGTGGCCTCGTGGCTCATCCCCGGCGGCGTAAGTTCGGGCGCGGCCACGGCGGCAGGCTCCACGGCGACGGGCATCGCTTCCATGGCAGGAGGTGCGGCCGGTTCGGTGACCGGGGGCGCGGTTTCCATGGTCAAGCCCAAATCAGGAAGATAAACTTAAAATTTCAAGAATATGCTCATAGAATCACTGGCACAGAAAACAAGGCTCGCCATGATGACGGTGCTGGCCACCATAGGCGGATGCGTCGTCATCTGCGGCTTCACCGTATGGTGCTGCATTTCCTTGGTGAATAAGGAAAGGGACCAGATATACATATTGGACGGTGACATCCCGTTCCTCGCCGAACGGGCGCAGCTGGAAGCCAACTTCACGATGGAGGCCAAGGCGCACATCCAGCTCTTTCATCAGTATTTCTTCAACCTGCCGCCCGACAACGACTACATCAAGTGGACGCTCGGCAAGGCGATGTACATGGCGGACGGCACGGCCCTGAAGCAGAAGCAGGCGATGGACGAGAACGGATTTTACTCCGACATCATCTCCTCGTCGGCGGTCTGCACCGTCATGTGCGACTCCATCAGCTTCGACGAGCAGGAACGGAAGTTCACCTACTACGGCACGCAGCTCATCAAGCGGCGCACCCGTGACCTGAAACGCTCCTTGGTGACGACCGGATATGTCGAGTCCGTGCCGAGGACGCGGAACAATCCCCACGGACTGCTGATTACCAACTGGAGGACGCTTGAAAACAAGGATTTGGATTATTAAAAGCGATATGGATATGAGAATCAGAAAGAAACTTCGGGAAAGCCGTCTGAGGACGCACCAGCAAATCCGCGCATGGCTGCAACCCAAACTGGGTAAGGCCGGAGAAAGACTCCGCCTGGCCGGACGCATCCGTCTGGCGAACATCTGGGCGAGAAGGCATCCGAAAAGGACTTTCGCCTGTGTCACGGGGATATTGTCCCTTCTGCTGGTATGTTCACTTGTTACGGGCAATAACAAGCCGGACAATGCGGACGAACAGGGCATCAGCACCATTGCCAGCATGGAACCCTTGTTCCAAGGCTTCCGTACCATACAGTCGAACAAGGGGCTGCACCGCGTCACGATGCTGGAACTGGCGGACAGCGGACGGGCCATCCGTCGGGAACTGGACTCGCTGATAGCCATGCCCCGGAAAACGCACGGTGATTCCCTGCGGATTGTCAGGCAGTACAGGAAACTGGAAAACATTGTAAAATTCATCAACAACGGAGAACATGATTAAAGTCAATTTCAAACAACCCAAGTACATCTTCCCGGCGGTCATCTTCATACCGCTGTGCGCCCTGGTGTATTTCGTGATGCAGACCTTCGGGGGCGGCGGAGAGTCGGAACAGGCCGTGGCCACCGACCGCATCAACACGGAACTGCCCGAAGCGCATGCCGAGGAAGCCGGGGACAAGATGTACGAGATGTCGCGCCGCTTCGGCGACGAGGACGCCTTTACCGCCGTGGGCGGCATCGGCGAGGAGACGGAGGAAAAGGAGGAGCCGGGACACGGCTACAGCGAAGAGGAACTGGACGAGCTGGACGCAGCGGAAGCGGAGCGCGTCCGGCAGCAGCAGGAAATGGAGGAGCTGGAACGCTCGCTGGCGGAATCCAGGCGGCACATCAATTCATACGCCTACGGCAACAACACGCCTATGGATGGTTCTTCCGACGAAAACGGCGGCATGGGCTACACTTCGCAGGACGACTTCGCCCGTGACTTGGAGGAAATCCAACGCCGCAGCTACGAGAGGCAGAAGGCCATTGAGCGCGGCCTTGGGTTCGGAGACCCGGAAGCGGAGGAGGCGGCGAAAAGGCAGCGTGCCGACTCATTGGCGAGAATCCGCAGGGAAGAGGCGGAACGCAACCGTCCGAACCTCGTCATCAAGTCGGCCGACACCAACGCGGACAAGTTCCATACGGTGGCCGCTCCCGACGGTGCGGCGGAAGCCAGGCTGATACGCGCCATGATTGACCAGACCACCAAGGCCAGGGAAGGCACGCGCCTGCGCTTCAAGCTGCTCGACGACGTAACGGTTAGCGGTACCAAGTTAAAGAAAGGCACTTACCTCTACGGTACGGTGACGGGATTTTCCAGCCAGCGCGTGAAGGCGGCCATCACCAGCATCCTTGCCGGGGACAAGTTCATCAAGGTCAAGCTGTCCGTATTCGACAACGACGGCATGGAGGGCTTTTACGTGCCCGAATCCTCGTTCCGCGACTTCGTGAAGGATGCCGGTTCCAACGTGGTACAGCAGGACATAAACATCGAGTCGGACGGCGGCTACGGTTTCGGCATATCCGGCGAGGCCGTCGCGTTGCAGGCCCTGCAGAACATGTACAACTCCGCCACTTCTGCCCTCTCGTCCAACATCCGGAAGAACAAGGCGAAAATCAAGTACAACACCATTGTCTACCTCATCAACTCGGACGATGCAAGGTAACATGATTTGAAAATAAACAAATACGCATTTATATGAAAGCAAGAACCATCTTACTGACTTTGCTCTGCGCCGTGGGCGTGACCGCCTACGCCAACGAGAAAATCTATGTCAACCGGGACGTGACCACGCACATCGTCATGCCCGAACCCATCAAACTGGTGGACATCTCCACCCCGAAGATTGCAGGCAACCAATGCACGGACAACATCGTCCGCATCAAGCCGTACCACGAGGAAGATTCCATACAGGCAGGCGGCTACGCGGAGAACGAGCTGCTGGGCACCATCACGCTCATCGGGGAAAGGCACATCGCACAGTACGATGTCCTCTATACCGAAATGCCGGAACAGGCGGCCACCATCTTCGAGGTGCCATACACCCACACGCAGTCCTATATTAACCCCGAAGTCACCATGCCCATGTCCGAGATGGCACGCTATGCGTGGGCGGTGTACGGCAGCAGGCGCAAGTACAACCAGATCGTGACGAGGGCGCACGGGATGAAGGCCACGGTCAACAACATCTACGCCATCGGCGACTACTTCTTCATCGACTACTCGTTGCGGAACAAGACCAGGATTCCCTACGACATCGAGGAAATCCGCGTGAAGATGACGGACAAGAAGGAGACCAAGGCGACCAACTCGCAGACCATCGAGCTGTCGCCCGTGTTCACGCTCAACTCCATGAGGAAGTTCAAAAAGGATTACCGCAACGTGATGGTGCTGCCCAAGCTGACCTTCCCCGACGAAAAGGTGTTGCGCATTGAAATCTCCGAGAACCAGATCAGTGGACGGGTCATCGTGCTGACCATCGAGTACGAGGACATCCTCCATGCGGACGGCTTCGATGCGGACATCCTGAAGGACGCCGCCTACTATCCTTATTATTACATCTCTTATTCCGACAAGCAATGAAGAAGTTCTTGATTACCTTATGCTGTGTGGTTGTTGCCATTGGTGCGTCCGCACAGGGCAAGCTGGCGGTAAACGCCGGCTTCATGTTCCCCTCCACACTGAACGCGACTATTGGTTACGAGCATCCGCTGTCATACGGAAATGCCGTGGAGCTGTACGGCGAGGCCGGCAACCACTGGCAGGAAAAGGATTTCTGGAAAGGCTACTATTGGGACGGAGGTATCGTCTACAAGCACCGGCTGGTGCGCTACAAGAACGGGATGCTCCGTTTCCGCTTCGGGCCGCAGTTCGGTGCGGTGCAGAAGCGGTTCTTCATCGGATTGGAAGGAGGGCTTGAATACAGTTATGTGTTCCGTAACGGCTGGGAGTTCGCCCTGATACAGAAGAACAACGTGAACTTCCTGCACGGGGACACGTTCCGCAACGGATTGCTATTGGGCGTGAAGATACCTTTTTAATCACTTGTAAACAAGACAGGAATCATGGCGTTTGAAGAGACACGGGAACAGCAGCAGATGTACAACTATTTCCGCAGCTGCATCTACATCTTCCTGATTATAGAGATTGTGATGAACCTGCCCGTCACGGCGGACAACCGCGTCACGCAGTTCATCTTCGACCTGCTGGCGCGCTTCAAGGTGTTCAACACCGTGTCGGGCTGCAAGCTGGCGGAGCTGGTGTGCATCTGCATCGTCTGCATCGGCACCAAGGCGAAGAAGGCGTTGAAGTTCAACGTGCGCACGATGGTGGTCTATCCCGTGCTGGCCGGGTTGACCCTTGTCGGGCTGTGCTTCGTGTTCCACGGGATGTATTTCGGGGTCAGCTGGTTCGGCTTCCCGGCCAACCGCATCCTGTACGCCCTCTGTTCGGTAGTAGGTACCATGCTGGTGCACCAGGGGCTGGACGGCATCGCCAAGTATTACAACAACAAGGTGGGCGAAGACCGCTTCAACTTCGAGAACGAGTCGTTCCAGCAGTCGGAGGCGTTGGTCGCCAACGACTACTCGGTGAACATACCCATGATATACTATTGGAAGCGGAAAATGCACAGGGGATGGATAAACATCATCAACCCGTTCCGTGGGACAATCGTGTTGGGAACGCCCGGTTCAGGTAAGTCGTTCGGCGTCATCGACCCGTTCATCCGGCAGCACGCCGCCAAGGGCTTCGCCATGATGGTCTATGATTTCAAGTACCCCACGTTGGCCAAGACGCTCTTCTACCAGTTCTGCAAGAACCGGAAGGCCGGGAAGCTGCCCGCGAACTGCGGCTTCCGCACCATCAACTTTACCGATGTGGAGTATTCCGACCGCATCAACCCCATCCAGCGGAAATACATCCCCGACCTTGCGGCGGCCTCGGAGACGGCGGCCACTCTGCTGGCCTCGCTCAACAAGGGCGGCGGCGAGAAGAAGGGCGGCTCGGAGGCGTTCTTCACCAACTCGGCGGAAAACTTCCTCGCGGCCATCATCTACTTCTTCGTGAACTTCCACCCCGTGGGCTTCAAGGACGGCAGGAAGCTCAGGCGCTTCATCCTACACGAGGGAAAGAAGCTGGAAATCGTGATACGGAACTGGGACGACTACAACGCTGTCGACAAGGACGGGAACGTGGTGCTGGACTTCGTGGACGAGAAGGGCAACGATGTCTCCACGGACGAGGACAGGATGTTCGTGGATTTGAACGGTTATAGCTATAAAGACCGCACGGGAAAGCTGGTACGTATCGACCGCTGCTGGTATGAGGACAGGGACGGCAACGAGGTGGAGCCGGACACCATTACGGGGGAATATTCGGACATGCCCCATGTCCTCTCGTTTCTCGGCAGGCCATACGACCAGGTGTTCAACATCCTGATGCAGGACGACAAGATAGCCTCGCTGATGGCGCCGTTCAAGAGTGCCTACGAGAACAAGGCCAACGACCAGCTGGAAGGCATGGTGGGTACGCTCCGTGTCAACGCGGCACGGTTGGTATCACCGGAAGCCTACTGGGTGTTCACCGGGGACGACTTCGACCTGAAGATTTCCGACAAGGAGCATCCGAGCTACCTCGTGATAGCCAACGACCCGGAGAAGGAGCAGGTTATCGGTTCGCTAAACGCCCTTGTGCTGAACCGCCTGATAACCCGTGTGAACTCCAAGGGAAACATTCCGGTGAGCATCATCGTGGACGAGCTGCCCACGCTGTACTTCCACAAGATTGACCGCCTTATCGGCACGGCGCGGAGCAACAAGGTGGCCGTGACGCTCGGCTTTCAGGAGCTGCCGCAATTAGAGGCTGATTATGGCAAGGTCGGGATGCAGAAGATTATCACCACGTGCGGCAACATCTTCATGGGAGCGGCACGCAACAAGGAGACGCTGGAATGGGCGCAGAACGACGTGTTCGGCAAGGCCAAGCAGACCTCGCGCTCCATCTCCATCAATGACCAGAAGGTGTCCACCACCATATCGGAAAAGATGGACTACCTCGTGCCTGCCGCCAAGATAGCGGACATGGCCACGGGATGGCTGGCCGGACAGGCGGCGCGTGACTTCACCGCCACGGACGAGAGGATGCTGGACAGGTTCGACATCGAGCAGTCGGAGGAGTTCAAGACCACGAAGTATTTCTGCAAGACGCACTTCGACATGAAGAAGATAAAGGACGAGGAGGAACATTATGTGCCGCTGCCCAAAATCTACGAGTTCAAGAATGACAGGGAGAAGGAAATCCTGCTCAACCGCAACTTCAAACGGGTCAATCAGGAGGTGGAGAACATGGTCAAGGAACTGCTGGGAATGAGCTAAGGGATTGTTTAAGTATTCTTGATAATAAGTTGAATGATAATAATATATGAATGTTTCAACTTCATATCCGCTAAAGCCGCTTTCGTTTTTGAGCGGCAGCGCATTGAAAATCATCGCCGTACTTTCGATGGTGACTGACCACTGTGCCTATTACCTTTTGGACGAAAGTTCTGTTGCGTATGAAGTAATGCGGTGCTTCGGGCGTATCGCCTTCCCCGTGTTCGCTTTCCTGGTTGCGGAAGGCTTTGCCCATACACGCAACCGGATGCGATACTTCCTTTCCCTCCTGTTGTTCGCTGTCATCAGCGAAGTGCCGTGGTATCTGCTGAACGGAGCGGACGGCACGCACAACGTGATGTTCACACTGGTCTTGGGAGTGTTGGCGTTGGCCGCTTTCGAGAGGCTTCGGGAGCATCGCATCTTATGCTGTTGTTCTATTCTGCTGACGGCATGGCTGGCGGCATGGTTGGGAACGGACTATGAATGGCGGGGTGTCCTGATGATTGTGGTATTCTACCTATTGGGTATGGTCAAGAATATGCCGGTCACTTTGCGCAGGATGTTGCAGTTGCTCTTTGCCTTTCCGCTGATGATGCACTACGGCATAACCGGGGCGTTGTTTGCTTGTGTAGTCATCTTCCTGTATGACGGCACAAGAGGTTTCATACACGGGAACGTAGCCAAGTACGGTTTCTATGCTTTTTATCCGGCACATCTGTTCCTTTTATGGCTCTGTTGAATATTTACTTTAACAAGAAGTCAAACAAACGCTCGTCCGCATCCGGAAACAATCCTTGAAAATGCCGTTCCATCCGCCGGCGCGACTCTTCGGGAGTGCGGTCGGAATGGCAGCTGTCCTTGCCCAAGAAGGCTTCAGGCGTGGTGAGCAACGACCAGCCCCAGCCGTAGTCACGTCCGTGACGGTCTTTGGGATAGACAAAATCTTCCGTGACGATACGGCAGCCCATTTCAAGACGTGAGATATAGGTGTCAAACTTGCCGCGCATCTTCGTTCCCGTAAAGCCGCAGGATTTGCGCAGGTCGCGGGTTATCATACTGCCGTTCTCCTGCAATGTTTGGAGTATCATGTCCTCGATACTGCCTTCCTCCGGATACGGGAACACGCTCCGGCGCCAGTTGCAGAAATCCGGCCACCACTCACGGCTTATGAAGGCGGCTTTCCTGTCGAGGAACTTGCCGTATGCGCATCCGCTCTCCCGGATGATGTCGCCTTTCCATTCCCATAGCGGCCATTCCCATCCGCCGTCGGGCAACGTGACGTAGCGGCATTCTTCGTCTACCGCTTCTTCCGCCGACCATCCGTTCAGTCCCATGCGCAGCAACGGCAAAAAGCCGATTTCGTTGATATACTCAATCAACCCGCTGCAATTATGTATTTCGTTTATCTTCATGGCAACTTCCTTATGTATTTGGAATGGAGTTCCTTAGAATCTTATCCATGCTTTTCCCTTTGGCAAGTTCATCGACGAGCTTGTCAAGGTACCGTATCTCACGCATCAGCGGTTCTGCAATGTTCTCGACACGGACACCGCAGACCGTTCCCTTGATAAGCAGGCGGTCGGGGTTCGGTTGCGGGGCGTTCTGAAAGAAATCGCCGTATGTAATATCGGTGGCCAGCATCGCCGCAAGCTGTCCGGGCGTATAACCCGTAAGCCATTGCACGACCTGCCTCACCTAATCTTCCGTCCGCCCCTTCCGTTTTGCCTTGGCAACCAGCAAGGGATAGACCTTGGCCAACGGCATCTGATATACTTTGTTCGCTTCCATGTTTCCGTTATATAATTGATTGATACAAAGTTATTGGTTTTAGGACAATTCAGCAATTTACAGCCCGTTTTTCGACATATTCCGCATAAATTCAGGAAAAATAGGATGAAAAAACACAAATCCTGTCTGATAAACGCTAATTTTGTGGCAGTTCATCCTCATTCCGGAAATCATGCGGCTATTGAAATCACTTATCGTTTGGATATGCTTCATCCCCGTGGCAATACTCAACGGCGGATTACGTGAATATGTACTGGTCAGGCTTGTCGGAGAAGAGACGGCTTTGCCCGTGAGCGGGATATTGCTGAGCGTATTCATCTTTCTGGTAACATGGTTGTTGCTTCCCCGTCTGGCAAAAGGATGTGGCATGAAAGACTGCTTGGCAATAGGTATTTGCTGGGCGTTATTGACCGTAGCCTTCGAGTCTGCCGCCGGAATTGTCGGAGGCAGTACCGTAACGGAAATTCTTGCCGCCTACAATCCATCGACGGGCAATCTGTGGGTGCTTGTGTTGGTGACGACGATGTTGTCACCTGTCCTGTTGAAAGTTTTCAGACGGATTTAGAGGTATTGGTCCAATATCCGGCTTAGCGAACGGACATACCTTAGGTCTTCCGCATAGCCGATTTTCCTCAGCCAAAACAGATAGTTGCCACCCTTATACTTGTACTGCACCTTGGTATAATAGGCCCGGACACTCTCCGTCCAATGACCGAACTCGAAGTATTTCCCCGTCTGTGGGTTGGTCAAGCCGAACAGGTTGTGCTTGTTCCGACATACCGGGGAGGTGAACCACCCGGTTTCAAGGATGGCCTGTGCCAATACGATTTTCGGATGCCGGATGCCGTTGCGTATGATTTCCGCATAGAGGTTGGGGATGGTCAGTTCGGGAAGCATGGAATTTTGGGATGCCCTTTTGTCACCTTTTTGGCCTTTCACCTTCTTCTTTTTCTCTATCGGTGCTTTGATGTGTAAGGTGTCGATTCTGACACTTTGTACATCGTTGCTAATTGTATCATTCTCCTTTGCAGCCGTTTGCGTTGTTTTTCTCTCGAAATCTGGCTTTAACTCCGACTCCTTGGTAATGGTATAGAACTGTGCCGATGTGCTAAGAGGCATCAGCAACAGTAGTAGGGATAGCAGAATAGTGTTGTGCATTTCTTTTTCTTATTTGGGTGAAAATACTTTTGCAGGGTGTTCAAGCGGTTTCGGCCGCAAAATTAACCCGTAAAAACAAGTATAACGAAATGGACAACAGAAATCTATCCGAAACGCTGCCCTACGGGAAGCTGGCGGTGCTGGGCATCGACAAGGAGAAGGCCGACCTTCTGCCGCAGGAGGTGAAGGAAAAGCTGCTCTCCGGCGGGGTCACGCCCCTCATACAGGTTTCCATCCGTGCGCAGAACGGCAACGCCGTCACGCTGCCGCTCAAACTCCAGCTGGTGTCAGACAGGCTGGGCAACCCGGCCCTGATGGCCTATCCCGTCAGGGCGGCCCTTGAAACGGAACGCAACCAGGCTCTCGGCCTGACTGAACAGGAAGCGGAACGCCTCAAAAAAGGGGAAGTCATCCAGAAGACCGTGGATGTGGACGGCGAAAAGACCCGGCAGTACCTCCAGCTCGACCCTGAGACCCGTTCCGTCATCCACCGCCGTGTGACCGAAATACGGCTGGAACAGAAGCTGAAGGACATGGAGAAGGTGAACGACATCGAGCTGGGCACGCAGCAGAAGCAGCAGGTGCGCGACGGCAAGCCCGTGGAACTCAATGTCGGGGGTGAGAAGGTGTCGGTCGGCGTTGACCTGAGGGAGCCGCAGGGCTTCAAAATCATCAAGGGCGACCTGAAGGAATGGGAACGCCAGCAGAAGCTACGCTACGACGAGCTGCACCCGGAATACCTCGGACTGGTGCAGACCGACAGCAACCGTTGGGAATACCGGAAGGTCGTGGACAGGCAGTCACAGGAACGTACCATGAAACTGCACTCCCCCAAAGAGAATGTCAGCCAAAGTCTCAAACGCTAAATCCGTCCGCTTATGGCAAAGAAACAAGAACAGGAAACTGCCGCAGACATGTTGCGGCAGTTCGACTCGCTGAAACAGAAGCATCCCGACGCGATGCTCCTCTTCCGAAAGGGTGATTTCTATGAGATGTACAGGGAGGATGCGGTCAAGGCCGCCGCCGTTCTGGCCATCACGCTGACCAGCAGGGTGTTTCCCGGTGAGAAAGGCCCCGTCAAGTACACCCTGTTTCCCTACCATGCCTTGGACATCTATCTTCCCAAACTGATACGCTCCGGGCAGAGGGTGGCCATCTGTGACCAGCTTGAAACGCCCAGGCAGAAAAAGGAAGAAAAAGCCGACCTGAAAGCCGGAGAAAAGACAAAGGTAAAAGAAGAAATCATACCCAACAATACTGATATGGCAAAGAAAAAGAAAGACCAGGCCATGCAGGACAAGCCTGTCCAAACTGACCCCAATGAAGTGAAGGAGAAACCTGCCCGTCAGAAAAGCACGGAACAGAAAGTTGAAACGAAGGCGAACGCCAATGTGGAGCAACAGACCGAAACGAAGAAGGAGCACAAGCCGCGCGAGCCGCAGATGGTGACGGCCGACGGCGGCAAGGTGACCCACGGCCATGCCTATCAGGGCAAGGACAACCCGGAGGAGTGGTACTTCACCGCAAAGATTGACGGGCAGCAGCTCAAACCACAGAAGATGGACGCCGCCGACCTTGCCGCCTACCAGAAGAAGGAGCTGACCGTGCCGCAGCTGATGGAACGCTACTACCCGACGAAGCTGATGCCGAAAGTGCCGGAGGACACCTACAGGTTCCCACGGCAGATGGAGGGTGCGGAAGGAGCGGTTGCCATCGAGAAGTTCAATGTCTACAAGGAGAAGGACGAGCAGCGTCCCGACTTCGGACGGTACAAGTTCTATGCCCAGGTGGACGGCGCAAGGATGTCCGCCGTGGCCTCGCGCCAGGACCTGGACGCCTACTTCGACCGGGTGATGACCCCGAACCAGCTCATCGAGAAGAACTTCGGCGAGCGGCTGCACCTGAAGTCCGCCTACGAGAAGTACCGGCTTCCCGAAGGCGTTGACCCCAAGGGTGTCCGTGTGGCGAAAGACCACACCGACAACAAGTGGAAAGTGTATGTGGACATGGGCGACAAGGGCAAGACCGCTCGGCATGAAATCTCCTTTGACGACGGCTATTCGCTTTTCAAGACCCGTACCGCCACACGCGAGCAGATTGCAGCCAAGTACCTCACCCCGGAAATCAACGGGCTGTTGTCGGCCCAGACCACCAGGCTGGAGAAATCAAACTCCATGAAAATGTAAAAATGTCAAACCATAACCATTTAAGAAAGATACAATATGTCAGCAACAATGAGTCATGAGGAGCTGGTTGAACTCCTCCAGGAAGGCAAGATAGGCTATCTCCGCTTCGTGCTGGAGGGCGAGAACGAACAGGACTATTTAGAGTGGTGCCGCGCGCACGGCACGGACCCGTCGGACGAGTCCGCCGAGTTTTATGTGGAACAGACGGACATCCTACAGATGGAACGCCAGCTAATCGACGACGGGGACTATGGCATCTGGAACTAACACGCCGTCTGCCAACTCCGGCCAGGCGGCCATAGACCGCTTTGCCGAGATGATGATCGGGCGCATGGAGCAGATGAAGGCGTCCGACTGGAAGAAGGGCTGGATAGGCGGGGCGTCAGGATATGCGGGCCTGCCCCAGAACGTGGGCGGACGCAACTATTCCGGATCCAACTCCTTCTTCCTGCAGCTCCACACGGCGGCCAACGGCTACGACCTGCCCGTGTTCCTCACCTTCAAGCAGGCGCACAACCTGAAAGCCCACGTGCTCAAAGGCGAGAAGGCCTTTCCCGTCATCTACTGGGACATGCTTGTCAAAGACAAGGACGGCAGGAAGGTCAGTTCGGAGGAATACCGCGCTATGAGCAAAGAGGAGAAGGAAGGCATGGAGGTCATCCCCTTCATCAAGGCGTTCCCCGTGTACAACGTGGCGCAGACCAACCTGGCCGAGGTGCAGCCCGAACGGATGCGGAAGCTCATGGACAGGTTCAGACTGCCCGAACTCCGCGACACGGAAGGCATGTACGCCCACGCCGCGCTCGACAGGATGATTCAGACGCAGGGCTGGGTCTGCCCGATACAGGCCGACAAGCGTGTGGACGGGGCGTATTATTCTCCGGGACAGGACATCGTGGTGCTGCCCATGAAGGCGCAGTTCAACATCGGAAGTACACCCTATGAAGTCTACCGTGGCGGCATGGAGTTCTATTCCACCATGCTGCATGAGATGGCCCACTCCACCATGACCCCGCAGCGGCTCAACCGCGACGGCATGGGCAGGTTCGGAGACCCCAAGTACGCCAAGGAGGAGCTTGTCGCCGAACTGACGGCGGCGATGATAAGCCATTCGATGGGCTTTGACCCGAAGGTCACGGACAACTCGGCCGCCTATCTGGATTCGTGGATCGGCGTGTTGAAGCAGGAACCGAAATTCATCGTCTCGGTCATGGCGGACGTGAACAGGGCTTCGGACATGATACTCGACCATGTGGACAGGCAGCGGCTGGCCTTGAACGAACAGCCGTACCTGGCCAAGAACGACCCGCTCGCCCCGCTTGACCCAAGCGAGGAAGTACCCTTCAGGAACGCGGCCATCGTCAAGACACGCAGCGGCGACTACGCCATCCGTGCCTCGTATGACGGCGTGGAGCTGGGTCTGAAGAAGGTGTCGAAAGGCACGGCCCGGACTTACTTCCAGCTTACGGACTACAAGGACAAGGCGGCTTTCCTGAACATGACGGCACGCAAGACCTTCGGGCCGGAGATTGCCATGATGGGCAGGACGCAGGCCGTAAGCGCCAAGATGAGTATGTAATCCAAAGCAATACGGTATGCCGGACTACAAGGTAAACTTCAAGCAGCTCAAGGCGCGTGTCGGCGTGACCGATGTGGCCTACGCCCTCGGCTACCGCCTTGACCGCAAGGCCGGTGTAGGCCGGTACATCGAGCTAGTCTTGGGTGACGGGCGGGAGAAGCGTGACACCATCATTGTCAGCCATCCCAACGACAGGGCTTCCCAGACGTTCTTCCGCCGGGACGGCTCCAAGGGGGACATGCTGACGCTTATCCGTGAGAATATGGATGCCTTCCTCGTTACAGGCAAGGACGAGTGGCAGAAGGTGGCCAAGGTCATGGCACGTTTCGCCAACATGCCCGAACCGGAATACAACGATGACCGGGAATATGTGAAATCAGTCAGGGCCGCAGCTTTCTTTGACACCTCGCGGTATGAGACAAGACCTGTGAATCCGGACAAGATACCGTCATTATTTTCAAAGCGTGGCTTGTCCGATGAGACGGTCAGGCGGTTCACGCCGTTCATTTCTTTCATCCGGGACAAGCGCAACGGGAATTTCGACGGCTACAACATCGGCTTTCCCTATACCAATGCGGACGGTCAGGTGAAGGGCTACGAGATACGCGGTTATGGCGGCTACAAGTCAAAGGCGGCAGGCACGGATTCCTCTTCGGCGGCATGGGTGGCCGACTTCTCCGGCGGCAATCCGGAAGCAGTCAGAAGCGTGTTTTTCTGTGAGTCCGCCTTCGACGCGATGGCCTTCCACCAGATGAACAGAAGCCGTCTGCATCCGGATGTGGCGTTGGTCTCCCTCGGAGGTACATTCTCCGACAAACAGATTATTGGCGTGATGGGGCGTTTTCCCAATGCCAAGGCTTTCGACTGCTTTGACAACGACATCGCCGGGCGCATCTACGGGTTTCGCATGATCAGCCTGTTGGAAGGCATCCCGATGAGAATCAGCAAGGCGGAGGACGGCCTACAAGTGGAAGCCGGAGGCAAGACCTTCACCGTCCATCCGGGGAAGCCGGTGGCCTCACAGCTTGCCGCACACCTGCCCGTCCGTTACCGTACCGGGCAATGGCTGCCGCCCAAGGCGTTCAAGGACTGGAACGACTGCCTGTTGAACAAGCCGATAGCCCCGGTTCTTGCCCCATGCAAGGAGGAACGCGACCGGAATCTGACGGAACGGAGAAAGGGAGGTCTTAAAATGTAACGTAACATGGAACATATGAAAACAATCAGACTGAAAATGGCCGTAGGGGCGTTGGCCTTGTGGCTGGCCGGAGGCAATGCCGTCCCGGCGTTCTCCCAACAGATAGACCCGGCACTGACCGGCGCGGTGACGGCACAGACACTGGAACTGAAGAGCCTGCACGACAAGCGCAGGAAGACGCAGGAAAAGATTATCGCCGCCGAAGCCGCCGTGACGATCGCCCTTGACCGGGTACACAGCGTGGAAAACAAGATGTTGGAATACCTCTCCAACGCGCAGGGTGCGGTGCAGAACCTTTACCAGATCAAACGTGCAGGGGAACTGGTGACGACCGAGATACCGCAGAACTGCAGCCTGCTGCTCAAGTCGGTGGGGAGCAACCTCAAGGGCACGGCGATAGCGGCCATCGTGTCGGACGAGCTGACGGACGCGGCCACGCAGATGGCGGCGCTCTATCCGTTCATGAAACAGCTCGTGACTTCGGGCAGCTACGACGTGGCTGGAGCCGACGGGAAGAACGAGAAGCACAAGGTCAACCTGCTGGATTCTTCGGAACGCTACTACATCGCCAACGAGGTGGTGACAAGGCTCGAAACCATCAACACCGACCTGTTCATTCTGGCATGGCAGGTGCGCACGCTCTCGTGGAACGACCTCTGGTTCTCGCTCGACCCGGAAGGATGGGCCAACGTGATGTCCGGCAAGAACATCATCGGCGGCATCGTGGCCGATTGGAAGCGTGGGTTTAATTAGGAATTTATCATCAAAATAGTGTATCATAATCATACGACAATGGAAACAGAAAAGAAAATCATCGGCCGCTGCCCCCTGTGCGGCGGCAATGTGGTCAAGACCTGCAAGGGATACCGCTGTGAGCATAACATCGGCGACAGCCCTTCTTGCGTACTGAACATCAACGCCATCATCGGCAACCGCAAGATGGCGGACGCGGAGGTGGCGGTACTGTTGGAGAAACGCCGCATCCTGCTGGACGGCTTCGCCAGCAAGGAAGGCAAGACGTTCCCGACCGTACTGGAACTGGCTGATGACGGCAACATCCTGATGCAGCCGGTCATCGGCAGGTGTCCGCACTGCGGAGGGGAAATCCGTGTGGGAAGCCGGGCGTTCAACTGCTCCAACTATGCCAACCAAAATGCGCCCTGCTCCTTCGCCATCTGGCGCAACATCGGCGGGCACCAGCTCACCCTGGAGGAAGCCGGGGAAATCTGCGAGAAGGGCATCACCTCTTCGGAACTGGAGATGTACCGTGAGGACGGCAGCATCTACCGCAAGCGGGTCGGCGTGTTGCCGGACAAACTTCAAATCGTGAAGATATGAGACCGGGGATGAAGATTGGAATAATACTCGTCTCCATCGTGTTGTTCTGGAGCGGTGTGTTTTACTTCGTCGCCTGTTCGGACAATCTGGACAGACGCGCGGCGGGCATGGCCGAAAAGGCATTGAGGGCGTCGGTGCATAATCCCGAATCCATACGGATATTGGCTGTCAGCAAGCCGGATTCCGTGTTCGGGCATACCTACATCACGCAGGAGGAGAAGATGGCTCTTTCCATGGCCATGGTGGAAATCAACAGGAAGGTGATGGAAGTGACGGACGGACTGGAGGACTTCGACCCGGACGACAAGGAGACGGCGGCCCTGATGGAGCGGCAGATGTCGGCCATGTCAAGCCTGAGGCGGCTGATGGACTTCGGCGACCCGCTTGACGGGAGTCCGCAACCGTTCAGCGGCTGGAAGGTCAAGGTTGACTTCGAGGGCGTGGACGCGGACGGCCGGAGCTATCATTCCGAATACTGGTTCATACTGGACAAGGAAGCGCAATGCGTGGTGAAGTCGTTTGAGATACCCTTGCCGTAGAAGGCAAAAGAATTTTGTTCCCTAATATGTTGGAATCCCGGTGTCATCGGTTATGGCATCGGGATTTCCTGTTTTTGAACCTGTGGGCGTTCCGCTCCGTCGGATTTTCCGCTACAAAGCAACGGAAGGCCGTGGCGGCGGCGAACGACGCTCCTCTTGCCTGCGTGGAAAGCGTCCGGCAGCCTTCCGCGATTTGTGCCAAATCGGGTATTCCGGCCTCTTTCCACTTGTCCCGTCCGCCTTTTGCCCCTTGTACCTTCCGTCATGCCGTATCGTAAAATCCCGGAGCGGAAGCCGCAAGGCTTCAAACAAAAGGGAAAAGATTAGAACTTCAAAAAATCAAACATTATGGCAATAAAACTCATAGACAGAAAGGAAAATGTCAGCTACAAGGGCAGTATCTACGAGCTTACCCTGTTGTGGGACAGGGAGAGCGTCCGCAAGTGCTTCTGCGGTATGCCGCCCTTCTTTGCTCACATCCGTAAGGACGGGGCAAACTTCGCCACTATCGACTGCTATTCAAACGACAATGAACGGTTTGTCGTAAAGAAGTTCATGCCGTCCCTACTGGCAAGGCCGGACTGGCAGGTGCGCTTCGACAGAGACATCAACACCATGCCGCTTTTGGAACTGCTGGCAGGACTGCCGATTTAACCTATATGGATTTATCAATAAAAAGCAAGGACATATGAAAGGAACAGAACATTTCAAGGAGATTATCAAGGGGTATCTTGACCAGAGGGCAAAGGAAGATGAGCTTTTCCGTGCCAAGTATGAAACCACGACACGCACCATGGACGATGTGGTGACTTTTATCCTACACGAAGTTAAGAACTCCGGCTGTTGCGGTTTCTCGGACAGCGAGATATATTCAATGGCGGTACACGTCATAGACGAGCCGGAGCTTGAAATCGGCAAGCCGCTGCAGTGCAGCGTGGTGGTCAACCATCATATTGAACTGACGGAGGAGGAAAAGGCGGAACAGAGGGCACTCGCGCTCAAACGCTATCAGGACGAGGAGCTGCGCAAGATACAGGCACGCAATGCAAGGCCGAAAGCCCACAAGCCGCAGACTGACAGCCAACCGACATTATCACTCTTTGATAACTTTTGAGCCATGAAACCGAGGAACAGATTTGAAAAGGCGGTGGCGGCTTCCAATGGGAAGCTGACCGCCCTCAACCCCAAAGCCGTTAAATGGGCTGTAAGGAATGTCATTGTACATATCGCATTCCGCACGTCCGGCCATAACTGCACGTGTGGCGACTGCGGAGCGAAGTTTGACCATAAGGGAAAAGGCAAGTCTGTATGCTGTCCCCATTGCGGACACCGCTTGCAGGTGAAGGACACGTTGAAGCGCAAGGAGGTGCAGTCCGCTTATGTCTCGTCCCTTGAAGTGGCGGACGGTATGCAGGTACAGCGTGTGTTCCTGCTGAGAGCCGTATGCAGGAAAGGGATGAAGTTTAAGACGTCCTGCATGGAGGTGTGCCGTCTGTGGCTCAATGTTGATGGCAGGATGGCGGTGACATCAAGGGCGAGGACTTTGGGCTGGTATGTGGACAGCTTTAATTGGTGTACAGGAATTGACTTGAAGATTTTGTCCGAAGTGCATTGGGTGATTTCCGATACATACGTTTACCCACGTTATAAGGTGCTTCCTGAATTGAGGCGCAACGGCATGAAAGGCAGGCTTCCCGATGGCTGCCATCCGGCAAGGCTGATGAAGGCATTACTGACGGACAGCCGGATAGAGACAATGATGAAGTCAAAGGACTTGCAGGCCGTGGCATACTTTGTGAGCCGTCCACTGGATTTGGATACGTGCTGGCAGTCGTACAAGGTGGCCGCACGGCACCATTACCGCCCGAACGACTACGGCCTGTGGTGCGATACCGTCCGCTTGTTGGAGCAATGCGGAAAGGACATCCATAATGCCAAGTATGTTTGCCCCCAAGACCTCAAAGCCGCTCATGACCGCTGGCTGGACAAAAGGAACAAGGCAGAGGAGAAACGCAGGAGTCAGGAACAGATGTTGAGAGCCAAGGCGAAAGAGGCGGACTTCTACAGGGAAAAGGCACGCTACTTCGGGATTGTCATCAGCGACAACGATATTGAAATATCCGTGCTTGACTCTATTGAGGCTTTTCAGGCTGAGGGAAGCAACCTTCACCATTGCGTGTTCCAATGTGAGTATTATGCCAAGGCGGACAGCGTTATCCTGTCGGCACATGACCGCCAGGGCAACCGCATCGAGACCGTGGAGTTCTCATTGAACCAGGGCAAGGTGGTACAGAGCCGTGGGCTGTGCAACTCCAACACGGAATACCACGACAGGATAATAGAACTTGTAAACAGCAACGCCTACCGTTTTCTGGAGGCGAGGACACCGGCATAATTCCTTGTAATGTTCCACCCCTGGCCTGCGCCGTGAGGCGCGGGTCGGGGGTGTCTGTTTTTGAGATATACAATTTACACATTACGATACCATCTTCCACTGCTTGCGGTCGCAATACCGACGACACTGCACGCAGATGTCATAACCTAACATAGCCCCCAAGATGAAATCCTCCTCCGGTGTCAGCTTGTTCAGTGGACGGTTGACCAACATGCGGATGGCTTCGATGCATTCGTCACATCCGAAAAACAGGTTGATGCGCTCCTCATCCACAGGTTGCACGATAAACTTGATACGTTGGCTTGCCAAACGCTTGACGGCAAATTCCTTGTATCTCTTATTGGTGGTGTACAGCACCATGCGGCGCACTCCTTTCTTGAACTCATAGATATGGTTCAGAAATACTTTAAGGTCGGCAGGATTCAGTTCCATATTCAGTCGGGAGTTAAAGGTTCGTTTGTTAATATACAGTTGACAGTTGGAATGGGGATATATCCTTATCCCAATCCCAACTATCAGCCAACCAGTTTTATGCCAAGTCGGCTTTCAGCTTATCAGTCCAAGCCGCAACACGTTCAGTCTTGTCGCTTTCATTCATTTCATCAATGGCAAGCCCTACGAAATTGCCGTCAATGACAGAAACAGACGAGCTATATGTATAATCCGTATCAGGAACGGCGCCTATGAAACGGCATCCGCTGCCTTTTAAATCCTCGTAAAGGATGCCCATGCCGTCGCAAAACGTGTCGCCGTATGATTCAGAATCGCCACATCCGAACAAGGCGATGATTTTGTCTTTCAAGTCCATGCTTTTCAGCACTTTGATGCCATCGTACCAGTCATCCTGCAATTCGCCGTCACCCCACGTGGAAGTTCCCAATATCAAGGCTTCATACGCCCCGACCATGTCGGCATTCATCTTGCTGACATTGTGTACATCTGCCGATGCGATACCTAACTTTTCCGCTATCAGATTCGCCACTGATTCTGTGGTTCCTGTGGTGGAACCGTAAAATACTCCTGTTTTTTTCATTATCGTTTTTGTTTTGATTTGATATTGCAAAGTAAATGCCTTTATATGAAACATGAAATACCTAAAATAGGGGTTTTATCGTCATTGAAAACCTTTATGGTACTTGTGATTATAGCTTCCAGCCGGATATGCTTTCTTGAATATTCCACAGATGTGCATAAAGTCCTTCCTTTCGGATAAGCTCATCGTGTGTGCCTTCTTCCTCTATCCGTCCGTTATCCAAGACGATTATGCGGTCGGCATCTTTGATGGTTTTGAGGCGGTGGGCAATGGCGATGACGGTGCGTCCTTTAATTAAAGAGTCAATGGCCTTTTGTACCTCCACTTCGTTTTCAGGGTCAAGCGAGGCGGTAGCTTCATCCAGCAGGATGACTTGTGCGTCTTTCAGCATGGCACGAGCAATGGATATGCGCTGCTTCTCGCCTCCGGACAAGGTACAACCTCCTTCGCCCACCATCGTGTCGTAGCCTTGCGGCAAGCGCATGATGAAGTCGTGGCAACAGGCTTTCTTGGCGGCGGCAATGATTTCCTCGTCCGTAGCATCGGTCTTGCCGAAACGGATGTTGTTGCGTATGGTGTCTTGAAACAGATAGACGTCTTGGAACACCATAGAAATATGGCTCATCAGGCTTTCGGGGGCTATTTCGTCCATCGGCACACCGCCAAAGGAGATGCGTCCCTGCTGCGGGTCGTAGAAACGGGCGCAAAGTTTCATCACCGTGCTTTTCCCGCTTCCAGAAGGGCCAACAAGAGCTGTCAAGGAGTTTTTTGGGAGCGTGACGGTTATGTCGTGCAGCACTTCCTTGTCCTGATAGGCAAACGATACGTGCTCAAACCGGATGTCGCCTGCCGCCGGGGATTGCCGTTCACCTTTCATTTCCGGCTCGTTCATTAAGGATAGGATACGTCCTCCTGCAATGGAAAAGTATCGGAACTCTGTGAAATTGGTCAGGGCAGAAGTCAATGGGTCGAACACACGGGAACCGACTACGAGAAACAGCACGAACACAAGGATGGAAAGTTCCCCTCCCAATAGCAGATATGTTCCGCACAGCACCATCATTGTCAGCCCTGCACGTACCAACGTGATGCTCAATAGGACAAATGGCCCTAACAGGGCTTCCTGACGGATGCAGGCACGGCGAAGTTCGGCAAAGGCATTGCGCAGCCGGACGAAACGGTCGCCCAACAGATTGTAGGCTTTCATCACCCGGATACCCTGCAAGTATTCCTCCAATCGGTTTCCTGCATTTATCTTCGCTTGGATTTGCCTGCCGCTCAGCTTCCGTTGCGCCTTTGTACTTGCCCATAGGACGAGCAAGGCAAGCGGCAACGCGGCAAACATACTGACCGCCATTCTCCAATCTATCCATACCAATGAAGCAAAAGCCAGCACTGGCATTACCACTGCGCCCATCAATTGGGGCAGATGGTGAGAAATTCCCGTTTCTACCATCATGAAATCCGTAATCAGCATGGAGGATAAGTCGCCGGGGTCACGCCTTGAAAGGAAGCCCAACGATAGTTTCCGCAGATGTTCCGCCAGCGACAAGCGTCCCGAAGCACTCATTTCGTATGCTCCACGGAAATTGGCACGGTAAGATGCCCTTTCCGCCAAAGCCATGACCAGCATATAAACGGCCATAACGCCGAATATCCACCAAAGACGGGTTGTGTCGAGCGGCTGTCCGCTCCCGTCAAACGCATTGAAGATGATGCGTATCGCCTCTATGGAAAGGCAAAACGGCACGATATTGACCAAATTGGCAAGCATGGTGTAACCCACAGGCTTGTAAAGCCGCTCGGTATGTCCTATTGTAATGTTTTTGATTGCATTCATATTCTAAATCCTTTCATTTATGTGCTATAATATGTATTTCTTCCTTTTTACGAATTGTTCTGATAGATGAAAATCCGGCTTCATACAACCGTTCTTCCAATTCTGCCGGAGTATAAACCACCATTCCGTCTATCCGTTCCGTCCACATTTTCCCAAGTTCGGGGTCGCTCGCTTCCAAACTGATAAGAAAACAGCCTCCTTTTCGGAGCACACGCGCCACCTCAGACAACGCCTTGTTTACAGGCGTCCAAAAATAGACTGTTTCAAAAGCTGTGACAGCATCAAACGCTTCCTCTTTATAGGGCAAGGAACAGACATCCCCTTGTTGTATGAAGCATCTTTTATCCAAGTCTTTTATATTGTACTTTTGGGCGAATGAAACACTTTCTTTTGACAGGTCTATGCCGTAGATGTTTCCTTTCGGGCATAAATTCAATAGACGTTTCAAATTCGCACCGCCGCCGCAGCCTATATCAAGCACATTCCATTCCGGCTGCCATTCCACTTGCTTCATGCCACGATTGGCTAAAGATGCATGAAAACGATTCATCCCTCGCAAAATCATCCGTCCCCAGAATCCTTGCGGACAGCTTGTGTTTTGCAAGACCTTGTTTAAGAAATTCTTTTTTCCCATATTGCTTTTAATTTTTGTTCAACGTCCAATGGTATGCGCTCGTATAGGCATCCCACATATTCTTATATACACCCTCTGTCACGGACAGTTGTTCATGCTTTCCGCACTGCACGATGCGCCCTTCTTTCAAAACGACAATCTGATGAGCGGAAATGACGGACGAAAGGCGATGAGCAATCACGATGACCGTCTTGTCTTTTATCAGCGACTGCAAAGCCATCTGCATTTTATGCTCGTTTTCAGGGTCGGCGAAAGCTGTCGCTTCGTCCAATACCAGTATCGGCGCATTCTTCAATATGGCACGAGCAACACATATCCGTTGGGCTTCACCGCCGGACAAGAACACACCTTTGTCGCCTATCCGTGTTTCGTAGCCTTGCGGCAAACGCTCTATGAAGTCATGGCATTGGGCGGCTTTCGCAGCGGCTATCACCTTTTCTTTTGTGGCATCAGGAGAGCCGACGGCGATGTTCTCATACAGTGTATCGTAGAAAAGAAAAGTGTCTTGAAACACGAATGAAACCATGTCCATCAGCTTTGCGGTAGCTATCTGACGTATATCCACACCACCTATGCAGATTTCCCCTCGCTCCACATCCCAGAACCGGGGTATCAGGTTGGCAACCGTTGATTTTCCACTTCCAGACGGACCGACAAGGGCGGTTATCTTTCCCTGCGGAGCTATGAAACTGACATCGCATAGGGCTTCCGTCCGCGTTCCCTGTTCCGTGTTTTCGTAGAAGAAAGAAACGTGACGGAACTCTACATCGTAAGCGGTCGGCACTTGCGGATGTCCCGGCTCCGGCACAGGCTTCTTTTCCAATATGCGGTCAATACGGTTTACCCCTTCGTTGATATCGCGTGTGTTACCTCCTAAAAAGGTCAGTTTGTAAACGGGTGAAGCCATGCCCGGCCCCATGATGATGAAGAACAGCCACACCACAGCCAATGAAAGCGATTGCGGACTGGCCTGCATCAGCAAGATGCCCATAGGAAGAATAAACGTTACCATCGAATTGAGCAGGACGGTAAACGCTATCATACCATTCTGATAAGTGTCACAGCACTTCAATGCGAATGTCTTGTATGCCTGTATCTCGGCGTTAAACTGGCGGAACGAGCGGACACTTTGCCCGAAAATCTTGACCACGGGCATTCCACGCACATATTGCACAGCGGATGCGCTCATTTTTTCCTGTGCATCGTAATAGATGGACATGAACTCTCTTGCCCGTTTCCCCATGAAATTGGAGAATTGCAGGAAAAGGCTAATCACCACGACCGCCAGACAGACCACCGTCAACCACACATCCAAAGAGAAAAAGATGATCAGCATCACCGCCACCGTAGCCACGACATTGACCAAATCCGGGATGGTATGGGCGATGAAGCCTTCTATCTTTTCGATGTTCTGATCCATCGTTTTCTTGATGGCTCCCGTGGAAGTGTTGTTTAAATATCCCAAAGGTAACTTGCCGATATGCTCGGACAGGCGGACACGCAACCCATACAGGATGCGGAAAGCAGCCACATGGGAGGACATCAGAGCAGCATAGAGCAATATCAGTCCGCCAACAAGCCCTCCAAACGCTATCCATCCCCACCGCATCATATACGTTCCGTCCGAAGCGGCAGGATTTGCGCCATGAGATAACAACTCTTTCAAGATCTCATAAACAGCCCAATAAGGCACAAGCATACATACTGCGCTGCCAGCCGACAGCAGACCTGCCAATATGAGCAGACCTTTCCTTTGCCCCGCTATCTCGAACAGTCGGGACAAACCTTCTTTCTTTTTTGACTTCTCCATTGTTATTACGTTATTTTGAAATGATTTTATACCCAAGCAACGAACTGAACTTATAGCACAATCGAGTCATTCTCCCCAATATCTGTCCGAAAAAGAATCCCCAACGCGGACGGAAAAACTTCATATAGTTGGCTTGCTCGATGAGTTGTAAGGCTGGTTCCCATTGTTCCGCTAAATGCCCGTCGCTCAGCCCGGAACGGATTTGAGCTTCGTGCTTGCGGAGGGAATCGGGCTTTACTCCATGCCGGCTCATCATCGTGCCGCAGACATCAAACCACAGTTCGCCTCCCCCGAAACGGCTCGCCACGTGATGCAGGAATGTTCTCACTTGTTTCTCGTAAAAATACATCAGCACGCCCTCCACGATGAAGATAAATTCCCCGTCGGGATGCTTCCGGCGCAGATCGTCCATCCAGTCGGTTTCCAGCAAGGACGCCGCGATATAGACATTGCCCGACTGTTCGGGTATCAATTCCCGGCGCAGGGTAATGACCTCCGGCAAGTCAAGGTCGTAAAAGACCGCTTTCCCGTCCCCGATACGCTGGAAACGGGTATCCAACCCACATCCCACATTGACCACAACCGGACGGGAATGCGCTTCAATAAACCGCTGCACGGCACGGTCGAAATACCATCCGCGCACCACGCATCCCACTTCGCTCAGCTTTGCTCCATCGAATTGGGAGTAATCGTATTCCAGACTGTCCGCCAGCCGTTCCGCTGCCTTGTCATACAGGATGGGATTGTCCCGGCGGCTTTCTTTGGATCTCATGTATAGCGGAATAAGCAGTGTTTCCGCCACGATGTTCTTAAACTCATGTTTCATCTTTATGCTGTTTTATTAGTGAACGTTTCGATTAAGTGAGAGCAAAGCGAGTTTACTTGCTTTGCCGAACGTGAGAAAGGTGCGCAATAGCGAACGATATTCAGATTTGTTCATAAAAAAAGGAGGGAACCTCCGTGAAGATTTCCTCCTTGCCAGCCGTCCTGATGCGGCTGATTGCTTGTATGTACGTTGTCTGTATCTCATATCTTGATAATTGCCCTCCAACCTTGAATTTCAAACAGAATGTAATCGTGCAGGATAGACTCCATTTCCTGCCGGGGCACGGAATGCATCAGCAGTTCCTCGAACATCGTGAACATCCAGACCGTATGCAGATGGATGATAAAATCGGACACTGCCGTATTGATTTCGGGATGCTTCTGCTGCATGGACGCAAACCATGCCTTGACCAATTCCGTGGAACGGTCGGTATAATCCTCGCGGAAGCGTTCCAACGAAGAACCTTGCGCACGGAACAACAGGATTCCCATCAGTGCGCGGTGCTTGTCAATCAGCGAAACATATTCGTCTATGCAGGATTTCAGGTATTTCTCCGACCGCATCATCATAATATCCTCGCCTCGTATGCCGTGGTGTTCCTGCAGCATGGCTTCCAAAGCACACAAGACAGGACGAACTACTTCACGGAACAATTCATCTTTGTTCGTGAAGTAGTTATAGATATTCCCAACGCCAACACCTGACAACTCCGCTATTTCGCGCATGGAAGTCTTGGAATAGCCTTTCCTCTCGAATTGTTGTCTGGCAACTGTCAGTATCCGACCTCGTATGTCCTCTTTCAGCACTTGCATCTATAACGAACAACGTTTCTGATTTTACTTTTGCAAAGGTACAGGGCTTGAAACTGTCAGGCAATACCTATTTGTAGGGATTTTCAGTTATGAGTCTGTCTGTTCCTGCTCTTTTTCCGCAGCTTCCACCCGCTCCACAGACACCACACGATGGCCATACCGGCGATGAATACGAACACATACGTGGCGGAGATGCCGATGTAGATGCGCCCGCTGTGGACTTCCAGCGCGGCGTTCCAAAGCGACATGGGCAGCGTGGCAAACCGTTCAGGCTGGGGGAGCGCATCCGTCCCGTTGTAGTATTCCACGGCGAACGGCTCTCGGCCCAAGTCCACGCTGAAGCCGGATACGGCTTTCTTGCCGAACGGAGGGCCGGGCTTGTCGTCGGCCTGCTCGCCCGTGAACCAGTCGGTTGCCGTACCCTGCGCTCTGTCCCATGCGAACAGTCCGCTGAACGAGCCGCAAAGCCAACGGCCTTGCGCATCACGCTGCCACACGTTCAGTCCCATCACGCTGACGGGGGGCGTATGTGTCAGCTTCTCAGGGATGGCGTCCAACGATTGCAGGGAATAGAAGCCTTCGGAAGTGGAAAGTAGCCAGTCACCGCAGGCAGCATCATAGCGTACCATTCGTAGTTTGTCGTGCCACGGATTTGGACTGTCAAGTGCGCTACCGGGCAGCGTGGGCGTGTCGGTCAGTGCGAGGGCTATCAGCACGGGCGGACGGAGGCACCAGCCTGTCACGGCGATGAACAGGGTCAGCACGAGGGTCGTGCGGCCTACCTTGTCGTGCCACAGCAGGGAGAGGCGCGTCCAGCGTGCCGCCGTGTCCGCGCTCTTCCCCCGGTTGTGTCTGCGCCGCACGTATTTCGGCAGCAGCCAGTAGAGGATGCCCGTCACGCAGAGCAGCATCAGTACCACAGCCACCGCATCCATGACGAGCTTGCCCGGCAGGCCGAACAGTTCGCCCGTGTGCAGCATCCACACCGTGCGGAACAGGGAGACCTTGCCGTCATAGTCCGACGGGGCTTGCAACTGTACCTTCCGAAATGGAGAGTTGGATGATGTGGAAACATAGAGGTGCGAACGGCCTAAGACCGCCAGCGTGTCGCCCTTGCAGGTCATGTCAGTCAGCATTTCCTCGCCGTCCGTTGGAAGCGTCACCGGCTGCCAGCCTGCATGGGTGCCGTAGCGGTACAGGCCGAACGGGCTGAGGGCGTACAGATTGCCGTCCGCCATCTGCGTCACGGCACGTATCTGCCGGTAGTCCGCCCCGCCAGGCAATCCTTTGTTGAAATCTGTGAATGTGGAAGCGGAAGCATCCGTCCGCCAGATGCCGCTTGTTCCATACACCAGCACGCGGCGCACGCTGTCCCCGTCCGTATAGGGCAACGTGCCGCGCAGCAGTCCGCCGTTCCATCTCGCGTATTCGTAACGGTCGGGCAGCCACTTCCGGCTGATGTCGATGTCGCGCACAAGTCCCCGGTGGTTCAGCACGATGCCCGACAGACAGAACATCAACAGAAAGAGGCTGAGCGCGATGCCCAGCCACTTGTGATGCTTTCTCCACGTTGCCCGTTTCATGCCGATGCCGCCTGTTTCTTGTGATACTTATTATATAGGAGGCAGGCCACGGTCGCCAGAACGGACAGGCCGATGACCATCAACTGGTCTGTATGCTCCAGCGGCGCGGCCCACAAGCCTTCCAGCACGTGGATGCGGTCGAACACCTCAACGCCTATCCAGAAGATGATGACCGTGGCGTAGCCGTAGCGCAGGCTCATGCCCCATGCCGGATAGCGCAGCAGCCGGGCGAACATGAACAGCGAACCGATGAACCCGCCCATGCCCACAAGCAGGGTCACGGGACTGTGGTCGCCGATGAACCGCTCATCGTAGCAGAACATCAGCAGCAGGTAGCACGTCCAGAGCATCGTCACCACCTCCATGAAGGCCACGATGCTGGTGTGGCGCGTCATGGGCCGGGCGGCAATCTCCTTCTTGTGCTTGCCGAAGAACAGCCGCTGCCACCAGTTGAGGAAGTTGCAGCCGTTGCGCGTGCAGAACAGGTAGAGCATCATCGTCATAGCCCAGAAGCCGAAGGTGGCGGGCAGCAGCAGGTATTCCGGACGGCTGACAATCTCGCCCGTCACGGGGTCGAGCTGCGCCTGCGTGCCGAAGCGGTTGGCGTAGTACATGAAGAGGAAGTCAATGGCTCCCATCCAGTAGAACATGCCGCCGAACAGTCCGAGCAGGGTCTGACGCGCGTCTCCCTTCACGAACACGCCGACGATGACCATCAGCAGCCCCACGGCACCCATGCCCATGCCGGCATAGAACTGCTCCACGCCCGAAGTGCCGTCCTTCAGCGCACGGGCGAGGATGTGGGTCAGCGGCATGGCCACGAGGGTGACGGCTATCGAAACGACAGCCTTCGCCCAGTGCAGTTGCTTCGTCCCGCTCATTGTGCCGAGGCTTTACGTTTGCTCTTGTACCACAGGTACACCGCCAATGCCACAAAAGCCAGGAGGATGATAATCATCTCCGTCTTGTGCTCCATCGGGGCAACCCATATCTCGCTGAACAGATCCATGCGCCCCAATATCTCCACGGGCGTCCAGAACACGATGACCGTGGCGATGGCCATGCGGATGTTCGCGCCCCACGCGGCGATGCGCAGCTGCTTGCCGAAGATGAAGAACGACCCTATCAGGCAGCCCAGCCCTACGAGCAGGGTCACGGGATGGTGCTCGCCGAGGAACACGTCGTCATAGCAGAACATCAGCAGCAGGTACGAACCCCACAGCAGCATCATCAGCTCCATGAAGGTCACGATGCTGGCGTGGCGTGTCATGGGGCGTGCGGCGATGTCATTTTTCCGTCCGCGGAACAGCAGCCGCTGCCACCAGTTGATGAAGTTGCAGCCGTTCTTCGTGCTGAACAGATACATGATCATAATCATCATCCAGAACCCGAACGAGGCGGGCAGGATGAGGTATTCGGGCCGCGTCACCACCTCGCCCGTCACGGGGTCGAGTTCCGGCTGTGTGCCGAAGCGGTTGGCGAAGTACATGAAAAGGAACTCCACCCAGCCCGTCCAGAACAGCAGGCCGCCGAACAGTCCCCAAAGAGTCTGCCGCGTGTCGCCCTTGGCAAACACGCCGACGATGACCATCGCCATGCCCACCGCGCCCATTGCGAAGGCGGAATAGTGGAGCACGGTCTCGCTCATCAGGTGTTCCATCACAATCATCAGCGCGTGTCCCAATGGCATGGTGAACAGCACCAGAAGGAAGGAGGCGGAGGCTTTCCACCAATAGCGTTTCTTGCCCGGCGGCGTGCCCGCCGTATTTGTCGTTTCAATCGTTTGTTCCATAATGTTCCAACAGTTTTCGTTTGATATACTTTTTATAAATCACTATTATCAGGATGGCCGCCACCAGCAGGGCGGAGTGCAGGGCAAGGGTGAACTCCCACGCAGGGGACTTCTCCGTGCCGCCGTACTTGCCGTACATGACGAAGTGGGCAATGGTGACCGCCAGCACAAGGACAACGGCCAGCGTCCACTTCACCCACCTGCGGTTGCAGAAAAGCAAAATGCGTGTCAATATTCTCATAGCTTCCTACTTTACGGCAGCTCGTCGCAATAGTAGCTGATGCGCCCGCCCTCGTCGCCTATCTCCACGTTGGCATCATACCAGCTTATTATCTGGAGCTTGAAGTATCGTTGTCCGTCAGCGGTACGTATCACGTAAGTATGAAACGAAGGTGTGTACACTGGCGGAGGCCCGGCAAAAGTCATCGCTTCTGCCAAAAGCGGGTTTGCACTGGTCAGGGTCTTTGCAGGGCCGTTGTTAGGGTCAAACCACGGATTAGAATCGAAATCCAAGTTATTTTCTATCAGATATTTGTTCCAATCATTTTCCGACATGGTGACATAAACGCTTTGGTCATCGTCCACCACCCATTCCGCATCAGCCGGAAGCTGGGCTACGCTCGTCCAGTTTTCATAGCCGCCATAGCCCAAGTCAATGGCACCGCCTTGCCCGATACCGCTCGTACCGCTATTGGTACGTAGCACATAACCACAGAAAGCCAAATCCCAATCCGTCCGGTTGTATTGCTCGCCTTCGGTTATATCCTTGTTCGGGCCTTCCAAATTGAAAATCTCCCCTGTCCGCAAATTAAAGTACAGCCAGTCATTTGTCACTTGTGTGCTATAACCGGACTTGCGGGGCAGCGTTTTGCCCGTAAAAGGCAAAGCATCATATTCCACACAGGAAGAAAAGGCCAACAGCACAAACACCAGAACGGCTGCATTGAGTAATATTCCTTTCTTCATCATTTCTTCTTTTTAAATGAGTTGATTACATTGTCCAACATGAACTCTAACTGCACCCATCCGCGTGCTCCCGGTGTGGCAGGCACATTAAACATGGTGATTCCCGAACCCAGCGTTTTCGGCACGTAGTTGAAAATGTTATCCACGCCGAGGGTCAGCTTCACCTTGTTCCAGAATGTTTGGGAAACCGAGAGGTTGCACAGCACATATTGTGGCAGGTCACAACGGAAGTAGGCGTCGTAGCTCTTGTTGTCTTCTTCCACAAATACGCGGTCTTGTACGTCAAACTTCTTTCGTCCCATGTACGATGCGCTGAACACCACGCCAAGGCGGTAGTTCTTGCGGTTATAACGATAGTCCAGACTGGCCGTAGCCGCATGGGGTGAGGTCGTATTCACCTGTACACCTTCGTTCTTGCTCACGTTCACGTAACTGTACGTTCCATTCAATGTCAGGAAATCGAACATGTGCCACTTGGCTATCATTTCCACACCCAACAGGCGTTGTTTGCTTAGATTCTCATACTCGAAGTTGTATTGCATGTCGTAGATGCGCCACACCCCCTCTATCTTATCGCGAAAGTAGTTTCCGTAAGCTGTACCTGAAATAAACAGGCGGTCATCACTGTATTCCGCACCCAATGAAAAATAATTATTTTTTTCCGGTTGCAAGTTCTCATTTCCTATAATCTTGAACATACCCAAATGGTCCCAGTTGAAGAACAGTTCCTTGATACTGGGTGAACGGTAGCCCATCGAGTAGTTGGCGCGGATAGCCCACCGCTCGTTGGGTGAGTACTTGCCCGCAATCTTGGGCATCGCCATAAGGCCGAACACTTTGGAAAAGTTGGTGCGCAGACCGGCTGACACCATCCACTTGGGGTTGATGGTCCACTCGTCCTGCAGGAAATATTCCGTTTCTTTCAGCGAGCGGGTGGTCATCTGGCGGTTCACGAAGCGGTCAGAGGTCAGGTCATCGGTAATGTGCTCCACACCGAATATCAGGCTGTGCCCATCGAAATAGTCGCTGGTAATGGTTAGTCGCGGTTGTAATATACGACTCTCATATACCTTGTCACGGGTGTCGATGCGCTCATGTCTTTTAAAACGGTCGTAAAAGTCGTTGTGTATGCTCGCCGTTATACTGAACCAGTCCTTCATCCGGTAGGTAAGCTTGGCTCCTACCGTCCAGTCACGTGACTGGCTGAAAGTCATATCCTGAATCAGGTCGTAGGTGTTCATGAAAAACGTACTACCGTAAACCAGCACGGAGAGATTTTTGAACGGGTCGTAGTACACTTTCTGTGAGATTGACACGTGTTCCGTTCCCTCAATGCCCATGGGAGGGCGTTCCGCACTGCTCACTACGGTAATGTCATGAGGAAGGAAGGGATTGGCCTCCTGCGTGTACACCTTCTTGTCGTTTTCCTCTTGGTACATGTAAAAACCGTCGCTCTCACTATACCACACGTCTGTTTGTGATGTCACCTTGCCTGCCTTGAAGCCTGCCGATACCCAGCCTTGCAGGTTGGGACGGTCTGCGTTCTTCTCGAACATGTACAGGAAATCACTCGGTTGCGGGTTCTTGTAGTTGCGCTCGTTCATCTGTCCGTAACGCACACCTGCATCAATCGAAAGGGGTTTGGTCGTTTTCTTCGTGATAAGGTTGATTACCGCACCGGCGGCACGTGAACCGTACAGCGTACTGCTTGCTCCCTTTACAATTTCAATGCGGTCGATGGCATGCAGGTTGAAGCGTTCGTAATCCAAGTTACCCGCCATGTCGCCTGTCATGCGCTCACCGTCCATGAGGAACAGCACATGGCGGGCATCCAAACCCTGCATGGAAATTTCGTTGCCAAATCCCACTTTTTGGATGTTCAAACCGGGAGTTTCCTGTTGGAGTGCCTGTTGCAGATTACTATAACCGGCTTCAACCAGTGCTTTTCCACCCAAAACCTGTGTGGTTACAGGCGATAGCTTGATAGGACGTGCTGTTCTAGACCCTGTGACTACCACCTCGTCCAAACCTAGCACGTCCTCCTCCATATACAGCTTCACATTATTTTCTCCTGGTTGCAATATTCCCGTCAGCGTTTTGAACCCTGTTGACGTTATGAAGTAGTGGCATATGCCAGTCTTAGGGCGGCTTATCTGCGCCACGCCGTCTACGTCGGTGATGGCATAAACCGGGTTTTCCATCTTCTCATTGTCCGCAACCGCTACATTTGCAGCAATAATAGCTTGTTCTGTTCCTTTTTCCAGTATGGTCAGCTTGATTTTCTGTGCCGTAACGGGCAGGCATAGAAGCAGAGACAAGCCGACCGACAACATTTTTATCGCATTATGTCTCATTAGCTCCTCTACTATGAATTACAGACCGTGGTCTTTTTTATATTGGGCTAATTCTTCCTCAAACTGGGCAAATTCTTCCTCATAATTGTTTATGCGGTCTTTGTCGATAGTCTGCAGGAAGCATTCAGAACGGACATTCATCATATTGTAGTCCACGATGAAATTGATTTCGTGCGTGTACACGTTGTAATAGCCTTTCACGTTACTTCCCTTGGAGCTTGAACTCTTTCCTTCATCTTCGCCCCATGTGGAACCATCCTCCCCATAGAATTTAAACCAACCTTCTCCCTTGTACTCGTCTTTCTCCCAGGTATTCAACTGCATGGTTTGCACGTCGCATTTAAAACTTATAATCATTCCCATATTACCTACCGTGAAATTGAGCAGTGATACGGTAAATGTATTCTCGTCCGTTTCACTCCACTCAAAGTTAAATTTAGTAGGACAACCGCTTTCCAATAGCGTTTTGTTTACACCATTCAAAGTGGCATGAGTATTTAGAACTATATCCCCGGTTAAAAATTTCTTCGCCTCAGTTACCAATTCTTCGGCTGCGGGGTCTTTGGTGATTTCCTCATCACTCGTACAAGAGCTTACACCTATTAAAATAAGAAAACAGATAGCTGTTATATATTTTCCTAAACTCTTTTCCATTTCAAATTATAATATACAAAGAACCCTCTCACATCCTCAACTGAAGATGAATGTGAGAGAATTCTTTAATTAGTTTTTAGAAACTGGCTGATACTTTGTCTCCATCAAATGTCACAATAGCGGTGAACGGCGCACTTGAATATTCTGCATTAACTGTTACGGTATAGTTCAAATGGTCACCAGAGAAACTACCACTAACTAAGGCATCGTATTTCAAAGGAATAAAGCCTATTTTCAATTTTACTGCATCACTGCAAGTTTCATTGAAATTACCACTCGCGGGAACAGTTATGTCCATTGCATCTACGGTAATACTGCCTGGCATCGAACCGATTTTAAATCCGTCAATATGAATGTTCACTGTGCCATCGCCATTGTCTGTTACATTAGATGTAATGTTTGAAACAGGGTCTTTTTCACCGTTCATATAGACATAAGTCAAAGAACCATCATAATCTCCCGCCAGATTTTCTGCGTAAAGAGAAGTTTGAAACATGTTGTTTTCAACAACGCTATTAGCACTTACACTGTTTGAAAAGGCTGCCATTCCCAGCAACGCGATTCCAAGAATAATTTGTTTTCTCATACTTTTAAATTTTGTTTAAAAATGAATATTTATTTGATTTGTTTACTCCAACGTATAGCACCATAATCTGAATATGAAGTAAAGCCGTCTTTCAAATAATCTCTGTATTTTGTTATAAACGACACGGTTTCACTCATATCAAAGACATCCTGTGATACAGCCAATTCCACTGTACCGCCTTCTGTAAAAGCATCCAATCTTTTATAAGCCGCATTAACCTCATACTGCAAATTTTCAGGATAAGTAATGGAACACTTAGGAAGATTCAGTAAAGCCAAATTTTGAATTCCCACCAAACTGCTTAAATCTATGCTTTCCAATGAAGGAAGGTCTGTAAGTTGTAATAACACAGCAAGCCCCTTATTATTGGAAGGCAATTTCACTTGTGTCAGAGATTCACAACTTATACACATAAAAGCATTCATATATGTTTGGTCAAAATCTTCTATATTTTGCTGCATAAACAGTGTGTTGGATAGGTCTAATGAGGTCAAACTTTGATTTCCGACAAATCCAATATAGGCTAATTTTGAAGCTTTTGACAAGTTTACCCCCTCCGGCGTATTTATATTAACCAAAACCAATCCTTTAATATTAGCACCAGGCATTAAATACCCCACACTATATGGCGTTTCCGTCATCATCGTTATGGATACCGCAAAATCTTTATAATAAGGATTATTAATAAAATATTCAATACCTTCTGCTGACACAATATCAGCATCACCCCAATAAAGGTCTATAGGACTTCCTTCCTCACTAATTTGCATTGGTCTGCTAATGTCTATTTGAGTACCATCATTCGGGAATAAGCTACTGTACAGTGACTTCAAATAGGAACGGAAAGCCTCGTCTGGAATCTCCCTCAAAGTGTTATATGCCTGTAAGTTTCCGTCTTCATCCACCATTTGCATATCCACGTTCGTACCGTCTGCTTGATTCTTGGTATAAAAAGGCATCAGGTCTTCCACATTCCATTTGGCTGTTTCCGGCAGGTAAAGTTTGGTTAATTTATGCAAGATGGTAGTCTGTACTTCATCATTTACAACGGAAGCGTTCACCAAACCTTCAAAATCGTATATCTTGTTACCTCGCAAGTCGATACCTGTAATCTGTTCAGGCAGAGTGGATAGGTCAATTATCGGCCCGTAACCATTGTCCGACAAATCCACTTCGGTCAGGTTGGGCAGTATGCTCAGTTCGGCGAGCGCGTCGGTGGAGATGTTCGTCCCCGAAAGGTCGAGGGTGGTGGTATTGTTGGCCAGTTCGTCCAAAAGCAGGTTGCCGTCGGCATTGAACTGGTAGCCCTTCTGGGCAAGGATGGTTTTCAGTTCCGTGTTCTGTACGGTGGCGGTGCTGTATGAAGACCCCTCCTCGTCGTCGCTACAGGCGGTGAAGCCGAGGCACAAGGCAAGCGCGGCCACACCCATGTAAAATCTGTTCATTGTTTTTAATCTTAATTTGAGTTATACTTCTTTTTTATCGGTGCAAAAGTACAACCATCGCACAACCCTTACAATACCTTAAAATTGGTATTTTAGTGTTCACCATTTGTGGTAGGAAATCTAGACTAAAAACATAACCCGCTGAATTTCAAAAGGAATCAGAGTTGCCTGTTAAAGCGGTATTTGAATGTCACGATGAAGTAACTACCTATTTGTTGCGTATGCCTTTCCGACAGCCCGGCAGAGGAAACGCTGCGGGTGAAGTTCTTCTTCTGGCTGAGGATGTCCGACCAGTAGAACGACAGTTCCGCTTTCTTCTGTTTGAGGAAACGCCACGCCAGGCGCACGTTCCATACCACCTGGTCGTCCGCGCCTTTGCGGATATTCGTCCCGTTGCGGAAGGAATAGGCGGCATCGCTCCGCAACTGGATGCCGCCGGGCAGGTCGGCGTAGGCGTTCAGCCCGAATCGGTAATCGCGGGTGTAATCGCCGGTTCCACGCAAGCGGTTGGTGGAATGGCGGAAACGCCAGTCGCCCGTCAGGTCAAAGCCGCCCCATTTGGGCTGGTAGCCCACGCGCAGGTTGGCATTCAGCGAACGGTTGCGGGTGGTGCTCCGGTCGGGCAGTTCCTTCTGCCCTTCGTTCACAAGGCTCACGCTTTGGGCGTACATTGCACCGGCACGCGCCGCGATGTTGAAACGCCGCTTGAAACGCTTCTGGTAACGCAGGTTGGCACGGCTGTTCCAGTTGCCGTTGATGTTTGCCGGATAACTCTCCCTGCCGCCCGTCACGGCATTGTAAGTGACTGCACGTGTTATATTGTTGATTGTATTCGACCAGTTCAAGTCGCCGCTCAGACCGATTTTCGTGTTCCGGGCTTCCAGCCTTATGTTCTGGTTAAACGAAGGCCTCAAATAGGGATTTCCACGGGTAATGTCCAGCGGGTCGCTGTTGTCGGTCAGGGTGAGCAGGTCGCCCAACGCAGGCTGCCGTGTCTCGCCCCGGTAGGTCAGTTGCACCCGCGTCTGCTTCCTGCGCCATGCCACCGTCAGGTTGGGGCTGTAATTGCAGGATTGCCGGACGGTGTCTGCCTGCAGCATCCCCGTCTTCTGGTCGAGGCTTTGCCGTTCGGGGGAAACGGACACCCCGGCACGGATGTCCCATTCCTTGTCGGCATAGTTCAATGTAAGGCCCATTGTGTGGGAGATGCTGCGGCTTGCGCTCCGGTTGCTCAGGCTGTCCGTATAGCCGGTCTCGTAATTGTCGGGAAGGTATCCTGCCGGGCGTTCGCCGTTGTCCTCACCAAAGAATGGGGACAGGTCATACGTGTCGCGGTTGCTGTATTGGCGGTCGGACTGGAACTTGTAAGATAACTGCATCTTCAACCGCTTGCCCAACGGCTGTGTGAAAGACACTCCTGCCGCAAGGCTGCGGTTGCGCATCGGGCTGTGCTGGTACTGGTTGCGGTAGAGCACGGAGTCGCCGCCCATGTAACCGTCCAACTGGTAATAGGTGGTGGATGACACGGAGAAATTGTCGTTGTCGTTCCGCCCGTCAGAGTATTGCACGGTCAGGCTGATGTTGCTCCCCTTGTCGTTCAGCTTGCGGGTGGCTTCGGCCATAACCATGTATTGGCTGTTGCGGTTTTTTGAGACGGAACTCATGCCGATGGCGTTTATCCGGATGTCCTCCGCAACGCCTTCTTCCGCACCTTCCCCGAAAGGGTCGGACACATCCAGTCCGGGGTCGGCACTGTACATGTCCTGCCGGCTGCCGTTCTCGCCGGTGCCTTTCGAGGTGTTGAAGTTCCCGGAAAAGCTTAGAAGCGTCTTGTCGTCCGCATACCATTGCACCCCCAGCGCGGCGCCTGCCATGCGGTTTTCCATGCGGCTGGTGCTGGAGGAATAGCGGTACGTGTTACCGGCATTCAGGTACTGCTCGTAATAGGATGTGCCGTCGCTTCCGTTTATGGAGTTGTTATACATCACGTTGCCGTTCACGGACAAGGAGGAGCCGAACTTCTTCACGAAATTCAGGGCGATGTTGTCCGTCCGGTTGTCCTTGTAGGAAGTCGTCATGTTGCGGTTGCCGGACTTGGCGATGAGCGAAAGGTTTTCACCGCCCGCCTTGAAATAGTTGCCTGTCAGTTCCGCCTCTTTCTTGCGGCTGTTGCCCGCCCCTGCTGCGGCGGAAGCCATCAGCGTGCCGTTGAACTCTTTCCGGGTCTGCAGGTCGAGCACGTAGTTCTCGTTCCCGCTCCTGACACCGGTAAACTGCTCCATCTTGCTGCGCTTGTCGTACACCTTTATCCTGCTTACTACGTCGGCAGGCAGGTTCTCCAGAGCCAGCGCGTGGTTTCCGGCAAAGAACGCCTCGCCGTTCACGTTGATTTCAGCGATGGGCAGCCCGTTGTATGTCAGGCTCTTGTTCTGGCTGTCGTATTCCAGTCCCGGTATCTTTTTTACTAATTCTTCCAGGTTCGATCCTTCGGGCGTTTCGTAGGCGGAGGCATTGATGACGGTGGTGTCGCCCACCAGTTCCACTTCCTTTATGGGGGCGGTAACCACCACCTCGGCCAGTTCAATCCCGTCGGCCAGCACGATGTTTCCCAACCGGTTCTCCGTTTTCCGGGGGTCTATCCTCCGGTATTCCGGGTTCGTGCCGATGTACGACACCTTTAATATATAATAAGGCATGTCCGCACGGGCGGTAAAAGTGAAGCTGAAACGCCCCTGCGCGTCGGCAGTCCTGCCTTTCACGAGAGTGGAGTCCTTTCCCTCCAGCACCGCGAGACTGGCGTATGGCAGCGTTTCAAGCGTGTCCTTGCCGTCCGCATAGGCGCGTACAAATGTCCGCCCGGCCACCCTCACCGTCTGCTGCGCATACAGGGCGACCGGGAGCAGGCATACGAGAAGCCATATTCCTCTTATTTTTGCCGCCATGCTCAACTGTTATCTGCTCTTGGAAGGATAAATATAACAGTCGGCAAAAATACGGCTTTCGAGTCAGGCGGGCAATACCGAATTGTTGGTATATTACGCGGTATATTGCGCCGCCCGTCATTGAAGGGCGAGTGCGGCAATGCGTTCCGCTTCGGCATCAGCGCCGGCCGCCTCCGCACCGTGTATGGCTGTGCCCTCCAATACGGCAGATGACGGACAGAGCCGTTTCAGGTCGTCCACGCTGCTGCCCAGCCCGCTGCCTTCGTGCGTGCAGTAAGGTATGACGGTCTTTCCGCTGAAATCGTATGCTTCAAGGAAAGTGCATACCGGCTTGGGCATGGTGTTGCACCAGTTCGGATAGCCCAGAACCACCGTGTCATACTGTTCCATTCCCTCCACTTCGCCTTTGAACGCGGGCCGCGCATCCGTATGCCATTCTTCCTTCGCCACTTCCACCGTCCCCCGGTAGGTAGGCGGATAGCTCCCTTCTTTCTCGATGTGGAAGAGGTCGCCGCCCGTCAACGCCGCAATCTTGCGTGCCACCGTCTCCGTGTTCCCCACCGGGAGTGAGATGATTTTTCCATTTACATAAGTCTCTCCGCTTTGGGAGAAAAACGCTATCAGTATTTTCTTTTTCATGTTATGGTTCATAAAAGTTATTACATATATTCTTCCCTTTCAACAAAAGTACAAATTCTATTCAAACGACGGTGACAATCTTCATTTTATTGCAATATGCAGCGCAAAATAACGACTGTAACCTGGAATGAATCTGCGCATGGCGTGAACAACAGCCATCAGATTTTCTCCGTGCCTTTGGCACCAAGCAAATCCTGCTGACAGGTTATTGCAACTGCCGGGACAACCCCATCCGTTACCACAGAGAGAGCCTGCAAGACTTCGCTACGCTCCATTTCGCAGGTTCTCACAATGGCAACGGTATTTGGGAAACGGATTCGGCTTGGATGCCATCCTATAAAATAGGACTTGCTTTATGGAGTTTTTATTCGCCACCTTTGGACTTCTTGGCCGGGTACGTTTTACCGTGCAAAACTACTGCGGACGGAAGAAATGTCAAGCACCGCCACGGGCTTTCGGCTGGAGGGCTTGACGGAAGCCTTCCGCAAATTTTCTCGTCCCTCCAAAATTGGGGTATTCCGTCCGTACTCTCCGGCCTCATACTTGCCTTATTCTCCCTTGTGTCCGCAGTGGCTATTTGCACGTAAAACGATTTTCCCGACCAAGAAGCTCAATGGAGCTTCACAAAAGGGAAAAGTATCAGATTTCACCAACTCTTAAGACACAAGGAATTATGCGGACAAGAAGAATGACTATCGAGCAAGGCCGGAGAGTGGGCATAGGCCGCTTTCCCAATTTTCACAAGAGCGGAAGCGTCAGGGGCATGAAACGGCTGTACTACGGCAAGGATTGCCTGTTGGTACGTTGTGGCAGCTACATCTACAATGTTTCCGCCGAGCCGAGAATTTACTATCAGGCAACCATCTAAAAACTTTTCAATTATGTATGAGACAGATTTTCCCGAATACGGACAGCAATGCGAACTGGTCACACCGTGGCGTGGTTACCATCGCGAAACGATTGTGGGCAGGACTGCAAAAGGCTTTATCGTGCAGTTCAGCAGCGGAGCGGAAATAGAAGTGTATGACGATGAAATAGAATTTGACTGATATGTGCAGACTGATGACACTCCGGTTGGAGGAAGCCTTGGAAGGCTATCCCCTTTATTCCCAGGACGGCAAGGGAAAAGAAGCGGTTTGCCGTGCAATCTTCGCTCTTGGAGCGGTACGCTGGTTCATCCTCGAAGGCGAGAGGGAAGGGAACGACACTATCCTCTTTGGTATTGTGGTAGGACTTGCGGAGGACGAATACGGCTACATATCGCTTAACGAACTGTCGGAAGTGGAGCTTGACCTTACGGCACAAGGCTTGGGTAAGCTACAAGTAAGGCAACAAGAGAATTTTACTCCTACACCATTAAAGAACTTGCGGGACTTCCGCCTACAGCAGTTCTTGGCCAGATTTGAACATTAAAACAACCCGTCAGCCGTGGTGCAATCAAGTGCCACGGCTGACACAAACATCAGTAACCATGCGGACAAGAAACAAAATTATAAAGGAAGTCGTCCAATGTGCAGAGACAAACGGCTGGCATGTGGATGCAGAGAAGCATCAGGACAAGAATATCGTCATCTTTGAGTTTTCCCAATTCACTCCTGCCGGACAGGATTTCTTCTTTTCGGCCACGATGCAGGGATGCAGCCTTGAAAGTCTGGTAAGCGACATGGAAGAATATTACGAGGGTTTTGATGCAGATGCGGAAGCCTATCTGTGGCTGGACGGCAACGGGCACGGCAAAAACGGCGCACCTTACCGGATGAAAGATGTGTTGGCCGACATGGAAGCGGCGGAGGACATGGTCTATAAGTTGCTTGAAGCGGTCAGGGGTCTGGCAGATTGACCACAAATACAAACATGGCCTGCCATATCTCCATTGGTGTGACAGGCTATGAAATTTTTCATACTATCTCCGTTTGCGCCCTTTCTTCGGGAGGCCGGCAGTCTTGTAGGCAATCAGGTCGTCACCACGGAACTGTATTCTCAGATTGTCCTGCATTCGGAAGAACGGCAACGGCCTTTCCGTATGGGTAATGTAATCATAGATGGTACACCGGTGTATGCCAAGGAAACGCGCCGCTTCACTTACCGAATACGACTGTTCCGGCCTTATCTCTGAGAACTTTTTGCGTAAATTCATTATACAAATATTTTTTTGCCGATAAAAATACGTCAAAAACATATACTGGATTACATATCAAATAATGGAACATCAGATAGTTGATAGGATATTTTAGGAATATAAATACCTTATTCCCAACTACTCGGTTACCGACATGAAAGTGTTATGCTTAATCGTATCGAATGAGGATGTATGTTCTCCTGTTTTGAAAAAGGCATATATTTGAGGGTTGACAGTGTTGACAAGGAAGCCTGTGTGCAAAGTTGACAAATCAAATCGCTGCAAGTTGTTGTAATACAGAATATTATATTCTTTTCTAAAAAAAGTAAGAATAATATATGTTACCGTGTTTGTCAACCGTTGGCAATGAATATCAAGGCGTTTCATCAAAGTGACTACCTTTGTCAACGTTTGTCAACGCAATAATCTCATAGAAAGTATTTGAAACATTGCAACTTATCCTCTGTCAACAACGTCAACACCTAAATGTGTGCATATTATATTCCGAAATACGCTTAATAAAAAAGGCCATCCGAAGATGACCTTTCAATGTATGTCTTGTGATTTTATTCACTCCAAAGCGGTTGGCTTTGCCAGTCCTTAACAAATTCCATAGCCGAAGTGTCTACCATGGGATATTTTGACAATAAGTCAACAAGACGCTGCTTGAATGTGTTATTGGGACGGATAATGTCTACAAAGTGTTTCTGGATACAGAGGGTGAAAAACACACGTCCTTGTTGCACGTTGTTATCCACCCAAGGGCGCAATGGCCTTGTCATGGTCAGTGCTCGTAATGAAAGTGAACGGTTCCACAATCTTGCATGGTGGCAACATGAGTTTCGGGTCAGCGTGACAATGGTCATCCATGAAACGAATACAGGGACGGTTAGACTAAAATACCGTGCAACCTGTTTGCGTATCTGGTTGCTTGCTATGTTTTCATACAGTCGGGTCAAAGTACCCAACGGTATTATCTCGGCAATCATCCATGAAGGAGGGTACGGGTCATCATAGGACTGCTTGAAATGAACTATGAAATCCTCACGGCTGGTTTGTATCACCTTGTCAATAAGTGTCAAAGTCTTATTGAATTTGTCAGCATGGGCAAAACGTGAGGGATTGGTCATCCAGAACACGTCATCGGTCTCGGCGCATACGATATTTGTAATTGTACTTCGGACTGCTATCTCTATCCGCTCAATCTGGTCAAAGACGAGCTGACGGAACTCCCTGTCAAACTCGTACAGGCTTACAGCACCGCCTAACGTGCTTCCGCTTTTGTATCTGTGTTCGGATTTGGGTACTTTTAGGAAAGTACAAATAACCGGACAAGCGATAATAGCCTACCGACCGCAATACGCTTTCGGCATCATCTATATCAGAACAGTCCAAACCTCTGTCTTGAAGAATGGCCAGAAGTTCGGCTGGGGAAGAATAATGTTTGGTATATCTCATATAAAAATAAAACGCCCCGCCGATTTAAGCATTGTTAAGAAGCTTGGCGGGTTCTTGTAGTGCAAAGATACGGATAATACTTGATACCACCAAAGCCTTCATTGCTTTTTCTTATAATTTCTTCGCAATCCCTATCTTATGGCTAATTGTTAGTCTGCATAAATACTTCATTCTATAATCTTTTATACCCTTTTGATACGTTATAATTTCCATTTCAAAGTCAAGCCAAAACATATCCTTCAACTGCTGATAGTCAAAACACAAAGCTTTCGGGCGGTTGACCTTGACTACCTTGACCTGCTCGCCGCCTGACTCTCTATCGTGTAATCCGACAGGGCATTTGGCGACAGTAGATTTCCGCTCGGAGCATATGGCGGGAAGGGATGCGCTTAGCTATATTTTGTGGAGGTTATTGCCAAATCATTACCCAATATCTTGGATTTGACACCAATAGAAAAACGCTTCTATGTGTGTTTTCTTTAATTTGTTGAGCTTTGTAGGCAGCGGTTCCTGCAATGATTTTGAAACCAGTTCGTTCTGATTGTCAGGAGAGAAGTGACGGATGCCAATAATGCCCTTACTGATAAGTCTGCTCAGGTAGGCAGCCTTAGACGCATTTATGATTGCAGAATCAAGAGTGTATTTTTCGCTGTAGATGAAGTTGCTGATACGATTGATACCACCTATCAGTAACTTATACTCGTCAGGATTGTGCAGCCCTCTTAGGCAGATGCTAAGAGCTGTCTGATAGATGTCATCACAAACTTGTTGTATGGAATCGTCTTGCAAGTGACGGTAGCGGAGTTCTATTGCAGCGAATTTACGGAAAGTATTTTCAGTGACAGACAGGTTGTCAACAATGTCAAAGAGAGAGGCTACATCGTAGAGTTGCTTGATGATTTCCATTGAGCAGTTCTTTTCTCCCTTGAAGAATGGAATCCCTGTCGTATGCGGGGCAAACGCAGTCAGCTTGTCGCCGAGCAAGTCCTCGGCACTCGGCAGGTTTACCATGACAAGTGGCTCATCCGTTACAAGCAAGGGACTTTGAATGGGTTTGGAAACAATGCTGCTGTAATGGATGTCCTCGAACAATATATCAAGAAGAATCTTGTCCTGGCCACCATTGCCCGGATAACTTACTTCGTAATAGAATTTGGCGTGCTGCTTGGGCACATCGGTTCTTGCAATCCTCTCGACAAGCTCCACCTTGCCAAAACCGTATTCTTGCGCATACTGCATAAGATAATTCTCTATCTGCGTTCCGGGAGGGCAGATTATGTCTATGTCAATCGACAGTCGCCTGCTTGTATTCAGGTGCAACATAAGAGAACTGCCGCCTTTGAATACGAACGGGCATTCGGAACGTGCCAAGGCTTCGAGCAATGAAAACGCTCTAATTGTCTTTTCGGCCAAAGCAAAGTCTCGTATTCCCAGACGCGCAGCCGCATCTGTTATCCATTCTATTGTTCTACTTTTAGGATTTATCATTGTTTATTGCATTTATAATATGTTCCACTTTGTCTTTTCGGTTACGGCGTGATGCGTATCTGAGCAATTTGCTCATATTCACATAGTTCCTTTCACGCGCGTATTCATATATATTGTATATTTCCGAGCCGCCTGCAAAAGACAACTCATTATCACCTAATGCGTCAACAAGAATCTTTTCTATGCGTGGCACTTTACAGCCATTTACTTCCGTCAATGGCGACTGACCTATCAACTGTCGGACGACAATCGAATCTGTTCCTGCCAAGTAACGCTCACAATCAACAGCTGATGGTGAAAAAAGTATGTTCTTACCAAGCCTCATGTCCTGCAACGCATGAAATACTGTCTCCATCCCGTCTTTTTCCACATCCACAAACGAATAGGCTATATCGGGTACATGCAACATATATGAAGCCAGCACCCGAGGACTCCATACACACATATCCAAAAACGGAAATTTGGTCTTCAATTTCAAGAATATGTCCTGTTCCTGCTCTGACGGAAGATAGATAAACTCCGGCAACCTGTTTTCGGTCACAATATATCTGCCGCGCCCGCTGCGTTTAAGCACTCCGGAGGACACCAAACGATTTACTTGTAAATCTACAGCTCCTTCATTAAGGTCTGGATATTTTTCCACAATATGACAAAGAAGGTCTTTCCTGCGGAAAGTCCCACCCTGCATGGTAGCATAGTTCAATATCTTTTCACTCGTTGTCATAACACGCATTTTATTATGATACTGCAAAAATATATCATTTCTGTCAAATATCGGAATGTTTTGCCAATAAAATAAGATTTCGAACTTTCCCACTATTTGAGATGTTAAAAGCATGGGGCACGACTAAAAAGGCAAATCACTTTGCACGTGAGTATCTGATATGGAATTATCATCGTATTCTCCTCACACGTCTTGAGCATCCGTTATCACTTCCGTTTCAAGGTCAAGCCCGAACATATCCTTCAACTGTAAGTAGTCGAAACATAACGCTTTCGGTCGGTTGACCTTGACTTTCTTGACCTGTGCGTTGCCGACCATTTCTATAGTATAATCAGGCATACCGTTTGGCAGGAGTATGGTGAACCTGTCCTGCTTCAAGCCAAGATAGGTTGGGTGCGATTTCAAATAGGACAGAATGGTTGACCAGTTCGAGCGATTGGTTGTGACATTCGTGTTCCGGCTGTTGAACAGCGAAGCCACCGCAGCCATATTCAAATACAAGATGGGGCGTGCTTCCTTGAACTCCATATCCTCTTTTGCGGATATGGGACGGAAACTCCGCATGTAACGGATGCGGTAATGTGCCTTTTCCACGCACTTGCCCGAAGTTTGGAATCCCTGCAGCATGTTCCAGAAATCAGCGACCTCTGAACTTTCCTGTGCCAACTCATTTTGGTTTCGCAGCCCCCTGAGCGAAATGTCGAATAGGTCGGCATAGCTGAAGGGTACGTCTATCACGGTTTCCAATGTTCGGAACGCAGCCAACGGTGTCACCCAGTTGCCGAAAATACGGTCATGTATCTTTTCATTTTCCAATTTTGCCGCCAATTCACGCTTTGTGATGGTGTAAATTTCCGGGAAGTTTTTCTCGAACAGTTCCCTGTGGTTTAACACTTCGACTGTAAGATGTGACAGCCCCATATTACACACGGTCACCAAATCCTCGTAATGGCTTTTTTCTGTTTGATTGAATGAAGTTTTGGAAAAGCCAAGAAAGATGACACGGGTGTACAGTGCCATATCCTGCGTAGGCTTGTCCTGACCGCAAAGCACCACGCCCGTACTGACGATGGTCTGTGTGGCCATACCGTCTGTGTTCGTATTTTTCTTTGTCTGGCCGCCGCCTCCCCAAAGACCTTTCAAATAAGCAATCTTACGGATGTCGAGGTCATTCTTGTATTCATCAAGCACTACGAGCGTGTTGACCGCTTGCGATACTCGGTCGTTCATGGCCGGGACTGTTGAGACGCTAAGGTTGGGCGGATCTACACCGTGTATGAAGAATGATTGAAGCGAAGTAGCAAGGGTGGTCTTTCCTGTTCCTTTCTCGCCGAACAGGTTGAGAATGGGGAAATGCCGTGTCCGTTTGAAAACGATGTCGCGGAACAAAGTGGAAAGCAGGTAACAGAAAGCAACGGTAGCGTTCTCGCCGAATACCTCCATCAGTTGTTTTACATAGTCATACAGCTTTATGCCGTTACGGTTCTCGTGTACCATCAGACGTTCAAACTGGAAAATCTCCGGGTTATGAATGTAGATTTTGGACATAGCGGGGATGTAGTACGCCTTTCCGCTGACACCACGGACAATGCCGAGGTCATCCACAGCTTGGAATTTTCCATCAGCAAGAAGCCCGTTGCCAAAGGCAAAGAAGCCCTCTGCGGCGTTCCATCCCAATTTACGCACCCGTTCCGCCGTGTCGGTCTTGGAGTACAGATATTCCTTGACCCGGTTGAGCTTGTCTATCTTGGCCAGCCACACATAGTTGCCTACGGAGCCGACCTTCTGCTGGAAGCTGTTCAGCGAACACAAATCGGACTCCCTCAGCTCAATGACACGGCATATATTATAGGTATTACGCATACGGAAGATACGTGTGCCATTGTTCTCGTCCTCGATGTGGAACAGCGGTTCCATGATGAAGTTGGAAATCCTTGACGGTTCCTCGTCGTCATCCCCGGTGGCGTAATAACAGTTCTCCCGGATGAACAGCCCGTGCTGGCGCAATAATTCCGCCTCACGTTGCCTCTCGTCCATCGGCGTGAGCTTGTCCTGTCTTTTCCGCGCCTCGCCACGGGCTTGTGTCACGGCATCACGCCACAGCTTTGCCTTCCCGTAGATTTTAGCCAGTTCATCAATGCACTGGTTAAACACCAACTGGTCTTTCATATAACGCATCAGGTCGGCAATCTCCGACACGCATTTCCGTTCTTCCACCAAAGAATCCGCGACAAGAAAGCGTTTTTGTGCCAGCCACACAACAAACAGCTTCTCTTTCAGTGAAGTATAATCCTCCCGGCAATGAATGAAGCTGTCGGCATCGTTCTTTCCGGGTTTCACATCCCATCCGTTTTTACCATCGGGAATTTCAGCAAACGGCAGTTCCCTGACGGTTACATGTAAGCCTTTCCTGACAGCGGCTGTCCCGTTCGCCATGACCGCCTCAAATCCCGGTCCGAGGGGTTTGCCCTCACTGACATCGGAGTCAGGGATGAAGCATAATGAAGAGGTGTACTTTTTCAGTTGTTCAAATTGACTGTCCGTCCATGCTGTACCCAGTGCGGCCACGGTATTGTCGTAGCCTATGGACTGCATACGCAGCACGTCAGGCGCACCCTCGACGATGATGAAGTATTCCGCATTGCGTTCACGGCTCGCTCGGTCTATGCCGAACAGGCATTCTCCCTTGGCATATACCGCACAGTTTGGCGAATTGATGTATTTCGGTGCTTTCGGACTGTTCCCGATATAACGTGCGGTATAAGCGATGATGCGACCCCACCTGTTGCGTATGGGAATCATTATCCGGTGTCTGAACATGGCATACACATGGCCGTCATCTCCGCGCCGGAGCAGGCCCAACTCGAAAAGCAAATCATCGTCCAGTCCTTTTGTTCGGCAGAACTCCATGAGCGCGCCTCCGTCACGCGGTGCGTACCCGATGCCAGCGATCGAACAGAACTCTTCCGGCCATCTTCCGTAAGCATATTCACGGGCCAGATGGCTTTCATCGTTGTCAGGCATCAGTAAACTGCTGACAAAGAAATCCTGTGCATGGCCGAGTGTGGCAAGAAGCGTTTCCCTATGCCGGATTTTAGCTGCTTGCTCCTTGTCCTGTTCCTCCACATATTCAATGGGAATATTATGCCGTCTGGCCAAGAACTCGATGGTGTCCATGAAGGATAGGTTCTCTTTCTCCATGATGAATGTGATGGCATCGCCGCCCCGGTTGCAGCTGAAACAGTGGAACAGGTTCTTTCCCGGACTGACAGAAAAAGAGCCTGTCCGCTCCTCATGGAACGGACAAATGCCCATCAGGGTCGAGCCTTTTCTTGACAGCCTGACATACGGCTCCAATACATCCTCAATGGCAAGTTCCCTGACTTTGTTGATTGTTGACTCGCTTATCATAAGGTGGTCAGGAGTTTCCAACAGTCAATTATAGACTGGCCGGAGTATTTGGGCCGGCTGGCATTATCGGGATTAAGCGGCTTGATATAGCCGCTTTCCTTATATTTTCTAAGCGTCTTGTAACTGACACCCAGTTCCGCGCAAGTACGCTTGACCGAATAAACCCCTTCCGGGTCACATGTTGGTACTAATTCTCTCATCCGCTGTAATGTTTATCGTATGCCTGTTCCGTATGCCTCATAAATTACAGCACAGACATATCCTGATATTGTTTTCTTATTTCTTTGTATCTAAACTATTTCTGTTTATATCAGAAGAAGTGTTGTCGAAATAGTCCTGAACCGTGCGTTGCAGGAGGCGGAGGTCTGCCGTCCTGTATTCCACTTTGCCTGGTCTCTTGTAGCACACCACTTTCCCTTGTCGTTTCCATCTTTCGACATTCCGACGGCCAAACATCTCATATGCCTTCCTTTGGCTGACAAATTCCGGATCGGCATGGTCGGATTTCAGGTATTTGACAATCCTTGCCGCAAGGTCATTCAGGAATGTGTCATAAGGAATTAGGCGGTCTAAAAACTGAAGGAACTGCATAGCCTCAGGATTTACAAGGTACGCATTACGGTAATGGTCTGTTTTTCCCTATCCGTCCGTGTCTTAAACTGACGGTTGTAGATGGCACCAAGCTCTGAGGCTTGGGTTCGGACGCTTTTCAGTCGGGAGATGTGGAAGGTGATTTCATCGCCAACTTCGAGTGCGACAAGCGCAGGACGGATTTTTCCTATGTTTTCTGCCATAATATTTGTTTGTTTAATGATTAATGTTTAACTTTGTAGTCGCTAATTCAATTTATATCATCGGCAAAATAACATAAAAAGGTTTATATAGCCAAATATTTGTTTGATAATTGTTGATTTAATATTGCAATTTAAGGTTTGACCCATGAATATAGACATTAAAGACGTACATGTGGGGCAGGCTATTGACCACCGCCGCAACGAACTCGGTCTTTCTAAGTCCGAGCTTGGACGCAGGCTTGGCATACCCCAACAGCATATCAACCGCCTTCTGGAAAGGGAGACGATGGAAACCAAACGGCTTGTCAAGGCTTGCAAGGCGTTGGACTTTAATTTTTTCGCCTTGTTCTGTCCGGTCAACCCCCAAATATCCGCATACCTTGCGGCTGTGGCATTGGACGGGGGAGACGCCCATAACAACATTGGCGATAGTAGTCTTGCAGCTCAGCTTACAACCGAACAGGCCAAGGTAGAAAACTTGAACGGTACTATCAAGCTACTGAAGGAGCAGATAGATAGCCTGAATGCGCAAATTATCCGTCTGGACTCCAATCTGAAGGACAAAGACGCAATTATAGAACTATTAAAAGAGAAAAGACAATGATATAATAAGGTATAATGCAACTTTCTATATAATTCTATTAAGATACGGATAGAAATTAAGGCGCAAGAAACTTAGATCAATTCTGCTCTTACATGGGAATTTATAGTAAAAATTGATTGGTGCATATAGGCAGTGAGATTACGAGAGCGTAAAAAAACACTGACTATTATGATTTAGAATGTGCCACAAAGTAGGTTCTGCTATAGGCTCAAACTAAAGTCGTGTTAAACAAATATCTGCTTACTGTTGGCTTACACTTTTAGGTTAAGTGTTTGTATTTCAACACAGTATTAGTGAGGCCCAAGCGGCGGTCGAGTCCTAAAACCTACGGTTAAAACAATATTGAATAAATATTC
>OHPB01000026.1_pt1 | contig 98058 bp, 83 predicted proteins | sample 1577621 | NCBI WGS metagenome assembly OHPB01 (sample SAMEA3879577, study PRJEB24766) | human gut metagenome | biome: human-associated habitat; feature: feces | place: USA | collected 1985/1987 | reverse complement strand
ATCGCTCTTAATTATCATAGAAGAATCTTATTTACAGAGATTTTCTCATACTCTCCGTTTTTGAACACTAGAAATGCCAAAGCCGCCTTTTTTTCCAGGAACAATATTTAAAATATTTTCTGTCTGTGCTTTGGTCATTCCGATGCCATCATCATGGATGCGGAAAACCATAATATGCTCATCTTCATTGAGTATTCCTTGGATTGTAACTGTACCTGGGCCCTCTTTTTCTTCAAGTCCATGTACAAATGCATTTTCCACAACAGGCTGTAGGATTAGTTTTGGAATTTGACAGGTAAGAAGTTGAGATTCTACGGCAACTTCAGCGTGTATTTTGTCACGGTATCGAGCTTTTTGAATTTGAATATAATCATTAATGTAGGTAAGCTCTTCTTTCACTGTGACGTAAGGATTCGGGTTACTCATGGAGGCACGAAGGAGGGAAGCTAAAGAATAGGTGGTTTCAAAGATTTCCTCATTTTGAGCTAATTTTGCCTGCCAGCAAATTGTATCTAGCGTATTATAAAGAAAATGAGGATTCATCTGTGCCTGAAGGGCGGCATATTCCGCTTCTGTTTTAAGGAGTTCTGCCTGATAAACAGTATGGATTAGAGAATTAATTTTCTGAACCATGTGATTAAATCCTGCATTTAAATCATAAAATTCATTTTCTGATAAGCTTTCGGGGAGGTGAACAGAGAAATCCCCCTCAGAAGCTTTTTTCATGGCATCAGTTACCATATGTATTTTGTCAGAAAAACTGCGAGATAATCGGGATGCAGTAAAAATTGCAATTAAGGAAATTGATAATACACCGAAAAATACGGCAAATCCAAGCATCCGAACCTGTGAATGAAGATCAGATACGGAAATAATTCCCAAGGTTTTCCATCCGGTTTTTTTTGAGGTGGTATAAAAATACCGGTAATCAACATTATCAATAGAACGTTTAAAAACACCTGAGATTTCGGATAATTCGTCCTCGATTCCTGATAAGAATTTAGGGGGAACCGTTTTTATATTAATAGGGTTTAACGATTCATCTAGAATTAGGGCAAAACCTTTTTCATCAAAATGAATATTACGCACTAAATTATCGATATAACTTCCATATAGAGAAATATATAGAGTTCCTATACGTTGAAAATCACTCGTGCTGTCAATTGGACGAATCATTTGAATAACCTGGTTTTCTGGATCAGAACGCCAGATGGGAGCGGAAATGATATCTTCACTATAGGGATAAAGAACATCTGCTATATTTTGCTCAATTCGTGCAGGAACTCGAAAAAGCTGTCCAGAATTAGTTTTTGAATTTTCAGTTCGGATGGCAATATCTCTCATAGATGAGTAGTCATAATTAAGAATCATATTTTTTTCTAACTGATAGGAATCTTTGCGATCAATTTCCTGACCTGATCTTGCAGTTTCTAGCATGTCTTGTACGTAGTTATTGTATGCAATAGCGAGTGAAATATTTTCAACTTGAATCAGCATCTGATCTGTATTATCTGAAAGCTGTTGAATTGATTCTACAACATAAGAACCAGATTTTTTGTTTATAATTTCTGAAGAAAGCAGATAACACCAGGATGAGATAATAAACAATGGAATTAGGGTGAAAATTAAAAACCAAATTAAAAGTTGCTCCTTTATTTTTCTGTTTTTCATAAATGTCTCCCCCATTAGTAAGATAGGTACAGTATACCATAAATGATACAATAATTCTTGCTTTAAGAGAAATAAGTCATTAAATTCCATATTATGTCAGATAACTAATATTGTTTTCATATTTGCAGATATGTTACCATAAGGTCATCAAACAGAGTTGACCAATGAGAACGGTGAAACTATTAAGTGAGAACAAAATGGAAGGAGAAGGTTTATGAAAAAAAGGAAATTAGCGATGTCGATGGCAATTGTAATGGCTGTATCTGCAGGAATAACTGGATGCTCCTCTCAGAATCAAAAAGAATCGATAGGTGCAGAAGCTGAGGTTACAGAAGCTGCTGAAGGTGAAAAAGAACTTACTATGTGGTATCAGGAAAATGCGACAATGATTCCTGCATTCAATCAGAGAGTGGAGGACTTCAATAAAGAATACGAGGGGAAATACCACCTTACAATTGAATATATTCCTCGTGGTTCATCCTATGCATATGAAGATAAAGTGAATTCTGCAGCAGCAGCAGGAATCCTTCCAGATCTGTTAAGTTTAGATGGACCAAATCTTTCGAATTATGCAGCAAATGGAATTATAATTCCTATTACTTCCTATATTTCAGAGGAAAGCAGAGCAGATATGTTGCCCTCTGTTGTATTACAGAATACTTGGAAAAATGATATGTATGCAGTTAGTTTTAATGAAGCAGTTAGTTTGTTTTATTACAATAAGGATGTTTTCGAGGAGCATGGATTTCGCATTCCACAAAGTATTGATGATGCGTATACCTTGGATGAAGTATATGAAATGGCAAAGGAAGTTTCCACACCAGAGATGGTAGGAATTAAGATTATTATGAATAAGGGAGAGGGGCTGATTTATGGTTTATCACCTTTGTTTGAATCAGCAGGAGCTCCTCTTGTAAGCGAAGATGGAACGAAAGCAGAGGGATATATTAATAGTGAAGCAAGCATAGAAGTTGCTAATACGCTTCAGAAGTTTTTTACAGAAAAACTTGCTAATATTGATCCAACACCTACAGAATTTCAGGATAGAAAAGCTGCCATGTGGATCGCAGGAAATGTGAATCAAGTGGTTCAGTTTGAAGATTTTCCTGAATTAAATTGGGGAGCAACATATCTTCCTAAAACTGGAAAAAGCGTAGTATCAAACTGCGGAAGTTGGACACTGGGAATTTCAAAGGACTGTAAGGATCCTGAGGCAGCTTATGTGGCTTTAGAGTTTATGACAAACTCAGATTCCACAAGACTTTATGGTGAAGTTGGAGGTTATCCACCAGCAAGAAAATCGGCTTATGAAAATAATAGTCAATGGGATGAATATCCATATAATTTAGCAAAAGAGCAGTTATTTGAAGCAGCAATTCCGAGGCCGAAGACACCAGTTTATACAGTATTAACATCGAAATTTGCGGAAGCTATGCTAGACATTTTTACCGGTTCTGATCCTAAAGAATCTATGGATGCGGTTGCATCTTATGTGGATGATGAGTATGCAAGATTCCAAGAATCTGCGAAGTAATAAAAAATAAGACTCGAAATTGCGTTTATTAGAAAACGCAGCATAGCTCGGGATGTCTGCTATAGCAGACATCCCGATTTAAAAAGCAGGGAGAGTTTCTAGATGAAATATTATATAAATTCCGGAAATAGTACAGAATTACATATTACAGGAAGAAAACTTGGAGAAGAAATTGGTATGGTACAACTGATTTTTCAAGGTGAGAAGATAAGTGAGGCATATTATAAATTTGCAGGATTTGAAACATTTTTTTTAAGATGGATGCCTAATTGTGATTACGAATTAGATGTAATTAATCTTGAAATATCACTTGCATATAGATTTTCTCCAGATACGGTTTTGGATCAGGGTGTCGAGTTCATGGAATTAAAAGAGAATATACATATTTACAATAGAGATACATTGTCAAATGCACTAATCCAAAAACATAGAAATCAGTATCATTTTTCTCCATATAAAAATTGGATGAATGATCCGAATGGTCTTTGCTGGTTTCATGGATATTATCATGTGTTTTATCAGTATAATCCAAATGGACAGGAATGGGGAAATATGCACTGGGGACATGCAGTCAGCCGGGATTTGCTTCACTGGGTCCATCAGCCAATCGTTTCTTATCCTCAAATTGAATTGAATGGATGTGAGGGGTATCGTGGAGGGGCTTTTTCAGGAAGTGCAGTAGTAGATGAGAATAAATTGAAACTATTTTTTACTCGTCATTTTGGCAAATCTGATCGTTCATGGCAGCGTCAATGGCAAGTGAGGAAAGAAAGCTGTAATGGAGTGGACTTCTCACATGAAGAATGTTGTGTGTGGGGGACGCCAGAAGGTGTGGATTGGCACTTTCGAGATCCTAAGGTTATCAAACTGGATGGTAAATGGAGTATGATTTTAGCAGGAAGTTTTTGGAATCGTCCTGCAATATTTCGATATGAATCGGAGAATTTGAAAGAATGGAACTACAAGGGAATTATATATCAGGAAAATGATCCATTATATGGGATTGCAGAGTGTCCGGATTTCTTTTTCTTGGATGGAATTTATGTATTGATTGTCAGTTATATTTATGCGGATGGAAGAAAGAATGCACGCGATGTTGTATGGTATACTGGAAAATGGGAAAATGATATATTTTTACCAGAAAAAAGAGGACTTGTGGATATTGGAAAAGATTTTTATGCACCACAAAGTTTTGAATATGAAGGAAGGCGGCTTTGTTTCGGATGGAACTGTTGCCGTGAAGCAATGCATATAAAGGAACCAGGAGGCAGTAATGGAAGCCTGAGTCTCCCGCGGATTTTGTCTGTAAAAAATGGATGTCTTTACGCAGAGGTAATTCATGAAATAAAAACTTTATTTTATGAGTTTACAGGGCCAGGGCCATATTGGATTAAACTGGAAAGACAAGAATTTAAAGAAAGAAATCCACTGATGTTAGTTCTTGCAGAATCAAATGATTCAAGGCTTTATTTTCGAGAAAATGAAGGACATGTTTGTTTGGAATTAGAAAATAAGGAATTAAAAAAGGATAATCAGTATCAAGAAGAATGCTTACCTTTTGTCTGGGATTATAAACTAGATGAAATAATAAAAACGATAGAAATATATGTTGATCAGGCTCTAATAGAAATTTATTTTAATGAAGGAAAAGAGGTTTGCAGCAGAAGATTTTATATGAAAAATGCATGTTTAAAACCTGAACTTTATGAAAAAAACAAATGGAAAGTAGAATACCGTAGTGTTTCTTCTATTTGGTAAAATTTAAATAATAGAAAGGCAGGATATGGGGTTATGAAAAGAAAAAAACAATATTATGCATACTTCTTTATTCTTCCCGGGTGTTTGATTTTACTTATGTTTACGATTATGGCTGCAGTTCTAGCTTTTGGTTTTAGTTTTATGGATTTTAATCTTCTCCGTCCTCAAGATATTCGATTTATTGGGTTTTCCAATTATATTCGTCTATTTCAGGATAATAGCTTTTTAAAAGCATTGAAGAACACGTTATATTTTGCAGGAGTTGTAGTACCTTATCAAGTTACTCTGGCATTTTGTTTAGCACTTCTGGTAAAGGAGAATATAAAGGGAATAGGGATTTTTCGCTCTGCGTATTTTTCACCTCTGGTTACTTCTATGAGTGTTATAGCAATTTTGTGGACTTTTATTTATAATCCCAATCCAACCCAAGGACTTTTGAATGCCATATTGACAAAAATGGGATTACCATCCTGCGATTTTTTACGTAGTGCAGATACAGCTATGAATTCTATTATTTTTATGTCAGGGTGGCATGCTGCAGGGCATCAGATGATGATACTTTTGGCAGGATTACAGGCAATACCAGAGGATCTTTATGAAGCAGCTGCGATAGATGGGGCTGGAGCTTTAAAAAAATTTATTTACATTACCATTCCTGGAATAAAGAATGTTTTGGTATTTGTAGTAATGATGACGACTATTGCAGCAATGAAGCTCTTTACGCAACCGTATATTATGACTAATGGAGGACCGAAGGAATCTACAATGACTTTAACTTACTATTTATATAGGCAGGGATTTCAGTATCGTAATATGGGGTATGCATCGGCAATATCGGTTCTGTTTTTTGTATTAGTGGTAGGTATCTCCGTTATTGTAAAAAAGCTAATGAAAGCTAGGTAAGGAGGTTGAATCATGAGAAAAAAAAGAAAAAGAATTTTGCTGTATACAGCAAATATCCTGCTTGGCATTTTATATATTTCTCCACTGGTATGGATGGTAGTATCGGCTTTTAAACCGGAAAACAGAATATTTGCAGATATGTCAAAAGGAGTTGCTGCGTTTTGGCCAGCAGAAGCGACCTTGGACAATTTTCGGGATGTCTTTGTACGAAGTGATATGCCTAGATATATTATTAATAGTGTAACATATGTAACGATTTTGGTAGCTTTGAGTCTTGTTGTGAATTCAACATTTGGCTATGCATTGGCAAAATTTCAATTTAAAGGTAAAAACTTGATATTAACGATTGTTTTGGCACTTTTGGTTTTACCGTTGGAGAGCATATTACTATCTTTATTTTTTATCGTAAATAAATTAAAATGGATAGATTCTTATTTGGCACTTATTGTTCCTTTTGTTGTAAAATGTTTTGATGTATATTTATTTCGACAATTCTTCTTGGATATTCCGGACGACTTAATTGAGGCGGCGGAAATTGACGGAGCTGGGCCTTTAAAAACATTTATTCAAGTGGTAGTTCCTGTATCAAAACCTGTTTTTGCAACGGTATTTATTCTGGATTATGTAGCATATTGGTCAGATTTTATGTGGCCGTTACTTGTAATTACAGATTCTGGAAAGAGAACGGTGCAGTTAGGAATTCAGACCTTTTTTACGGAGCCGCCGGTGTATTATGGACCTATTATGGCAGCATTAACTATAGCATCACTTCCTATGATTGTTTTGTTTTTGTTTCTACAAAAATACTATGTGCAGGGAATTTCTACCAGTGGAATTAAAGGTTGACAGATTTCACCACTCTCCTCTTGACATTTTCTCCGTCCGCCGCTATAATTTCCCGTAACAGCAGATCTATTTATATGCTATCAGGCGATGAAGGGAAGAAGTAGCAGTCTGAGACCCCCACACAGAAAGCAGCCGGAGGATGAGAGGCGCGTGGAGGACAGTTTGTGAATACATCCCGGAGCTTCACACCGAACAGAGGCAGGGCTTCTGCCAATCAGTAGGCTGTGACGGTCAGAGGCATCCGTTATAGTGCCGGAACATATCCGCAAGGAAGCGGTCAGCAGGGCTTGTTTTAGAAGCTGCAGAGGCTGCCGCATTCGGAAAGGAGTGCTCCATGAGGCAGTCGGTGAAAACCGTCTGCGAATAAAGGTGGTAACACGGGGAACAGCGTCCTCGTCCTTTTGAAACATCAAAGGGACGGGGACTTTTTTATGTCATAGGAAAGTGCGTCCTATGAAACAGGAGAGAAGAAGATTCCGGTCCCGAAAGAACAATACAGATACGAAAAGAAAGAGAGGAAACAAACATGACTTGTTATGACGAGCTGGTAGCCCGCGGTTTGATTGCCCAGGTTACAAATGAAGAAGAAATCAAAAAAATGGTAAATGAAGGAAAGGCAACTTTCTACATTGGTTTCGATCCTACTGCAGACAGTCTGCATGTTGGTCATTTCATGGCTCTTTGCCTGATGAAGCGTCTGCAGATGGCAGGAAATAAGCCCATCGCCCTGATTGGCGGCGGAACAGGAATGATCGGAGATCCTTCCGGACGTTCCGATATGCGTCAGATGATGACTCCGGAGATGATTCAGCACAACTGTGACTGCTTCAAGGTACAGATGAGCAAATTTATTGATTTCAGCGATGACAAGGCCCTGATGGTAAACAATGCAGACTGGCTGCTGAAGCTGAATTATGTAGAGCTGCTTCGCGAGGTAGGCGCATGCTTTTCCGTAAACAACATGCTGAGAGCAGAGTGCTACAAGCAGCGTATGGAGAAGGGACTGAGCTTCCTGGAGTTCAACTACATGATTATGCAGAGCTACGACTTCTATATGCTGTTCCAGAAATACGGCTGCAACATGCAGTTCGGCGGCGACGATCAGTGGAGCAACATGCTGGGCGGTACTGAGCTGATTCGCCGTAAGCTGGGCAAGGATGCTCATGCTATGACGATTACCCTGCTGTTAAACTCCGAAGGCAAGAAGATGGGCAAGACCCAGTCCGGCGCTGTATGGCTGGATCCCAATAAGACAAGTCCCTTTGAGTTCTACCAGTACTGGAGAAATGTGGCAGATGCAGACGTTCTGAAATGCCTGCGGATGCTGACCTTCCTTCCGCTGGAGCAGATTGACGAGATGGACAAATGGGAAGGAAGCCAGTTAAATACTGCAAAAGAAATCCTGGCTTACGAGCTGACCAAGCTGGTACACAGCGAGGAAGAGGCAGAAAAGGCTCAGTCAGCAGCCCGTGCTCTGTTCAGCGGTCAGGGAAGTCTGGAGAATATGCCGAGCTTTGCATTAAAGGATGAGGATTTCACAGACGGAGCAATTGATCTTCTGGCCATCGTACAGAAATCCGGCCTCTGCGCATCCCGTTCTGAGGCGAGAAGAAACGTAGAGCAGGGCGGTGTTTCTGTAAACGGACAGCAGGTAAAGGATATTAAGGCATCCTTTAGCAAGGATGATTTTGCCGGTGAGGGAATGGTTGTAAAACGCGGCAAAAAGAATTTCATGAAGGTGACAGTAGAGTAAGACGATACAGTGACTGGCGGCGGCAGAAAACTGCCGCCGTTTTGTATGCTCGGGAAACAATCAAAACCATGTGTTGACAGTCCGGTTCCCCTGTGTATAATGAAAAGTAACTGTTCAGGACCAAAAAGGGCCTGATACGCTGCCGGGGAGAACAGGCGCAGCTGCAGTATATGAGGGAGAAGCAGAAATCGAGGTAAGATGTTGAAAAAAAGACTGACAGCAGCAGTTTTGGCGGCTGCTGTATTAACAGGAGGATGTCAGAGGAATTCCGCCGGAAGAAACGTACCTACCGTAACGTTAACGCTGGCCAATAATCTGTCCTCAGACAGCTGCACCAGCAGAGCGATTGACTGGTTTGCTGATGAGGTGGAAAAGCGCAGTGACGGGCGGATTCAGATTGAGGTTTATCATGACGGGCTTCTGGGAGATTCTCCGTCTTGTCTGGAGCAGCTTCAGTATGGAGGCATAGACATAGTAAAGACTGATGAGTCGACTATGTCAAATTATGTGTCGGATTATTATGCATTTGCCATGCCCTATCTTTACCGGGACACAGAGCATTTTCGTCAGGTACACAGGGGAGCTGTCGGCATGGAGCTTCTCCGCGGAGAGGCTATGGCAGAGCAGCATATGTACGGTCTGACTTACTATGACGGCGGGGCCAGGGGCTTTTACAGCAAAAAGCCCATTCACAGCCCGAAGGATATGACAGGAATGCTGGTAAGGGTGCAGAATTCCCGTCTGATGATGGACATGGTAGAAGCTTTGGGGGCCAGCCCGGTTGCCCTGGATTACGGAGAGCTTCAGGGAGAACTGCAGAAGGGCGGCATTACTGCGGCGGAAAATTCCATTGTCAATTATGTGCAGGACGGATACGATGAGATCGCCCCCTATTTTGTGGAGGATAACCATACGAGAAATGCCGATGTTCTTGTGATGAGTACGGTGATCCGTTCAAAATTAAGTCCTGAGGATCTGGAAATGATTGATCAGGCTGCCCTGGAATCCTGGGAATATCAGAAAGAGCTTTGGGATGAGGCGGAGAGCGCAGCCAGAAAGGAACTGGAATTGCACCAGGCGGTGGTTTACCAGCCGGACGAGAATGAGCTGGAGGAGTTCCGGCGTGCCTGTGAAGAGGTCTGGTCTGATTATGACGGAGGAGCGTATCTGGATTTGATTGACCGGATTGTGGCAGAGGGACGGATGCAGACTTCGGGAAGAGAGAAGGAAAAAGGAGAAGCTTATGGAAGAGAATAAGGAACAGATGACACAGCCGCACAAACGCCGTGTCCGTTATAAGGGAACTCATCCGAGACGGTTTGAGGAAAAATACAAGGAGCTGAATCCGGAAAAATACGGAGATACCATTGAGCATGTTATTCAGAAGGGCGGGACACCGGCCGGAATGCATATTTCAATTATGGTAAAGGAAATTCTTGATTTTCTCCAGATACAGCCGGGACAAAAGGGTCTGGATGCAACTCTGGGCTATGGCGGCCATACCAGAGCCATGCTGGAGCAGCTGAAGGGACAGGGGCATATTTACGGTCTGGATGTGGATCCGATAGAATCGGTAAAAACAAAGAAACGTCTGGAGGATCTGGGGTACGGAGAAGAGATTATGACTGTCCGGCAGATGAATTTTGCAGATATTGACAAGCTGGCTGAGGAAACCGGTCTTTTTGATTTTGTGCTGGCGGATCTGGGGGTATCCTCTATGCAGATTGACAATCCGGAGAGAGGCTTTTCCTATAAGGCTGACGGCCCTCTGGATCTGCGCCTGAATCCGGAGGCGGGAATTTCGGCGGCAGAGCGTCTGAAAACCATAGACAGGGAGGAGCTGGCCGGAATGCTGAGGGAAAACTCAGACGAGCCCTACGCGGAGGAAATTGCCAGAACCATTACAGGAGCCATTCGAAGAGGAGAAAAGGCAGAAACCACCCTTCAGGTTCGGGATCTGATTGAAAAGGCCCTGGGCTTTCTTCCGGAAAAGGAGAGAAAGGAAGCAGTGAAAAAGGCCTGTGCCAGAACCTTCCAGGCTCTTCGCATTGATGTAAACAGTGAGTTTGAAGTGCTGTATGCCTTTCTTGATAAGCTGCCTCACATTCTGGCTCCGGGGGGACGGGCTGCGATTCTCACCTTCCATTCCGGGGAAGACAGACTGGTGAAAAAATCCTTCCGCCAGTATCAGAAGGCAGGGCTGTACAGTCAGGTGGCAGAGGATGTTATCCGCCCGTCGGCTGAAGAGTGCGTCCGCAACAGCCGGGCCCGCTCCACCAAGCTGCGGTGGGCGATCCGGGCAGAGGCGGATAACTGAGGCTGAAAGAGGAAAGAAAGGCGGTTTGTAAAACATGGAAAAAGAGTTGAGTCCGGCAGAAAAGCTGGCGAAAAAAATATGGCCGGTTATTCTGGTTGTGGCAGGCAATACCATGTATGCTCTGGCTGTGCGGCTGTTTTTGATGCCGGCCGGCCTGGTAACGGGAGGAACCACGGGAATTGCCCTGGCAGTGAACCATTTTTTCGGCATTCCGGTGTCAGGCTTTGTGCTTGTATTTAATGTAATTATGCTGGCAGCAGGATTCCTGATTCTGGGAAAACAGTTTGCCGCGACTACGGTGATCAGTACCTTTGCCTATCCGGCTGCACTGGGAATGTTTCAGAAGCTGTTTGGCGATATGGTGCTGACAGAGGATATTCTGCTTTGCACCCTGTTTTCCGGTCTGGGTATTGGAATCAGTCTGGGAGTTGTCATCAGGGCAGGCGCTTCAACAGGAGGAATGGATATCCCTCCGCTGGCGCTGAATCATTTTTTCCGGATTCCGGTGTCTGTCAGCATGTATGTGTTTGATTTCTGCATCCTTCTGGCTCAGGCTGTTTATAATCCTCCGGAGAAGGTTCTGTACGGAATTCTGCTGGTGCTGACGTATACCCTTGTGCTGGACAAGGTGATGCTGATGGGCACAACGAGAACAGAGGTAAAGGTGGTAAGCGAGAAGGCGGAGGAGATCCGGGAGGCGATTCTGAAAAAGATGGATCGGGGCGTGACGATGCTTTCGGCAGAAAGCGGATATCTGAGACAGGAGACCCAGCTGCTTCTCAGCGTGATTTCTGACCGGGAACTGCCGCGGGTGGAAAAGCTGATTCACAATATTGATCCGGAAAGCTTTATGGTAGTCAGCCGCGTCAGTGAAGTGCGCGGACGCGGATTTTCCATGAGCAAGCGTTACCGCTAGAAGAAAACAGGGAGCATATGCTTCTTTTATAAGAAAACGTGTATAAAATCAGAGCGAAAGGAAAGACAGAGCTTGATTTTATACACGTTTTTTGTCTCTTACTTTTATAAGAGAGAATTTTGGCAGAAGCAGTTTTACAGGGCAGTGCAAATAATGCAAATATTTGCATGAAAAGATGCGGACATAACAGGGGAAATGTGTTTTTTTAGAGAAGACAGGAAAAATGATGGTAATAATACACAAAAATATAGAATGCTATTTGTGATAAATGCAGAAAACGAGAAAGATAAAGAAAAACCTCTTGCAATTTATGTGCAATAGTTTTATATTTAATGCAATGAAACACGCAAACAATGCAAAAGGAATGCACAAAAAGAAAAACCAAAACAAAAATCAAAACAAGGGGGATTTTACAATGGGAAGCAGCAGGGAAAGGAAGCACGGGAAAATCAATTTTGATTTTCTTCAGAAGCTGGGTAAGGTGTTGATGACAGTAATTGCTGTTATGCCGGCAGCAGGACTGATGATCAGTCTGGGCAAGCTTGTGCAGATGGCAGGAGCAGATGCGTCATTTATTCTGACCGTGGGAAGCACAATGGAGAATATCGGATGGGCTGTTATTAACAATCTGCATATTCTGTTTGCTGTGGCAATCGGCGGCTCCTGGGCAAAAGAGAGGGCCGGCGGAGCATTTGCAGCAGTGATTTCATTTATTCTGATTAATCAGATTACAGGTTCTGTTTTTGGAGTGACAGCAGATATGTTAAATGATCCGGCAGCAGTGACGCACACGCTGTTTGGACAGGAAATTCTGGTAAACGGATATTTCACCTCTGTTCTGGGAGCTCCGGCACTGAATATGGGCGTGTTCGTGGGAATTATTTCCGGATTTGCAGGAGGCGTTATTTATAATAAGTATTACAATTTCCGCAAGCTTCCGGATGCTCTGGCATTTTTTAACGGAAAACGGTTTGTTCCTATGGTATGTATTGCCTGGTCTGTTGTGATTTCTCTGATTCTGGCAGTGGTATGGCCGGCTGTTCAGTCAGGAATCAATGCTTTTGGAGTGTGGATTGCCACATCTTCTTCCACCTCTCCGGTTCTGGCCCCGTTTGTGTACGGAACCCTGGAACGTCTGCTTCTGCCTTTCGGACTTCATCACATGCTGACGATTCCTATGAATTACACCTCCTTTGGAGGAACCTACACGATTGCCACAGGAATCAATGCGGGAACCCAGGTATTCGGACAGGATCCGCTCTGGCTGGCATGGGTAACAGATTTGATTAATTTTAAAGATGCAGGAGATATGGCAGCTTATACGAATCTGCTGACAACAGTAACTCCGGCCCGGTTCAAGGTCGGACAGATGATCGGAGCTACGGGACTTCTGATGGGTATTGCTCTGGCTATGTACCGGAGAGTAGAGCCGGAGAAACGGCAGAATTACCGTTCCATGTTTGTATCTACGGCGCTGGCTGTATTTTTAACCGGCGTAACAGAGCCTCTGGAGTTTATGTTTATGTTCTGTGCGCTGCCGCTGTATATTGTTTATGCAGTGCTGCAGGGCTGCGCCTTTGCAATGGCGGGAATTGTGGATCTGCGGCTGCACTCTTTTGGAAACCTGGAATTTATTACAAGAATTCCCATGTCTTTAAAGGCCGGTCTCGCAGGCGATCTGGTTCACTTTGTAATCTGCGTAATCGTATTTTTTGCAGTCGGTTATTTTGCAGCTTATGTAATGATTGGAAAATTCCGTTTTGCGACTCCGGGACGTCTGGGCAATTACACAGATGAAAACAGCGAGGAGAATGCAGGCCAGGCTGATTTATCAAAAGCAGCACAAAAGGAGGCGTCCAATGGCGGAAACGGAAGTGAAAAGAGCCAGAGCCAGGCAGAACGGATTATCGGTCTTTTAGGCGGCCGGGAAAATATTGTTTTAGTTGATGCCTGCATGACAAGACTTCGTGTAACAGTAAAGGATTTGTCCCGGGTGGCAGAGCTTCCGGCATGGAAGGCAGAAGGAGCCCTGGGGCTGATTCGGAAGGACAACGGAATCCAGGCTGTTTACGGACCAAAGGCAGATGTGTTAAAATCGGATATTAATGATATTTTGTAAAGAAAGGTCTGAAATCATGAAGCTGATGACCATGAATGTCCACAGTCTTGTGGAAGAGGATTATGAGAGGAAGCTTGTGGAATTTGCAGATGCGGCAGCCGGGGAAAAGCCGGATATTCTGGCGCTTCAGGAGGTCAGTCAGCCTGCGGCGGAGGAAGTGTGGCCGGATGAGGAACTGGAGGGCTTTGTCCGGTGCCGGGACGTATCCATGCCGGTGCGGCGGGGGAATTATGCAGCCAGACTTGCCGGGCTTTTAAAGGAGCGGGGCTTTGCCTGCTCCTGGACCTGGCTGGGAGCAAAGATTGGATACGGACGCTACGATGAGGGACTGGCGATTTTCAGCAGGACGCCTATTGCAGAAACCGATCAGTTTTTTATCAGCCGGTGCAGGGATTATCAGTACTGGAAAACGAGAAAGGTTCTGGGAATCCGGACAGAGGCCATGAAGGACACCTGGTTTTATACAGTACACATGGGCTGGTGGGATGACGAAGAGGAGCCGTTTTTGAACCAGTGGAACAGACTGAATCAGACTCTGGAGGAAACAGGAAAGAGAAAACAGAGTGTCTGGCTCATGGGCGATTTTAACAGCCCCGCGGAGGTTCGCGGCCAGGGCTATGATCTGGTCTGCAGAAGCGGATGGCAGGATACCTATGTTCTGGCGGAGAAAAAGGACGGGGGTATTACGGCCCGTCCGGAGATTGACGGATGGAAGGATAGAAGGTCCTCCGGAAGGGAAAAGCAGGAAACAGGGATGCGTCTGGATTATCTGTTTTGCAGCAGGCCTGTCCATGTGGCAGAAAGCCGGGTGGTCTGCAGCGGAAAAAGAGAGCCGGTGGTTTCCGATCATTACGGCGTAATCATTGAGACAGAAAATTGGGAGGATAAAGAATGAACCGATCAGCAGGAATCTTATTGCCAATCACCAGTCTGCCGTCCAGATATGGAATTGGATGTTTTTCAAAAAGCGCATTTACTTTTATTGACTGGCTGAAGGGAGCCGGACAGAGCTTCTGGCAGATTCTTCCTCTGGGGCCGACCAGCTATGGGGATTCCCCCTATCAGTCTTTTTCCACCTTTGCCGGGAATCCCTATTTTATCAGTCTGGAGGCTCTGATTGAGGAAGGAGTGCTGACAGAGGAGGAATGTGAAGCTGTAGATTTTGGAAAACGTGAGGACAGCGTGGATTATGAGAAAATGTATCTGGGGCGTTATCCTCTTTTGAGAATGGCATATGAGCGCAGCAATATCAGCCAGAATGAGGACTATCAGAAATTTGTGGGAGAAAATTCCTGGTGGTTGGCAGATTATGCTCTGTTTATGGCGGTTAAGGATCGGTTTGGCGGAATTCCCTGGACCGAGTGGGCGGAGGATATTCGTCTGCGGTGGAATAATGCCATGGATTATTATCGACGGGAGTTATATTTTGATATAGAATTTCAACAGTATCTTCAGTTTAAATTTTACGAACAGTGGATGCAATTAAAACAATACGCCAACAGCCAGGGGATTCAGCTGATTGGAGATATTCCCATCTATGTGGCAATGGACAGCGCAGATACCTGGGCTCATCCGGAACTGTTTCAGCTGGATGAAAATAACAGGCCTGCAGCAGTGGCCGGCTGTCCGCCGGATGGATTTTCTGCAGATGGACAGCTGTGGGGAAATCCCCTTTACCGCTGGGATTATCACAGAAATACAGGGTATCAGTGGTGGATATCCAGGCTTAGCGGCTGTTTTCGCCTTTACGATGTGGTGCGGATTGATCATTTCCGCGGCTTTGACGAGTATTATTCAATTCCCTTTGGCTCAGATTCTGCTGTGGATGGACACTGGGAAAAAGGACCGGGAATTGAACTTTTTGAAGCAGTGAAGCGGGCGCTGGGAGAGAAGCAGGTGATTGCAGAGGATCTGGGATATGTGACAGATTCGGTTCGCCGTCTGGTACAGGAAAGCGGATTTCCGGGAATGAAGGTTCTGGAGTTTGCCTTTGATTCCAGGGATTCGGGCTGCGCCAATGATTATCTTCCTCACAATTACACAGAAAATTCAGTCGCTTATACGGGGACTCATGACAATGAAACTCTGGCCGGATGGTGGAAAAGCATTACGCCGGAGGAACAAAAGCTGGCGCGGGACTATCTCTGTGATTATGCAACGCCGCAGAAGCGGCTTTACCGTTCCTTTATCAGCCTGATTATGAGAAGCCGTTCTCAGCTGTGTATGGTGCCGATGCAGGATTACATGGGACTGGATAACCGGTGCCGGATGAATCAGCCGTCTACCGTGGGAATCAACTGGAAATGGCGTCTGAAAGAAGAGGATTTGACAGAGGAGCTTCAGAAGGATATTTATGATATAACGCTGCGCTACGGCAGAATGAACTGGAGCTGAAAAAAAAGGTTTCTTCAGAAGAAACCAGCAGAAAATAAGACAGGGGCAGCAGAAGCCGGATGAAAAGATAACCGGGCTTCTGCTGCCCCTGCTGTTTCTCCGGACGTACCGGAGGGGAAGGGCTTACATAACAATCAATTCGTAGTCGCGGCTTCCCAGACCGATTTTTTCTGCGTGCTCCAGACAGAATTTCCATTCAGATTCCGGTGTGGAATTCTTGAAGTGATCGTGGTGATCGTGGAAATGAGGATCTGCCAGATGATCGGAAAGCTGGCTTCCCGGCATGGGGTCAGCGGCCAGACAGGCATCTGTGCAGGCCTGATCCAGAGCCAGGGGATCAAAGGATGCAAACATTCCCAGGTTGGGAAGAATCGGCGCGTCGTTTTCGCCGTGGCAGTCACAGTTGGGGGAGACATCCACGACCAGAGAAATATGGAAGCAGGGGCGTCCGTCTACCACAGCCTTGGCATACTCTGCCATGCGGTAATTTAAAAGCTCTACAGCATCGTCACTGTCAAAAACAATGGCGTCAAAATTGCAGGCGCCCAGACAGCGTCCGCAGCCGACGCAGTGTTCCTGATCCACATGCATTTTCCGGGAAGCTTCATCAAAAATCAGACCGCCGTTTGCACATTCCTTCTGGCATTTGCGGCATCCGCGGCACAGAGGCTCTTCGATATGGGGCTTTCCGCTGCAGTGCTGCTCGGTCTTTCCGGCGCGGGAGCCGCAGCCCATGCCGATATTTTTAATGGCGCCGCCGAAGCCGGTCATTTCGTGGCCCTTAAAATGGGTCAGGCTGATAAATACGTCAGCATCCATAACAGCACGGCCGATTTTGGCATTTTTCACATATTCTCCGCCGTTTACAGGAACATCAATGTCGTCAGTTCCCTTTAAGCCGTCGCCGATAAGGATGGGACAGCCTACAGAAAGCGGGGAAAATCCGTTTTCCCAGGCGCACTCCAGATGCTCCAGAGCATTTTTACGGCTGCCGGGATACATGGTGTTGCAGTCTGTAAGGAAAGGCTTTCCGCCCAGCTCCTTGACAACGTCGGCAACTGCCTTGGCGTAGTTGGGACGGAGATAGCTGATATTGCCCAGTTCGCCGAAATGCATCTTAATGGCAACAAATTTGCCATCCATATCAATCTGTCCGATTCCGGCTTTTTTAATAAGCTTTTTTAATTTGGTGGGAAGTCCGTCACCGAAGGCAATGGTGCGGAAGTTGGTAAAATAAACTTTTGATTTTTCCATGGTAAAAGCTCCTTTGCTTGTCAGTCAGTGTCTTGGGAAAAACAACTATATTTGATTTTATTACAAGTGAGAAAAAATATCAATCACAGTTTTTCTCCGGTAATAAATCTGTAAGAGAAAATTCCGGAATTCTCAATAGCAATCAGAGAAAGGTTCTGTTATACTGTGGGCATAAAGAAAGAAAAGGAGCGATACCAACATGAGAAGAGAGACAAAAAAAGCAGCTGCAGCAGTTTGCATGATAGGATTATTGACAGCCGCAGGAAGTATCTGCGCATTTGCCCAGTCCCCGACTCTGACCGCGGGCAGTTCCGCAGTGGAGCTGAATGCCGGAGGACCGGCCGGTGAGAGAGAGACGACCGCTCCGGAAAAGATCCGCATCTGGGGCACCGTAACATCCGTTGAGGAGAACAGAATTGTTCTGAATAACCAGTCCGGCGCTTCCTTTGAAGGCGAGATGGTACTTCACATTTCCGATGAGACAACAAAGGTGCTGGGAGCAGTGGACGGTCTTCCCCTGAGCCTTTCCGATATTCATGTGGGAGACAGCGTTTATGCTTATATTGGATCGGCCATGACACTGAGTCTTCCGCCGCAGACTGCAGCAGAGATGATTATTGCAGGAATTCCGGCAGATTTTAAGGTTCCGGAGTATATTACCGTAGATTCCATGACCTGGAATGAGGATACCAGCTGGACTCTGGTTTCCAGTGAGGGAACCACTTACCAGATTCCGGGAGAGTGCCCGGTGATTCCGTATCTGACCCGCCAGATGGTTTATCTGCCGGATGTGACAGAGGGACGGGAGCTGCTGATCTGGAGTAATGCAGAGAATGTGGGACAGAAGCTGGTTCTGTTTAACGAATAGGAAATTTCCAGCGAAAAAGAAGCGCCGGACGGAAGAATGATCCTGGCGTCTTCTTTTTTACTCCACTACTTGACATTGCATAGTAGTAGGTATAATATAGTATTGTAAAAATAAGGATACCCAGGAAGGACATGGTACGAGGATGAACGCGCAGTTGAAAAAAGGAGTTCTGGAGCTGATCGTACTGGAGTCAGTCCGTCAGAAGGATATGTATGGTTATGAACTGGTGGAAGAGGTTTCCAAGGTTGTGGATGTGAATGAGGGCACGATATATCCCCTGTTGAAGAGGATGACCAACGAGCATTATTTTGAAACCTATCTGCGGGAATCAACAGAGGGTCCGCCGAGAAAATATTATCACCTGACGGCAGCAGGCGTTCTTTACAGAGACAGCCTGGAGCAGGAGTGGAATCAGCTGACAGAAAAGGTTGGAGCGTTTTTAAAGGAGTGCAGACATGGATAAGAAAACATTTATCAGCGAGCTGGAGCAGGCTCTTTCTGTTCTTCAGGAGGAAGAGCTTCAGGACATTATGGAAGAGTATGAGCAGCATATTGACATGAAGGTGCAGAACGGGCTGACTGAGGAGGAGGCGATTGCAGATTTCGGAAATTTGAAGGATCTGACCTCAGAGATTCTGGAGGCCTATCATGTGCGGGGAGATTATGCGTCAGTCCGGGAAGAGACTGGTAAGAGCCGGTTTTCCTCGATCCGGGCAGGAAAAGCAAATCCGGGGGAAGGCGTGAAGCGGGGACCGGATATTCGGAAGGCGGGAGCAGATTTTCGGAATTTCTGTGTCAGCCAGGGGAAAAAAGCAGGAGCCTGCTTCCGGAACTTTTCAGGAAAGGAAACGGGAGATAAGAACGGAGGAGAGGAAGTCCCGGAGAATGAAGACATCCGTCTGGAAAATGCGTCCGGTGCTGGAAGCGTTTCTGCAGGACGGCGTCCGGCGGGCATTTGGCGGACTTTTTGCAGGTGCGTCAGACAGGTGAAGGATTTTACTGTCTCATGGTTGAAAAGAGGCTGGAGAATGACGGGACGTCTTTTGCGCGCCGGATGGCAGCTGGCTCTGAAATGGGGCGGCCGTCTCTGGGACGGTTTGCTCTGGTGCGCCGGACATGGCACCCGGATTGCCGCTGCCTGTTTCCGGATTGTATGGAACTGCGGCTGGATTTTCTTTGCTGTATTGTGCGGGGCCGTGGGCATCGGAACTCTTTTTGGACTGGGGATGCTGGCGGTGCTGCTGGCTCAGGGATATCCTCTGGCGGGAGTTACCCTGGGGCTTTTCGGATTGAATATAAGTCTGTTTTCTGCAGCGGGACTGGGACTGAGTTTCATCTGGAGAAAGAAAAGAACCGGAATTTCTCTGAAAATGGAAGGAAGAGAAAGGGAGGCCGGTCTGTACGGGGACTGCGGCTTTGGAGAGGAGGAAGAGCATGCGTAAGATACAGAAGATTCTTTTGGGAGGCTTTCTGGCAGGCGTTCTGATCTGCGGTGTTGGAGCAGGAACTGCCATAGGGGAGTATTCCTCTCTGAATTATCTGGGAGAGAGAACCCTTGGAGAAGAGAAGCTGGTAACAGAGAATTTTGACTATACATTTGACCCGGAGCTTGGGGCAATTCGCCTTCATCCCTCCTGGTACGGGGGAAGGGAGACAGCAGGGATAGAAACTGATGCTTCCGTTCCGGAAAATGTGATCCGCTATGAGATCACCTATCTGCCGGAAACCATAGAGCCGGAGCTGATATTCAGGCCCCGGAATGTGGAAGAGAGTTTGACTGAAGAGAGCGAGCCGGAGGAGACTGCGGCAGAAGAAACCACAGCAGAGGAAACCACGGCAGAGGAGAGCGAGCCGGAGGAAACCGCGGCAGAAGAAAACTCAAATCTGCGGATTCAGGGTGATCTTCTTCTGGAAACATGGTATCATGGAGATCTGGGGATCTGGATGGAAGCAAAGGATCAGATTCTTGCTGATTTGAAGGACGGCAGGATTGCCGGATACCAGGTTCCTCATATCAAAGAAATCACAATAAAGGTAAATCCCGTTACGGCTCCTTATGTGATTTTCCATTTTCAGGAATAAAAGGATAAAAAGACGGACAGCGGAGGCAGTACGGGAACCGCTGGCGTCTGAAGGAGAAAGTTATGAATCTGAGAGCAGATTTCCATACGCATACAACATTCTGCGATGGGAAAAATACACCACGCCAGATGACAGAGGCCGCTTTTCGGAGGGGACTGACGGATTTCGGCATTTCCGGACACGGAGATTATTCTTTCTGTGAACCCGGTTTCGGAATGAATGACCGGGCGCTGGAGGAATACAGAAGAGAGCTGGAGCTGCTTCGTGAGGAATACCGGGGGAAAATGAATCTTTATATTGGAATTGAGCTGGACTGTCTGGGGCCGGTTCAGCAGGCAGAGTATTCCATAGGTTCTACTCACTGTGTAGAAAAAAACGGAGAGTTTATTTCTGTAGATGATACGGAGGAGAAGCTGACAGAGGCAGTGGATCGTCTCTGGAAAGGCGACTGGTACGCCTTTATCCGGGATTATTATGAGCTGGAAGCGACGGTATGGGACAGAACCAGGTGTACCTGGATTGGACATTTTGATCTGCTGACGAAATTTAACGAAGACGGAAAGTATTTTGATGAAACCTGCGATGACTATCTGGAGCCGGCTCTGGCAGCCATGAAATATCTGCAGCAGGCAGAGGTTCCTTTTGAAATCAATACCGGGGCCATAGGGCGGAAATACAGGACAGCGCCCTATCCGTCTTCCATTCTTCTGAGGGAGCTTTGCCGGATGGGAGGAAGGATTATTATTAATTCTGACAGCCATAGTACCGAGCATATCTGCGGAAGTTTTCAACTGGCGCAGAAGCTTGCCTGGGACTGCGGATTCCGCCGGGTAAGCGTGCTGAAGCCGGGAGGAGGATTCCGGGAGATAGAGCTGTAGAAGCGTTTTTATGTCATAGGACGCACTTTCCTATGACATAAAAAAATCGAGCATCTGTTAAAAAAACAGATGCTCGATTAATATTTTACAGCCCATAAGAATCAGAACAGTTCCGCCAAAAATTTCAGCCTTTGCCTTATACCGGCATCCGAAAACAGTTCCCACCTTTACGCCGATGCCGGACAGGATAAATGTGGTGCAGCCGATAAAGGAGATGGCAGGAAGGATGTCTACCTGAAGAAATGCAAAGGTAACGCCAACGGCCAGAGCGTCAATGCTGGTGGCAACAGCCAGAATCAGCATATCGCCGGCGGCCAGGGAGGCATTGCAGGATTCCTCCTCCTCGGACAGGGCTTCCCGTATCATGCTGATACCGATGATTCCCAGAAGGATGAAGGCAATCCAGTGGTCGTAGGAAGTGATGGCCTGCTGAAATCGAATGCCGAGAAAATAGCCAATCAGCGGCATCAGACCCTGAAATCCGCCGAAATAAAGGCCGACAATCACGGCATTTTTCAGACTCATGGTGCGCATGGACAGTCCCTTGCAGATGGAAACGGCAAAGGCATCCATGGACAGTCCTACGGCAATGATGAAAAGCTCAATCAGTGACATGTAAAAACCTCCATGCATTTTCAGATTATTCTTATAATATAATTATTACATATTATTCCAAAATTCTGATTTTCTTGTTATAAATCCGCTTAAACAGAATTGAAGTAAGCAGAGTGGAAATAATCTCCGCCATGGGGAAGGCAAACCATACTGCGTTCAGTCCCCAGACATGAGAGAATACATAAGCCAGAGGAAGAATACAGAGAAGCTGTCTTGCCACGGAGATAATCAGGCTGTACACACCGTTTCCCAGGGCCTGGAAGACAGAACCTGTAATAATACAGTAGCCGGCAAACAGGAAGCTGAGGCTGATGGTGCGCAGAGCCGGAATTCCCATTTCCAGCAGGCTGTCTGACGCATTGAAAAGCATCAGGAGCTGAGGGGTGAACACCTGGAAAACAGCCAGTCCCAGAAGCATAATGCTGATGGCAATGGCGATGCTCAGCTTGGCAGTATCCATAATTCTTTTTTTGCTGCGGGCTCCGTAATTGTATGCGATAATCGGGATCATACCATTGTTCAGGCCGAAAATCGGCATAAAAATAAAACTCTGAAGCTTGAAATAAATACCAAGGACGGTTACTGCAGTAGCGGAAAAGCTGATAAGAATCAGGTTCATTCCGTAGGTCATGACAGAGGTAATGGACTGCATGATAATAGACGGAAGTCCGACGGAGTAAATAATCCGGATGATTCTCATGTCAGGACGGAAGCCACGCATATTAATGCTGACATCGTGGTTTTTTTTCAGATTGAAATACAGAGCCAGGAACATGGCAATAATCTGTCCGATGACAGTTGCAGCTGCAGCGCCGCTGATTCCCATGGCCGGACATCCCAACAGACCGAATATCATAATGGGATCCAGAACGATGTTAATAATAGCACCGATGCCCTGGGAATACATGTTGTAGATGGTTCGGCCGGTGGACTGAAGGATTCGCTCCAGAATGATTTCTCCAAAGATTCCGAAGGAGAATACCGTACAGATTTCCAGATACTGTGTTCCGTATTCAATAATAAGCGGATCCGAGGTCTGGCTGGAAAAATAGGTATGGGCTCCGAAAAGTCCGAACAGAAGGAAGGCCAAAGCCCCCAGAATTGCCAGGAAGATACCATTTACTGCAGCGAGACGGGCTTCTTCCTGTTTCCCTTCACCGAGAGAGCGGGACAGAAGAGCATTGACGCCGACACAGGTGCCGGTGGAAACCGCTATCATCAGGCTCTGAACCGGGAAGGCCATGGATACAGCTGCAAGAGCAGCCTCGCTGATCTGCGCCACGAACACGCTGTCAATGATGTTGTAGAGTGCCTGCACCAGCATGGAAATAATCATGGGCAGAGACATGGAAATAAGCAGCCGGTTAACGGGCATGGTTCCCATTTTGTTTTGCTCCGGCTGCCTTGACATAGTTGTACTTGACATATTTTCTCACCTTTCTTTCCTGCACATTCTACTATAATTTTGAGAAATGTGTCAATAGAAGGCGGAAAGAATTTGTCCGGAGTGCCTTTGTGAAAAAATTCCAAAATCGCTTTGTAAAACAGAGACGGACAAATGTTTTTTTACGAAAAACACTTTTTTTTCAAAAATAGATTGTAAAACAGGAAAATTTCGTGTAAAATCAAACACTGAACCTGATATATGTAAAGGGTGACGAGAAGAATAACGAGAACGAAGGTGGAAACCCGTATGAGGAGGAAGAAAAAGATGCAGCCGTACGCAGAGATGAGCAATGAAGAACTGCAGGCACTCAGAAAGCAGCTGTCTGCACAGTATAAGGAATATCAGGGTAAGGATTTGAGACTGGATATGTCCCGCGGCAAGCCCAGCGTTGAGCAGCTGGATCTGTCTATGGGCATGATGGATGTGCTGAGCAGCAATGACGACCTGACCTGTGAGGATGGCACAGACTGCCGTAACTACGGTGTGCTGACAGGTATCAAGGAAGCAAAAGAGCTGATTGGAGATATGATGGAGGTATCCCCTGAGAATATTATTATTTACGGGAACTCCAGCCTGAATGTTATGTTTGATACCGTATCACGTTCCATGACCCATGGCGTGATGGGAAGCACCCCCTGGTGCAAGCTGGATAAGGTAAAATTCCTCTGTCCTGTACCGGGATATGACCGCCATTTTGCAATTACAGAGTATTTTGGCATTGAGATGATCAATGTGCCCCTTCTTGGAAACGGTCCGGACATGGATCTGGTAGAAAAGATGGTGGCTGAGGATGAGAGCATTAAGGGAATCTGGTGTGTGCCCAAATATTCCAATCCTACCGGAAACAGCTATTCCGATGAGACTGTGCGCCGTATGGCACGGCTGAAGCCGGCAGCTCCGGACTTCCGTATTTACTGGGATAATGCTTATGGAATGCATCATCTGTATGATCACGATCAGGATCATCTGATTGAGATTCTGGCTGAATGTAAGCGCGCAGGAAATCCGGATTTGGTTTACAAATTCTCATCTACATCAAAAATCAGCTTCCCGGGTTCCGGAATTGCAGCTATTGCAGCTTCCCGCAACAACCTGGAGGATATTGAAAAGCAGTTAAAGTTCCAGACCATTGGACATGATAAGGTAAACCAGCTGCGCCATGTCCGCTATTTCAAGGATATTCATGGCATGGTAGAGCATATGCGTCTTCATGCAAATGTAATGCGCCCCAAATTCGAGGCTGTGATTCGGATTCTGGAGCAGGAGCTGGGCGGACTGAATATTGGAACCTGGACACAGCCCAAGGGCGGATATTTTATCTCCTTTGATTCTCTGGACGGCTGTGCCAAGTCTATTGTTGCCCGCTGCAAAAAGGCCGGACTGGTGATGACAAGTGCAGGTGCAACCTATCCTTATGGAAAGGATCCCCATGACAGCAATATCAGAATTGCGCCCTCTTATCCGCCGTTAGGAGATCTGGAGCTGGCTATGGAGCTGTTCTCTCTCTGCGTGAAGATTGTCAGCATTGACAAGATTCTGGAAAACAGGAAGAATGCAGCAGAAGAAGGAAAAGCAGAAGCGTAAACAGAGAAAAGGAAAGCTCCGGAAAAGCAGGGAGCAGGATCGGAAGAATACGCAAAATAAAATATAAAGAAAATGACAGGAATGCCTTTTCTGGAAGAAGGGATGAAGAATCTCTTCTTTCAGGAAAGGCATTTTTATGTTAAGAAGCCGTCAAGAATACTTAATATAGAAGGAAGGAAACTGTTCAGGGGGACTGCGACCTGCTATACTATGCAAAACAAGAGGAAACAGAACGCCAACAGGAGGAAGAATATGGGGAAAACAGGATTTTCACTGGAAAAAAAGGTAAAGTGGATTGCTGTCTGCGCCGGGGCAGTTGTTTTTGTTTCCATGGGAGCCAATCTTCTGGTAACCTGGTTCGGCCTGGGCGGTTTTGGATCGATTCTGGAAAATAACGCAGGCAGTCTGGCCTTCTGGTCTGCCATAGATGAAGAAAGTGTGGCCTTTGAGCACTATGTCAGCAGCTCAATGCCGGAGGATCGGAAGCGCTTTCTGGAGGCAAGGGAAGCTACCCGGGAAAGTCTGGAGGCCCTTCCCTTTGATTACAGGGAGGCAGGGGAGAAGCGGTATGCCCGAATCTGGTCGATCCGGAATATGTATGATACGTATGAAAAGGAACTGAAAGTTTTTGAAAATACTGATCGGCAGGAACCGGAGTATGTGGAACGGCTGTACCGAATCTACCGGGTTCAGATGTATATGAAGGATCGGGCAGGTCAGCTGGAGCAGATAACTGTGGCAGACGGAAATGAAGAGTACGAGAGAAACAGGTTTTTGTTTTCCATTCTTCCGGCAGTCAGTATTCTCTGGGGAGCGGGCGCCCTCTGGATGGTCTGGCAGTTAAACAGAACCGTGCGCCGCAAGATTGTGGAACCGGTGGTGATGCTGGCGGGGGAGGCAGAGAGGATTGGAAGAAATGATTTTTCCGGTCCGGAGCTTCAGTCAGAGGGGGAGGATGAGATCGGCCTTCTGATTCGCTCCTTTAATAAAATGAAGGCGGCCACCAGCGGCTACATAGAGGCGTTGAAGGAGAACCATGAAAAGGAAAGGCAGCTGGAGGCCGTGCGCCTGCAGATGCTGAAAAGTCAGATTAATCCGCATTTTCTGTTTAATACATTAAATATGATTGCGGGAACTGCCCAGATTGAGGATGCGGCGGCAACGGAAAAAATGATTCATGCTTTAAGCCGCCTCTTTCGCTATAATTTGAAATCAACGGCTTCCGTCATGCCGCTGGAAAGGGAGCTTCGCGTTGTGCAGGACTATATGTATCTGCAGCAGATGCGGTTCGGGAAGAGGATTCAGTATTTTACAGACTGTTCTCCGGAAACGCTGGAAATCCTGGTTCCCTCGTTTATGCTTCAGCCTTTGGTGGAAAATGCGGTTAAGCACGGTCTTTCTGCCAGAAGCCGGGGCGGAAAAATTCTGGTAAGGGCCTGGAAGGAGAAGCGGCGGTTGTGGATATCCGTGGCAGATACGGGAGAAGGGATGGATACAGAGAAGCTTGAGGCAATCAAAAAGGCGCTGAAAGAGGGCGATGAGCAGGGAACGGGAATCGGAGTCGGAAATATTTACCGGCGAATTCATGCCATGTACCGGGACGGAGAAATGTTTCTTTACAGCAGGCCGGGATGCGGAACGGCTGTGCAGCTGGCATTTACGCCGGAGCATTACAAGGAGGAAAAACAGTGAATCAGGAAAATGATAAAAAAGAGAGTTACAAGGTGCTGCTGGCTGATGATGAGCAGATTGAGCGAATGGCGCTTGCCAGAAGGCTTTTGAAGCGGTTCGGGGAAAGTCTGGTGATTTTGCAGGCCGTGGACGGGACAGAAGCCATTAAGCTCTGTTCTCAGGAGGGCTGCCAGATTGTGATTATGGACATCTCCATGCCGGAGATGAACGGTGTGGAGGCGGCAGAGCAGATTCGAAGGCTGGACGAGGGCTGAGAGATTATTTTCCTGACTGCTTATGATGAATTTTCCTATGCCAAGCGGGCCATTGCCATTCATGCCCTGGATTATCTGCTGAAGCCATGCGAGGAGGAGGAGCTGACTGCTGTGATGGAGGAGGCCATGCGGCGACTCCGGAGAAGAAGGCAGTTTGAGGAGCTGAACAGGACGGACACAAGCGCCGGGGAGTCCCGGCAGGAGGCGATTGAGGGAGAGGAGTTTAAGGATGAGGCGGATATGGAGGAGCCGGATCGTCTGGGACAGGCGGCGGAGAAGATCCGGCGGTATATCCGGAAAAATTATATGAGAGATATTTCCATGCAGGATGCGGCCCGGATGATGAATTACTCCGATGCCTATTTCTGCAAGCTGTTTAAGCAGTGTTTTGACCAGAATTTTACAGCCTATCTGACTGGTTTCCGGATTCAGGAGGCAAGGAGACTTCTTCAGGAAAAGAGTGTCAGTGTCAGGGAGGTCAGTATGCTGGTAGGGTATTATGATGCAAATTATTTTGCCAAGGTATTTAAACGGATTACGGGAATGAATCCTTCCGAGTACAGGGACAGTGTGTGGAGACAGCCTTGAAATACAGGGACAGTGTGTGGAGACAGCCTTGAAATTCAGGATCGGTGTGTGGAGGAAGCCTTGAAATTCAGGCCCGGTAAGTGGAGGAAACCTTGATTTTCCGACCCGGAAGGCGCAGAGAATATGACAAAATTTTCTTCCTGCATGTCAAATATTTACGGTATCAATCCGGCGTTCCTTTCTTTATACTGATTTCATAAACAATTTACAGGAATACAGAAAGGAAGTAGTGACGTGAGGAAAATGATGAAAAAGCTGGCGGCGCTTGCTCTCGGTGGGGCCGCAGCAGTGGCTCTGACAGGCTGCGGTTCTCTGACAGGCGGCAAGCGGATTGTCCGTATTTCTCATGCTCAGGCAGAGACACACCCGGAGCATCTGGGGCTTCTGGCCTTTAAGGAGTATGTAGAAGAAAATCTTGGGGATAAGTATGAGATTCAGATTTTCCCCAATGAGCTGCTGGGCTCTGCCCAGAAGGCCATTGAGCTGACACAGACAGGAGCGATTGATTTTGTAGTGGCAGGTACAGCCAATCTGGAAACTTTTGCTGATGTGTATGAGATTTTCAGTATGCCGTATCTGTTTGATTCTGAAGAGGTGTATCAGGCAGTAATGCAGGATACCGACTACATGGAAAAAATCTATGCGTCCACAGATGAGGCCGGTTTCCGCGTGGTGACCTGGTACAATGCAGGAACCCGTAATTTTTACGGAAAGAGTCCGATTCAGACACCTGAGGATCTGAAGGGCAAGAAAATCCGTGTACAGCAGAGCCCGGCCAGTGTTGCCATGGTACAGGCCTTTGATGCGGCTGCTGCGCCCATGGGCTTCGGAGAAGTATATACGGCTATCCAGCAGGGCGTCATTGACGGAGCGGAGAACAATGAGCTGGCTCTGACCAATAACAAGCACGGCGAGGTTGCCAAATATTATTCCTACAATAAGCATCAGATGGTTCCGGACATGCTGGTAGCCAATCTGAAATTCTTAAACAGCCTGAGTGACGAGGATTATCGGATCTTTAAGGAGGCGGCTGCTCTTTCTACAGAGGTAGAACTGGAAGAATGGGAGAAGAGCATAGAAGAGGCGAAGCAGATTGCCGCAGAGGACATGGGCGTGGAGTTTATTGATGTGGATGTGGATGCATTTAAACAGAAGGTTCTTCCGCTTCACGATACCATGCTTCAGGAAAATGAAAAGATTCGTGATTTTTATGATCACATTCAGGAATTCAATCAGAAAGCAAAGGGGGGAGAATAGGATGGAAGCGATGCATAAAGCAAAAGCAGGAATTATGAAGGGTCTGGGAATCGTGATTATTGCGTTGTTTGTGTTTATGACCCTGATTGGCAGCTACCAGATTGTAACCCGCTATTTCTTTAATAAACCGAGTACGGTATCAGAGGAACTTCTGACCTATTCCTTTACCTGGATGGCTCTGCTGGCATCAGCCTATGTTTTTGGAAAACGGGATCATATGAGAATGGGATTTCTGGCGGATCAGCTGACAGGAGCGCCGAGAAAATACCTGGAAATCGGAATTGACCTTCTTTCTTTCCTTTTGGCAGCAGTCGTAATGGTATACGGCGGCATGGCAATTACCAAATTGACCATGATTCAGAAAACCGCCTCTTTACAGGTGCCCATGGCCTATATCTATGTGATTGTGCCGGTGACAGGAGCGCTGATTATGATTTTCAGCATTATGAATGCCATTGATGTGGCCCACATGGAATTTAAGGAGAAGGGGGAGGTAAGATTATGACAATCGCAGTTGCCTGCGGGCTGATTATTTTAGTGCTTCTTGTAATAATGCTGCTGGCCGGTGTACCGATTGCAGTGGCTCTGGCAGTGTCGTCAATCGGAGCGATTCTTCCGGTTCTGGATATGGGAGCTTCTGTGCTTACGGGCGCTCAGAGAATTTTTTCCGGTATTTCCGTATTCAGCCTTCTTGCCATTCCGTTTTTTATTCTGGCAGGAAATCTGATGAACAAGGGCGGAATTGCAATTCGCCTGATTAATTTTGCAAAAATCTTTACGGGAAGCATTCCCGGCGCTCTGGCTCATACCAATGCCGTTGCCAATATGCTTTTCGGCGCAATCTCCGGTTCCGGTACAGCAGCAGCCTCTGCTATGGGATCGATTATCGGACCGATTGAGGAAGAGGAGGGCTATGACAGAGCCTTCTCTGCAGCAGCCAATATTGCAACAGCGCCCACGGGACTTCTGATTCCGCCCAGTAATGTTATGATTACCTATTCTCTGGTCAGCGGCGGAACCTCTGTGGCAGCTCTTTTCATGGCAGGTTACATTCCCGGTATTCTCTGGGGTCTTGCCTGCATGGTGGTTATCTATATCTTTGCAAAAAAGAAAGGATACCGCAGTACGAAGAAGTTTACTTTAAGCGAGAAAATGAAGGTGTTTCTCCAGGCAATTCCCTGTCTGTTTATGATTGTTGTAGTAATCGGCGGTATTATTTCCGGTATTTTTACAGCAACAGAGGGAAGCGTTGTAGCAGTTGTGTACAGCATGGTGCTGTCAGTGTTCTTTTACAAATCTATCAAGCCGTCTGAGCTGCCGAAAATCTTTCTGGACAGTGCAGAGATGACAGGTATTATTATTTTCCTGATTGGCGTTTCCAGTATTATGAGCTGGGTAATGGCATTTACAGGTATTCCGACTGCGGTGTCTGAGGCTATGCTGGGAATCAGCGACAATCGATATGTGATTCTCTTCATTATTAACATTCTTCTGCTGATTGTGGGAACCTTTATGGACATGACTCCGGCCTGTCTGATTTTTACACCGATTTTCCTTCCGATTTGTCAGGCGCTGGGAATGAATACCATTCACTTTGGTATCATGATTATCTTTAACCTGTGTATCGGAACCATCACTCCGCCTGTGGGAACGACCCTGTTTGTCGGCGTAAAGGTGGGAAAGACGAAGATCGAGGAGGTAATCCGGCCTCTGCTGGCATATTTTGCAGCGATTTTTATTGTTCTTTTGATGGTATCTTATATTCCGGCCCTGTCCATGTGGCTTCCGGGACTTCTGGGATATGTATAAATTAAGACGAATAGAGAAAAAGAGGATGCGCATACGGCATCCTCTTTTCGAACTTTACCAGGTTGCTACTACAGTTTCACCGGCAGAAGCAGTCATGCCGGTTTTAAAGTCCAGAGCCGGGAGAGCCGGATTGTCCAGTGCAATCAGGATAACATCGGCACACAGACCTTTGGATTCCACCAGAGCCTTGTCAAAGGTGATCAGCTTGTCACCGGCTTTTACCTTCTGTCCCATGGAAATATGGGAGGTGAAGCCTTCGCCGTTTAAGGATACCGTATCAAGACCAATGTGAATCAGCAGGTCAAAGCCCTCGGCAATGCGGATGCCTACCGCATGGTTGGTTCCCTCCATGGTAACGGAAATCTCTCCGTCAACAGGTGCAACTACAACGCCGTCTGCGGGATGGATGGCAATGCCTTTGCCTAACATACAGGAGGAGAAAACATCGTCCTTTACTTCAGTAACAGAAATCACTTCGCCATTCACCATGGCCTTTAATTCTTTTGGTTCGCTTTTCTTTTTAAAAAATCCAAACATGGCACTTCTCCTTGTATTTATTTTCGAAAATTACTACAAATATTTTACCACATCAGAAAGGGAGTTACAAGGTACATTCCCTTTACTTTTTGCTTTTCCTGCCCTATAATACAATAGACTACATGCAGGGAGAAAAGGTATGATAGAGAAAATTTGGAGAAAATTTGTAAACAGAGAAACCGTTTCCTATCTGTTTTTTGGAGTTCTGACCACGCTTGTAGACTGGCTCAGCTACTGGTATATGCGCCAGGGCGGCATGGATTACCGGATTGCAACAGCCCTGTCCTGGGCCGCGGCAGTTTTGTTTGCTTTTATAACAAATAAGCTGTTTGTTTTTGGAAGCCTGGATCTTCATCCGAAGAAGGTGTGGAGCGAGTTTGTTCCTTTTGTAATCTGCCGGGCAGCAACCGGAGTCTTTACCATGATCGCCATGATTGTTTTGGTGGACGGACTGGGAATCCGCCAGGATTTTATCTGCAAGATTGTGGTTTCAGCCATTTCACTGGTGCTTAACTATCTGTTCAGCAAGCTGTTCATTTTTAAATCAGAAAAGAAGCGGGAAAATCGTAAGTAAGGAGAAACCGGTTATGAAAGACGGGGAAATCGCCCGAACTACGAAAGAATTAGAGGATTTACTTATGGCAAATGAGAAAAAACAGAAGAGCCCGATGGAGGAGCTGCTGGCTGAGATGGAGTCGGCAGTGGCCCGGGTGGAGAAGCGGGGAACCGGGGGCCGAAGGAAAGATGAAAACGGCGGAGTCCGGAATTCGGAAAGAGAACGCCATGTGGCCTGGAAAACGGCAGCTTCCGGAGATTCCTATTTAGATGAAGATATACCGGATGAGTATTTTGACGAGGATCTGGAGCGGGTGTTATCCGGAAATTATCCGGATGAGGCAGACGGGATGCTTTTGGATGGATTTCCAGAAGAAAGCGGAAGTGATTTTCTGGAGGAATTTGAGGAAACCGACAGAAGCGGATTGCAGGAACAGGAATCAGAAAGTATCCGCAGCGAAGAAACTCTGGAGTGGACGATTCAGACAGAGGAGCCGGGAACAGGCGGCAGTTTCTGTGGAAATATTCCTGATGAAACAACTTCCTGTGGAAATATTCCGGAGAAGGGGCCGGAGCTGATTTCCCCGAAGCCGGTGAAAAAAAATGCGCCTGCCCGAAAAAAGACAGGAGTCCGGACGGCCGGACGCGGGATGATACGTCCGGGAGACGGACTTTTGGCTGCGTTTTTTGTTCCGGTTATGGTTCTGCTGATTATTTTTATTCAGAGAGGAATTTTTCCCTTTGGAGAAGAATCGTTTCTCAGGACCGATATGTATCACCAGTATGCCCCGTTTTTCTCTGAGTTTCAGTATAAGCTGACACATGGAGGAAGCCTGCTTTACAGCTGGGATGTGGGAATGGGAGTGAATTTTTCAGCCCTGTATGCCTATTATCTGGCAAGCCCCTTAAACTGGCTGCTGGTTTTATGTCCGAAAAGTCTTGTAATTGAATTTATGACGTATTCGATTGTCATAAAGACAGGGCTTTCCGGTCTGGCTATGGCCTGGTATTTAAGAAAGCATTGCCATACCCGTGATTTTGGGATTGCCTTTTTCGGAATTTTTTATGCGCTGTCCGGGTATATGGCAGCCTACAGCTGGAATATTATGTGGCTGGACTGCATTATTTTATTCCCCCTGATTGTTCTTGGCCTGGAACGGCTGGTTCGGGAGGGAAAGGGCCTGATGTACTGCATGGCTCTGGGACTTTCTATTTTGTCCAACTACTATATTTCCATCATGACCTGTATTTTCATGGTTCTGTATTTCGGAGCTCTTCTGGTTCTGGACGAGGATATGAACTGGGAGAAGTTCATAGGAAGAACCTTCCGGTTTGCCGTGTATTCTCTTCTGGCCGGAGGTCTGGCGGCGGCAGTGCTTCTGCCGGAAATCTATGTGCTGCAGTCAACGGCATCAGGAGATGTAAGCTTCCCGAAAACCGTCAGCGAGTATTTTCCCATTTTTGATATGCTTGCCCGTCATATTGGAAATGTGGAAACGGAGATTGGACTGGATCATTGGCCGAATCTCTACTGCGGTGTTGCAGTTCTGATGTTTTTTGTACTGTATCTGGCCTGCAGTAAGATCCGGGCAAAGGAAAAGGTTGTGACCTGTACGCTGCTGCTGTTTTTCCTGGCCAGCTTTTCCATCAATGTTCTGAATTTTATCTGGCATGGCTTTCATTATCCCAACAGTCTGCCCTGCCGTCAGTCTTATATTTATATTTTCCTGGTGCTGTCAGCCTGTTATCGGGCTTATACGCATCTGGAGCAGATTCCCTGGAAACAGATTACCGGGGCATTTGCAGGAGCTGTGGTCTTTGCGCTTCTGGCACAGAAGCTGACAACAGAAGAGCATTTCCACTTTATTGTATTCTATGTGGCGATTCTTTTCCTGGCGCTCTATCTGGGCGTGATTTATTTATATAAGAAGGGAATCAGGTATCAGACCCTGGCAACGCTTCTGGCGCTGATTGTGGTTTCGATTGAGGCGGCAGTAAATATGACTGTGACCAGCGTGACCACTACCAGCAGAACGGCTTACACGGCAGATAACCAGGCTGTAGAGCGGCTGGTGGATTCGGTACAGCCCAACAAAACCTTTTTCCGTATGGAAAAGGTAAACAGAAAAACGAAAAATGACGGAGCCTGGATGCATTTCCCGTCAGTGTCTCTGTTTTCTTCAACAGCAAATGCAGATTTATCCAGACTGTTTAAGAAGCTGGGATGTGAAAGCTCTACAAACGCATACAGCATTACCGGGGGAACTCCTCTGGTAGATTCGCTGTTTTCTGTGAAATACGGTCTGTATTCGGAACAGCCGGATCCGTCGGAACTGAGAACGGTGGAGGCTGAGGATGACGGGGTATGGCTTTGTGAAAACACCTATACGCTTCCTCTGGGATTCTGGGTGGAGTCTGATTTTGAAGAACAGTGGAATCTGGATGCAGGAAAGCCGGCAGATGTCCAGAATAATCTGACCTCTGCTCTGAATACAGAGCCGGTGCTGGTTATGGTGCTGGATACGGTTTCTGACGGGAAAAAGGTGACCTTTACTCCGGAGACCGGAGGAGAGTATTACGCCTATACCGGAGGAAAGTCGGTTAAAAAAGTAAAAGCCACGACCTGGAAGGGAACCGAAACCTTTGATAATACGGACAGAGGCTATCTGGTGGAGCTGGGATACTGTGAAGCCGGAGAGGAAGTGGTTCTGGAGGCAGAAGAGGGCAGCGATTTCTGGGCGGATGTATACCGGTTTTCAGAAAACGGCCTGAAGGCTGTGTATGAGAAGCTGTCTGCCCATTCATGGGTTTTGAGCAGCTGGACAGACACCTCTCTGGAGGGAAGTATTTCCTGTGGGGAAAGCGGTCTGATGATGACAACCATTCCCTATGATGAGGGATGGAGAATCACTGTGGACGGTGTGGAGCAGCCGCCGGAAAAGATGCTGGATGCATTTATCGGTGTGAGGCTGACGCCGGGAAGTCATATGATTTCCATGCAATACAATCCAAAAGGACTGAAGCCCGGATGGATGATTTCTCTTGGAAGCCTGGTTGTGCTTTGCCTGATAGCTGCAGGCGGAAGATACTGGAGCCGGTATCAGGAGGAACTGGAATACGAAGAGCGGGCGGAAAAGAACCGGCCGGCAAGATAAAAACGCAAAATAAAGGAGACTGGATTATGAAGCTGTGGGGAGGACGTTTTACGAAGAAAGAGAATCAGCTGGTACACAATTTTAATGAATCTCTGTCCTTTGATCAGAAATTTTATCATCAGGATATTCAGGGAAGCATTGCTCATGTGACGATGCTGGCAAAGCAGGGAATTGTGTCAGAGGAGGATCGGGAGGCTATTATCGGCGGACTGAAGGGAATTCTGGTAGATATTGAATCCGGAAAGCTGGAATTTACAAAGGAGCATGAGGATATTCATTCCTTTGTAGAGGCCAATCTGATTGAACGCATTGGTGATGCAGGAAAAAGGCTTCACACAGGCCGGAGCCGCAATGATCAGGTGGCTCTTGATATGAAGCTTTACTGCCGTGATGAAATTGACGAGCTGGACGGACTGGTCCGGAAGCTTTTAGAGGAGCTTCTGGCAATTATGGAGGCGAATACGGATACCTTTATGCCTGGTTTTACCCATCTGCAGAAGGCGCAGCCGGTTACTCTGGCCCATCATGTAGGTGCGTATTTTGAAATGTTTTCCAGAGACCGGGGACGTCTTCATGATATCCGGGAGCGGATGAATTACTGTCCGCTGGGCTCCGGAGCTCTGGCAGGAACCACCTATCCCCTGGATCGAGAATATACGGCAGAGCTTCTTGGATTTTATGGCCCTACATTAAACAGTATGGATTCTGTTTCCGATCGGGATTATGTGATTGAGCTTTTATCTGCCCTGTCTGTGATTGCCATGCATTTAAGCCGTTTCAGCGAGGAAATTATTATCTGGAACAGCAATGAATACCGGTTTGTGGAGCTGGACGATGCCTACAGCACAGGAAGCAGCATTATGCCTCAGAAGAAGAATCCTGACATTGCAGAGCTGGTTCGCGGAAAGGCAGGCCGTGTGTACGGGGCTTTGATGTCCATGCTTACGGTTATGAAGGGAATTCCTCTGGCTTACGATAAGGATATGCAGGAGGATAAGGAGCTGACCTTTGATGCCATTGATACGGTAAAGGGAAGTCTGGCTTTGTTTACCGGAATGATTTCCACAATGACATTTAATAAAGAAGTGATGGAAAGCAGCGCGAAAAACGGCTTTACCAATGCCACAGATGCTGCTGACTATCTGGTGAATCACGGAGTTCCCTTCCGGGATGCCCATGGAATTGTAGGACAGCTGGTATTGTTCTGTATTGACCGGGGAATTGCCCTGGATGATATGACTCTGGAGGAGTTTCAGTCTATCAGCCCTGTGTTTGAGGAGGATATCTACGAGGCCATCAGCATGAAGACCTGTGTGGAAAAGCGTGTAACCATCGGCGCTCCCGGACAGGAGGCCATGAAGAAGGTAATTGAGATTTACAGAAAACGTCTGGAGGAAGAGGCGTAAAACAAAAACAGACATAGAATGGGAAGCGGAGGCTTTATGGAAGTTTAATGGAAGATTAGAGGAAACCCTATGAAAGCTTAGTGGAAGTTCAGTGGAAGTTCAGTGGAGGTTTAGCGGAAGCTCCGTGAAAGTTTAGCGGAATCTACGAGGCGGTTTACTGGATGCAGAATACCGGAGAGAGAATACGTACTCTGTTGAGAAAAGCTTAAAAATAAGAAAAGATAAGAAACAGAAGTCAGACCACAGGTTCTTTCATGGACCTGGTCTGGCTTTTTTGTATCATAAGAACGTTCATTCTGTGACACAAAAATGCTCTGCGAGGATGTGCCAAGGTATATTCTTTTTCGCCATTAGTGAAAGCTTCCAGGCGGAATTTTGTGGATTGAAGGACTATTTTTATAAGAGGTTTTCTGCCTGGATTTTCATAGAGCGGACATCCGATGCGTCTTGTTCACTGTGAGCAGGCAAGAAGATACATGGCTGAATTATTTATATACAGCCTATTTCTGTAGGGACCTCTGTGGGGATTTTGCATTTTCGAAGGAAAAAGCCGGATCCTGCAAAAAACAGGAAGAAGATTTTGCATTTTTGGAGGAAAAAGCCGGATCCTGCAAAAACCGAAGCCAAGATTTTGCATTTTTGAAGGAAAAAGCCGGATCCTGCACAAACCGAGGCGAAGATTTTGCATTTTCAAAGGAAAAAGCCGAATCCTGCATAAACCGGGGCGAAGATTTTGCATTTTCAGAGGAAAAAGCCGGATTCTGCACAAACCGGGGCGAAGATTTTGCATTTTCGGAGGAAAAGGTCAGATTCTGCACAAACTGGGGCGAAGATTTTGCATTTTCAGAGGAAAAAGCCGGATTCTGCACAAACCGAAGTCAAGTTTTTGCATTATGAGAGGAAAAGTCAGGTTTTGCACAATTCCAGAGAAAGAAATTTTAGACTAAACTTAAAAGGGGGAACAGGTTTCTGAATTTTTATATCTGCCATAGGAGGGAGCAGACCTGTACCAGGGGGAAAAAGCAAGAGCTCGATGATATGAAAGCATTCCAGATACTACAAACAAAACAGTACCGCTGAGAAGTCTGTATGAAACAGACCATTCAGCGGTACTTTCTCTTCTATTTGTTATTGATTTTCAGATTACTGTACCAGGAATACTTCCTGCATAAAGGAGCCGTGCTGACGGGTCTGACCGTGAGTGTCGTAAAAGATATCAATGTGATTTCCCTTGACACCGCCTCCCCGGTCCTCTGCTGTATAAATCACACCGCCAATCATGACCTTGGAGCCCATGGGAATGACCCGGGGATCTACGGCGATGGTATGACCGGAGCGGGCAATGGCACCGCTGGAGGTGCGGCGTCCCCAGCCTTCAGAGCATTTGTAGCAGGGGCAGTAGGCTGTGGTACGGAACAGGCCCAGAGAACGCATTCCGGAATTCTGCTGGGGCTTTTCTGCTGCCGGAGCAGTCTCCTCAGCCGGAGCAGCCTCGCCTTTTACATAGGTCTTGGTGTTTTCAAACTCCTGGCCTTCAATCCAGCCCTGAATCTCATAGGAACCGTCGGGAAGGCTGTCCCAGTCCATGGGAATGCGGAAGCCGTGGTTTCCGTTGCCGATTCCGTTTTCTTTTAAGTCCTGACGGAAGGTACCGGCTGTGGGCTTGAAATCACCGACTACTTCGCCGGATTCCTTGTTGGTTACAGTCACATGTACCGGAACTGCAGTATTGGGAGTGGAAGAATCCCAGCCCCATCCCACAATCGTATTTCCCTCGAAGGCGTCAAAGAAGCCGTTGGCAGGCTGGCTGCCGTAGGCGGTAAAAGCACCTCCGAAGAGAAGACAGAAGGCAAGTCCAAGTGTTGCAAAAATCGTGTTGTTTTTCAACATAATAATCAATCCTTTCCTGCTCAGACCGGAACAGTGATATCCTGCATCGTTCTGCCTGTTTGAGGCGGGTGAGAAGCGTCTGGCTTCTGAAGCTTTACAGGGTCAAATGTTACCGGAATTTGCTACGAGGTTTTGCGGCAGATAGCTGCAAAACAAAAAATCAACAAAAGTTTCATACAATCTAAATATATGTAACAAATTTGTAATATATGAGCAACAAGTCCCTATTTTACATATTTTTTTTCATTTGTCAACAAAATGCGTAAAAAAGGAGCGGAAAACCTATATATGGTATCCGCTCGCACTATATCTTGTATGTATGGAATTGGATTGAGAGTTTTCTTCAGCAGGAAGGAATTGCAAAAACCTCCTGAATCTGCATGCCGTGGGCCTCGGCATCCTGGTGGCAGTCGTAAAAAATATCGATTATATTGCCGTTTACAGAGGAACCCATATCTTCAACTGTGTAGATAATCCCGTCTACCATAAGCTGTGTGCCAATAGGAAACAGATTCAGATCAGCAGAAAGTGTGTGTTCTGCCCGGGGCACTGTGCCGGCATAGGTGAGACTGTGGCCGCCGGAACATTGTTCGCAGTTGCAGTAACCGGTTGTGGTAAACATGCCGAGAGACACAAATTCGCCCACCGTATCCTGAATATCTTCCGGAGTTTCGCTTAAAATAACTTCATCCTCTTCTTCAGAAGATTCTGAACCACATATAACAATAGAAGAAGTTTCGGTGGAAGCCCAGGCGGAAATGCTCAGGGACAGGGTGCATACGACAGCGGCGGAAAGCCGGAACAGATTCTGAAATATCATTTTTTTCATTGCTCAGTTACCTCTCAAACATCTGAAAATACGATTGTCAATGAGTTGCTGCACAGGTCTTATTATATATTACAAAAATGTTAAATGTCAACAATTTATTACAAAAATATGACACTGTAAATGGAGGTTTTGATGCCCGGTATGTTTCTCCCCGGCCGCTGCCGGAAGGCAGAAAGAGAAAGGAAGAAAGAACCTTCCATTTTTGAAAGTTTTTTTGAAAAACCCTTGACAAATGTGTTGGCTTAAAGTATATTAAACACAGATGTTAGCACTCCTCACTCACGAGTGCTAATAACCCAAAAGAGAGGAGGCCGTCAGAATGGAGCTGGATGAGAGAAAGATTATAATATTAAAAGCAATCATCAAAACTTATCTGGAGACGGGAGAGCCGGTTGGTTCGAGAACCATTTCCAAGTATACGGATTTGAAGCTGAGTTCTGCGACCATCCGCAATGAGATGTCTGATTTGGAGGAGATGGGATATATCCTGCAGCCTCATACATCAGCAGGGCGGATTCCTTCGGATAAAGGGTATCGCTTCTATGTAGATCAGATTATGCAGGAGAAAGAACAGGAAGTGACAGAGGTCAAGGAGCTGATGATTCAGCGGGTTGACCGGGTAGAATTGGTACTGAAGAAGCTTGCACAGCTTTTGGCGGCAAACACCAATTACGCAGCTTTGATCAGCGGCCCTCAGTATCACAGAAACAAACTGAAGTTTATCCAGCTTTCCATGATGGATGACAGGAAGCTTCTGATTGTTACAGTGGTAGAGGGAAACCTGATTAAGAACACCATGGTAGATGTTCCAAGGAACATCAGCCGGGAGGAACTGCTGAATTTGAACATTCTTCTGAACAGCGCCTTAAACGGACTGACCATTGAGGAAATCAACCTGGATGTGATCAGCCGGCTGAAGGAGCAGGCAGGAGCGCACAGCGGTCTGGTGGATACGGTGCTGACAGAGGTTGCACGGGCCATCCGGGCTGATGAGGAGGACCTGCAGATTTATACCAGCGGAGCTACCAACATTTTCAAGTACCCGGAGTTAAGCGATGGAGATCGGGCAAGCGAGCTTTTAAAGGCTTTTGAGCAGAAGGATGTGCTTCAGGAGCTGATTACAGATGTGAATGAAGCTTCCGATGAGACAGGAATTCAGGTTTATATCGGAAATGAAACTCCGGTTCAGACGATGAAGGACTGCAGCGTAGTTACAGCAAATTATGATTTGGGCGAGGGAATCCGGGGAACCATCGGTATCATCGGTCCCAAGCGGATGGACTACGAAAAGGTTCTCGGCATTCTGAAGAATCTGATGAAGCAGCTGGATGCCACGTTTAAAAATGAGGAAAGGTGATAGACCATGAATCAGGATAATAAGAATGAAGAAAAGAACTCCTGTCAGCAGGAGCCGGAGACCGCAGAGGATGCGGTAAAGGCACCGGAGACAGAGAACGAAGAACATATGGAGAATCAGGCAGCGCAGGACGCCGGAAACGGAGAGGGCGCTGAGGAGACAGCCGGTGACCATACATCCCAGTCCGGCAGCAAAAAGGATTCCAAGGATGTTCAGATAGAAGAACTGCAGGATCGCCTGAAACGGCAGATGGCTGAGTTTGATAACTTCCGCAAGCGGACAGAAAAAGAAAAGGCTTCTATGTATGAGATTGGAGCAAGAGACATTATCGAAAAGATTCTGCCTGTGCTTGACAATTTCGAGCGGGGGCTGGCAGCCGTGCCGGAGGATGTGAAGGGTTCTTCCTTCGCCGAAGGCGTAGAAATGATTTATAAGCAGTTTGTGAAAACGCTGGAGGATGCCGGTGTAGAAGCAATCGAGGCAGTGGGACAGCAGTTTGACCCGAATATCCACAATGCAGTGATGCATATAGATGATGAGAATTTCGGGGAGAATGAGATTTCCCAGGAACTGTTAAAGGGCTACAAGTATCGTGGTACCGTGGTTCGCCACAGCATGGTACAGGTGGCAAACTGATTTTGAGCAATTATTTCATTTAGTATAGCAGGAGGAAAAAACTATGAGCAAGATTATTGGTATTGACCTTGGTACAACTAACAGCTGCGTAGCTGTTATGGAAGGCGGCAAACCGGTTGTAATCCCGAACCAGGAAGGTTCCCGTACAACCCCGTCTGTAGTAGCATTTACAAAGACCGGAGAGAGACTGGTAGGTGAGTCGGCAAAACGTCAGGCTGTTACCAACGCAGACCGTACCATCTCTTCCATTAAACGTCATATGGGTACCGACTACAGAGTAAACATTGACGGAAAGAACTACACTCCGCAGGAGATTTCCGCTATGATTCTGCAGAAGCTGAAAGCAGATGCAGAGGCATATCTGGGCGAGAAGGTAAGCGAGGCTGTTATTACCGTTCCGGCATATTTCAACGATGCACAGCGTCAGGCAACCAAGGATGCAGGTAAGATTGCAGGTCTTGAGGTAAAGCGTATTATCAACGAGCCGACTGCTGCAGCTCTGGCTTATGGTCTGGACAATGAAAAAGAGCAGAAGATCATGGTATACGACCTGGGCGGCGGTACCTTCGATGTATCTCTGATTGAGATTGGCGACGGCGTTATCGAGGTTCTTTCTACCAACGGTGATACCCGTCTGGGCGGTGATGATTTCGACAACCGTATTACCCAGTGGCTGGTAGATGAGTTCAAGAAGGCTGAGGGTGTTGACCTGTCCGGCGATAAGATGGCAATGCAGAGACTGAAAGAGGCTGCAGAGAAGGCAAAGAAGGAGCTGTCCACTGCAACCACTACCAACATTAACCTGCCGTTCATTACTGCAACCCAGGAGGGACCGAAGCATCTGGATATGAACCTGACCAGAGCAAAATTCGACGAGCTGACCCATGACCTGATTGAGAGAACTGCAATTCCGGTACAGAACGCTCTGAGAGACGGCGGCGTTACCACCAGCGAGCTGGGCAAGGTGCTGTTAGTCGGCGGTTCTACCCGTATGCTGGCAGCTCAGGATAAAGTAAAACAGATGACCGGCAAGGAGCCGAACAAGTCTCTGAACCCGGATGAGTGCGTTGCAATCGGTGCAGCAATCCAGGGCGGTAAGCTGGCAGGCGATGCAGGCGCAGGCGATATCCTTCTTCTGGACGTAACTCCCCTGTCCCTGTCTATCGAGACAATGGGCGGCGTTGCAACCAGACTGATTGAGAGAAATACCACCATCCCCACCAAGAAGAGCCAGATCTTCTCTACTGCAGCAGATAATCAGACAGCAGTTGATATCCATGTAGTACAGGGTGAGCGTGAGTTTGCACGGGACAACAAGAGCCTCGGCCAGTTCCGTCTGGATGGTATTCCGCCCGCAAGAAGAGGTGTTCCGCAGATCGAGGTTACCTTTGATATTGATGCCAACGGTATTGTAAATGTATCTGCAAAGGATCTGGGAACAGGAAAAGAGCAGCATATTACCATTACCTCCGGCTCCAATATGTCTGAGGCAGACATTGACAAGGCAGTAAGAGAGGCTGCTGAGTTTGAGGCACAGGATAAGAAGAAGAAAGAGGGCATTGACGCAAGAAACGATGCAGATTCCATGGTATTCCAGACAGAAAAGGCTCTGGAAGAGGTTGGCGACAAGATCAGCGCCAGCGACAAATCTGCAGTCGAGGCAGATCTGAATGCTCTGAAGGAAGCAATTAACCGTGCTCCTATCGACCAGATGACTGATGCTCAGGTAGAGGACATCAAGGCCGGCAAGGAGAAGCTGATGGCCAGCGCACAGGCTCTGTTTGCCAAGGTTTATGAGGCAGCTCAGCAGGGTGCAGCAGGCGCTCAGGGCGCAGGTCCTGATATGGGCGGCGCAGGAAATGCTTCTGCAGGACAGGATGATGATGTAATTGACGGTGATTTTAAAGAAGTATAATCAGGCATGACGAGAACCTGCCCGGCAAAAGCCGGGCAGGGGATTTCTGCCGGGAAAGGCTGGCGCTTTTCCGGGGCCGCTCCTGGCAGCCCGGGAAAGGCGACAGCCGTTTCGGCGTATAAAGGAAAGGGCCGCCAGGGCGGCAACCGTATGATGCGGGAAGGCAATTTGACAGAAAAAGAGGAAGGAAACCATCATGGCAGAGAGTAAGAGAGATTATTATGAGGTGCTGGGAGTCCCGAAGAATGCGGACGAAGCCGCTTTGAAAAAAGCATACCGTACCCTTGCCAAGAAATATCATCCCGACAGTAATCCGGGAGATGCAGAGGCAGAAAAGAAGTTTAAAGAGGCATCGGAAGCCTACAGTGTGTTAAGCGATCCGGAAAAGAGAAGACAGTACGATCAGTTCGGTCATGCAGCCTTTGAAGGAGGAGCAGGCGGAGGCGCAGGCTTCGGCGGCTTTGATTTCAGCGGCGCAGATATGGGCGATATTTTCGGTGACATTTTCGGTGATATTTTCGGAGGCGGAAGAAGCCGCAGCAGCCAGTATAACGGTCCCATGCGGGGAGCCAATGTAAGAGCTGCCATCCGTCTTACTTTTGAAGAAGCTGTATTCGGCTGTGAAAAAGAGATTGAGATCAATTTTAAAGAAGAGTGCAGCAAGTGCCACGGAACCGGAGCAAAGCCGGGAACCTCTCCGGAAACCTGTCCCAAGTGTAACGGAAAAGGAAAGATTATGTATACCCAGCAGTCCTTCTTCGGCCAGGTGCAGAATGTGCAGACCTGTCCGGAGTGCGGAGGCAAGGGAAAAGTTATCAAGGAGAAATGTCCGGACTGTTACGGAAGCGGATACGTTACCAGGAAGAAGAAAATCAAGGTTACCATTCCTGCAGGTATTGATAACGGGCAGAGCGTTCGCTGCGCAGGCGGCGGAGAGCCGGGTGTCAATGGCGGAGAGCGGGGCGATCTGCTGGTAGAGGCAGTAGTATCCCAGCATCCGGTATTTAAGCGCCAAGATACCAGTATTTTCTCCACAGTTCCGATTTCCTTTGCTACAGCAGCATTGGGCGGTCCGATCCGCATCCGCACAGTAGACGGAGAGGTAGAATACGAGGTGAAAGCAGGAACGCAGACGGATACCCGTGTCCGCCTGAGAGGAAAAGGCGTTCCGTCACTGAGAAACCGCAATGTTCGCGGCGATCACTATGTAACTCTGGTTGTTCAGGTGCCGGAGCGGATGACTGACGAGCAGAAGGAAGCCCTGCGCCGGTTTGATGCGGTTATGAAGGGCGAACATCCGGAGCCGGAAGAAAAAAAGCGGAAAGGAAAATTCTTTAAATAAATAAAATGGAAAAGAAGAGAGACTTATTCGCATCCCGGTGGGGATTTATTCTGGCCTGCATCGGTTCTGCTGTGGGAATGGGAAATATCTGGATGTTTCCCACCCGCGTATCCAAATACGGCGGCGGCTCCTTCTTGATTTGGTATTTTGTTTTTGTGGCTCTGATTGGCGCCACCGGTGTGATTGGAGAGATGAGCTTCGGCCGTGCAACCAGATCCGGTCCGGTGGATGCTTTCGGGACAGCCTGTGAGAAAAAAGGACTGAGAAAAGCAGGAGAGGCGATAGGTCTGATTCCTGTTCTTGGTTCTATGGCTCTTGCCATTGGCTACACGGTGGTTATGGGCTGGATTTTTAAATATACAGCAGGTGTATTTACCGGTTCCGTTCTGGAACCGGCAGATATTGACGGCTTCAGCTCGGCCTTTGGCGGTATGGCCAGCTCCTTTGGAAACAATGGCTGGCAGCTGGCGGCTCTGGCGGCAGCCATAGGAATCCTGATGTTTGGTATCGGAGGCGGCATTGAAAAGGTCAATAAGATTCTGATGCCTCTGTTTTTCTTCCTGTTTCTGGGACTGGGAGTTTACATTGCATTCCAGCCGGGAGCAGTATCGGGATACCATTATATTTTCCGCATTGATCCGGAGGCTTTTTTAAACCCTCAGGTGATTATCTACGCAATGGGACAGGCCTTTTTCTCCCTGTCCGTAGCCGGAAACGGAACCCTGATTTACGGTTCCTATCTGGATGATCAGGAGGATATTCCCGCATCAGCCAGAAATGTTGCTTTTTTCGATACCCTGGCAGCCATGCTGGCAGCGCTGGTTCTGATTCCCGCCATGGCTACAGTGGGGGCCCAGCTGGATCAGGGCGGCCCGGGGCTGATGTTTATTTTCCTGCCGAATCTGTTTAAGGGAATGGCCGGAGGCCGGATGATTGCCATTATCTTTTTCGTGGCTGTGGCTTTTGCCGGAATTACATCGCTGATCAACCTGTATGAGGCGCCGATTGCCACGGTTCAGGAAAAATTCCACATGAGCAGAAAAGCTGCCTGCGGGGCGGTTGGTCTGGCCGGAGCTGTGGTTTCACTTTGCATTCAGGGCATTGTATCAGACTGGATGGATATTGTATCCATCTATATCTGTCCTCTGGGGGCCGGAATCGCCGGAATTATGTTCTTCTGGGTTCTGGGGAAAGCCTTTGTAGAGAAAGAAGTAAATAAAGGCCGGAAAAAGCCCCTGGGCGGATGGTTTTATCCCCTTGGAAAATACGGATTCTGCGGAATCTGTATTCTTGTGCTGATTGTCGGTGCAGCAGTGGGCGGAATCGGCTGATCAGAAAGCGGAATCAAATAAAGCAGACAAACAGAAAATCAGACTGGAACATGATTTCTGCCGTCAGTCAGAGCGTAGCTTCGCTCAGGGCTGGCGGCAGTTTTGCTATAATCTGGAAATGGTATCCCAGGCCTCCTCATCAAATTCCCGATCCCGGAAATAGTACCGCTTATCCTCTTCTGTTATTTTTCTCAGAACCCGGCAGGGATTTCCTGCTGCCAGGGACCAGTCGGGAATATCTTTTGTCACGACGCTTCCTGCGCCGATGACCACATTGCTGCCAATGGTGACGCCGGGAAGAATCACGGTATTGCCTCCAATCCAGACATTGTCCCCGATGGTAACAGGGATCCCGTACTCATACAGGGGGTTTCGGGAAACCGGATGAAGGGGATGACCGGCTGTATAGATGGCTACATTCGGCGCCAGCATGCAGTTGTCTCCAAAGGTTACCTTTGCCACATCGAGAATGGTGCAGTTGTAATTGGCAAAGAAATTTTTCCCCGCTTCAATATGGGTTCCGTAGTCACAGAAAAAGGGCGGGTTGATAAAGGCGTGATCGGATTTTCCGAGAAGTTCTTTTACGATGGCGGCCAGGCCTTCAAAGTCAGAGCGATCGGCAAAATTAAACCGCTGAAGGATCCTGCGGCACCGGCGCTGCTCTTCCATGACAGCGTCATCGCTGATATAGGGCATGGATGCGTCGCGGCGTTCTGGTTGAGTCATAGAAATACCTCCCTGCTGCATGGTTTTGTTTTTATTTTTCTATTTTATCACGTTTTTCTGTTTTACTCTCTTTGTTTTCCAGTTTTTCACGGCAGAATTCATAAAAATTTTTTGCGGCCTGAGAGCGCCAGAAATTTCTGGGGATGCACAGACAGGCAGTTCGTCCGGGATCCGGCCAGGAAAGTGAAAGAAGCTTTAAATTCATGGTGTGGAGAAGAGGATGATCCGGAAGAACAGCAATTCCAAAGCCGGCTTCCGCAAGACCTGCTGCAACAAAATCTTCTTCTGTTTCATAACTGATTTCAGGGAAAGCCCCGGCCTCATAAAAGAGGCGATCTATGACAGGACGAAGTCCGCTTTCCTTTGACAGGAAAATGTGAGGATAGCAGAGGGTCTGGCGCAGATCTACCCGCTCCAGCCGGGCAAGAGGATGGTGGAGGGGAACTGCCGCAACAAAGGGAGATTGTGGAAAAGAAAAGTATTCCATCTGCGGACGTTCACCGGCCAGGGAGGTAAAAACCATATCATAAATGCCTTTTTCTGCATGCTCCAGGAGAACGCTGCTGAAGCTGCTTCCCGTATGAAGCTGAAAGGTTACATGCTGTCCCTGGGGAGTCTGCTGGAAATCATGCATCAGCTGCGGAATCAGGCCTGCTCCCAGATTCCTGATACAGCCCAGAATGATCATGCCTCCGCCATTTTGGATTTCCTGAAGGGAATGTACGGCAGAATCCAGGTGACCCAGAGAATGAGAAACAGATTCCAGAAACAGCTTTCCATAGCGTGTCAGGCGGACATTTCTTCCTGTTTTTTCAAACAGAGGTACTCCAAGCTCTGTTTCCAGCTGGGAAATGGCATGACTTAAATTGGGCTGGGTAATGTGCAGAAGCCGGGCAGCCTTTCCATAATGCTCCAGCCGGGCAATCGTTTCAAAGTATCTAAGATGATCCAGATTCATAGGTCGGTCTCTCTTTCTTTTGATTTAAGAAAAGTATATCATATCTGACAGAAAATACATAAAAAATATTTATTAATTTAATGAAAATAATGCAATAGTATTTATGAATAAATTCCATTATAATACAGGTATCGAGATTGTTACAAAAGTAACAAAAACTTCTTCGGAAGAAGAAAAGGAAAGGATGCTGAATGATGGAAAGAAAAGTGGTTTTGATCACCGGGGGCGCAATGGGACAGGGTCGCTCTCATGCACTGAAATTTGCAGAAAATGGCTTTGATGTCGTTCTGGCGGATATGCAGGAGCCGGAAAGTCAGGTGTTTTCAGAAACAGTGAAGGAAATTGAGGCTTTGGGAGTAAGAACCCTGGCTGTCCGCTGCAATATTACCAATGACAGCGATATGAAAAATCTGTTTGAGAAGACATGGGAAACCTTTGGACGGCTTGATGTTGTTGTTGCAAATGCAGGAGTCATTAATTTTGGTTATACCTGGGAACTGACGGACGAACAGGTACAGAAGGTGATTGATATTGATTTGATTGGTACCTGGCGCACAGACAAATATGCAGCCTTATATATGAAAAAACAGGGCTTTGGACGTATTATCAATATTTCCTCCACCTCGGGAATGTATGGTACACCGCAGCTGGCTACCTATTGTATGGCAAAATGGGGCGTCCGTGGTCTGACAAAGACGCTTGCCCAGGAGCTGAAGGGGACAGGAATTGTAGTAAATACCATCTGTCCTACAAAGGTAAAAACTCCGATGTGCGAGACAGAAAGCTATGTGAAATTTATCAATGATTTGACAGGAAAGAACTTCCAGAGCTGGCAGGAGATGTATGACAGTGTTCCGTTCCTTGAGGCAGAGGATATTTCAGATATGGTTTACTGGCTTGGAACCAGCCGGGCAGCAGGAAAGTTTTCCGGACGGGATCTGGGACTTGACCTGGGAACTCTGCAGCAGTAGAAGGAGGGCATTATGAAGATTACGAAAGCTACAAGATGGAAGGTATTTGCCGGCGTCTGGATCCAGAGTCTCTTTACGTCTGCCACAGCTTTTTTCAGCCTTTTTGCACTGCCTCTGACAACACAGTTTGGCTGGAGCAGTTCAGAATTCAGTATGGCTTATACAATTTATATGTTTGTATACTGTGCAGTAGGATTTGTGGGAGGGCTTCTGGCAGAAAAGCTGCAGCCGCGGGTTGCCATTTATCTTGGACTGGTATTTTTTGCAGCAGGATGGTTTTTAACCGGATTTGCATCCTCGATCCCCCAGCTGTATCTGTTTTACGGAATTTTTGCAGGAGCAGGGGCAGGAACTATTTATCCGGCCTGCCTTCCCACTGCTTTGAAATGGTTCCCGGATAAGAGCGGATCCATTTCCGGACTGGTTCAGGCAGGTGCGTCCTGCGGACCATTTCTGATGTCTCCCATTGCACAGTGGCTGATTGATACCTATGGTGCCCAGTCTGCATGTAAAATTCTTGCAGTAATTTTCCTTATAGGTGTCGGTGCTGTGGCGTGGATGATTGTTCCCTGTCCTGAAGGATGGCTTCCGGAGGGATGGACACCCAGCGCAGCCCAGTCAAGAGAGCTGAACGGACATAATTATAATATTCCAGAAATGGTAAAAACTCCTGTATTCTGGGTAATGGTAGTGATGTTTATTTTTGCCAATGCAGCAGGAACCATGATGGTCAGCGCCACATCACCGATTGCGCAGAATCAGATTGGTCAGTCTGCCATGATGGCAGCTATGTGTGTCAGCATCATGACTCTGGCAAATATGTGCGGAAGAATCGGCTTTGGATTTATCTATGATAAGTTAAAGGGCTGGAATTCTCTCCTGCTGGTGCTTGTTATTAATGGAATTTCCATGTGTATGCTGACAGCAGCTCACTCACTGGGATATTTTATCCTTTGCATCTGTCTGGTAGGTTTTTCCTTTGGAGGACTTCTTGTTGTATTTGCACCGATGGTAAAAATTATTTTCGGGTCCCGGTTTTATAACCGTAACTATGGACTGATTTTCATTGGATATGGAATCGGCGCCTTTGTAGGACCAAAGATCAGCGCCAGCTTTTATGATGCCACCGAATCTTATGTGGCCGGTTATATTGGATCAGCGATTCTGGCGGCAGCGGCTATTGGTCTGGTATTTCTGGCAAGGAAAATGGCTGCAGATATGCAGAAGGCATAAGGCTGTCTGTGCGGTTGTTTTGAGGAGAGTATAAAAAGAAGCGGGATTTCTCACAGTCTTTGGAGCTGTGGGAAATACCCGCTTCTTTTGGTTGCAACCCTAATTTTTAAGGTTTTTTGAAAATGGGTCCGCCCCTGTGCAGGAGCTGCGGCGATGTGTGATAGAGTGTAATGCATCAAGGAATTTCGTGAAATATTCTTGATAGTTTTTTGCCGCCTCTTCTGTTTCAGAACGTTCCTCTTTTCATCCGTTCAATTAGTTAATGCACTGGAAGAAGGTTTTATTGCAAAAAATCAAAAAAAGTTTTCAAATAGAATGACATTAGCTGTGCTTATATAAATATATAAGAAAAAACAATAAATCTACAATTTTTTTGAGAAACGCGAAAAAATGAACAAAAATTTCACAATCCGACAGAGCCAGGGAAACAGGGGCTTCGCCGGCTTTTTTCCTCATTTTGGTCTTTTTTTCGATTCATTGGAATTCATAAAAAATAAATTGTTTTTTTAGAAAAACATAATAAATCGAAAAACTAAAAAACTTGTTTTTTTATTAACAAAAAATGGCCAAAAATTTCTTAGAAATGAGACAAAATGGCAGGAAAATGTATTCTATACACAGTATACAAGGATAAAAATGGAATTGAACGGCATGTTTAATTATGTTATACTGTTATGGATGACAAAGTGAGAGATTTTGTCAATAAAATGTAAGAAAAAAGAAGAGAAAGAGGGTAAGGATTCATGGGATTGGCTACATTTAAAGGCGGCGTTCATCCTTATGAAGGAAAAGAATTGTCCGAGAACAAGCCGGTACAGATCCTGATGCCGAAGGGAGATCTGGTTTATCCAATGTCCCAGCACATCGGCGCTCCGGCGATTCCGCTGGTGAAAAAGGGTGACAAGGTTCTGGCAGGCCAGAAAATCGGCGAAGCCAGCGGCTTCATTTCTGCAAATGTTATCTGTTCTGTTTCCGGAACGGTCAAGGCAGTTGAGCCGAGGCGTGTTGCAAACGGCGCAATGGTAAACTCCATTGTGGTGGAAAATGATGGAGAGTACACCGCTGTAGAGGGGCTGGGCGCAGACCGCGATCCGGCAAAGCTGTCAAAGCAGGAGATCCGCGACATTGTAAAAGAGGCCGGAATTGTGGGACTGGGCGGAGCCGGATTCCCCACTCATGTAAAGCTGGCGCCGAAGGATGAAAGCAAAATTGAGTACATCCTGGTGAACGGTGCAGAGTGTGAGCCCTATCTGACATCTGACTACCGGCTGATGATGGAAGAGCCGGAGAAGCTGGTAGGCGGCTTAAAGGTGATTCTTCAGCTGTTTGATAATGCCAAGGGCGTAATCGGTATTGAGAATAACAAGCCGGAGGCAATTAAAAAGCTTCAGGAGCTGGTAAAGGACGAGGCACGGATTGAAGTATGTCCTCTGCAGACCAAGTATCCTCAGGGCGGTGAGCGTTCTCTGATTTATGCAGTAACCGGAAGAAAGGTAAATTCCTCCATGCTTCCTGCAGATGCAGGCTGTATTGTAGATAACGTTGATACGGTTATTTCCGTATACAATGCTGTATGCAAGACAACTCCGCTGATGCGCCGCGTGGTTACTGTAACAGGTGATGCAATTACAAATCCCCAGAACTTCCAGGTGAAGATCGGTACCAATATGCAGGAGCTGATTGAGGCGGCAGGCGGCTTTAAAACAGAGCCGGAGAAGCTGATTGCAGGCGGCCCCATGATGGGTATGGCGCTGTTTGGAACGGATATTCCGATTACAAAGACAAACTCCGCCCTGCTGTGCATGAGCAAGGATGAGGTTGCTGCCAATGCAGAAACTCCCTGTATCCGCTGCGGAAAGTGCGTAAGCGTATGTCCCAGCCATATTGTGCCTGTGAAAATGATGAAGGCTGCCTTAAAGGGCGACTGTGAGGCCTTTGAAAAGGTTGGCGGTATGGAATGTATGGAGTGCGGAAGCTGTACCTTTATCTGTCCGGCTAAGCGTCCTCTGACCCAGGCATTCAAGGAAATGAGAAAAACGGTTGCAGCAAACCGCAGAAAGAAAGCGTAGGAGGGGAAGATAAGACATGAGCAAATTATTAAACGTATCCTCATCCCCGCACGTTCGGAGCAATGAGACAACCCAGAGCATTATGATGGATGTGGCAATCGCCATGCTTCCGGCTACTGCCTTTGGTGTATTTCAGTTTGGGCTTCACGCGCTGCTGGTTCTGATTGTAACCATTGCGGCCTGCGTGCTGAGTGAGTATGTATTTGAAAAGATTACAAAAAGACCCTGCACCATCAGCGATTTCAGTGCTGTTGTTACCGGTATGATTCTGGCGCTGAATATGCCGCCGGAAATTGCCCTGTGGATCCCGGCTCTGGGCGGTGTATTTGCGATTATCATTGTAAAGCAGCTTTACGGCGGTCTGGGACAGAACTTCATGAACCCGGCACTGGCAGCAAGATGCTTCCTGCTGATTTCCTTTACCGGTCAGATGTCCGCATTTACCCTGGACGGCTGGACCGGTGCAACTCCGCTGGCAGTATTAAAGGCAGGCGAGAGTGTAGATGTAGCAGCTATGTTTATCGGTAAGATTCCGGGAACCATCGGTGAGGTTTCTGTTATTGCCCTGTTAATCGGTGCAGCTTACCTGGTTGTGAAAAAAGTAATTACTCTGAGAATTCCGCTTACTTATATTCTGACCACCGCTGTTTTCGTATTTATTTTCGGACAGCAGGATCTGAATTATGTACTGGCTCACATCTGCGGCGGCGGTCTGATTTTCGGTGCCTTCTTTATGGCAACAGACTATGTGACCAGCCCCATCACACCAAAGGGCCAGATTGTGTTCGGTATTCTTTTAGGTATTCTGACAGGACTGTTCCGTATTTTCGGCGGTTCTGCGGAGGGTGTTTCCTACGCAATTATCATCAGCAACCTGCTGGTTCCGCTGATTGAGCGCTTCACTCTTCCGACACCATTTGGAAAGGAGGGCAAAAAATCATGAGTAAGGGCGGATTTATGAAAGATGCCATGATCCTGTTTGCCATCACACTGGTGTCCGGTGCATGTCTGGGCGGTGTTTATGAGGTTACAAAAGCCCCCATCGCTGCGGCTGAGATGGCTGCCAAGGCAGAGGCATATAAGACAGTTCTTCCGGCAGCAGAAACCTTCGAGGAGGCCGGTTCTTCAGATGCTCTGGCAGCAGCAAATACAGAGATTGCAGGTCTGGGCTACGGCAATGTAACTGTGGACGAGGCAGTAAGCGGCAAGGACGCTTCCGGTGCAGAGGTAGGATATGTTGTTACCTCTACTTCCAAGGATGGCTACGGCGGTGCAATTACCGTTTCCGTGGGCGTTGAAGCAGACGGTACTGTTTCCGGTATTGAATTTCTGACTCTGGCTGAGACAGCAGGTCTTGGTATGAATGCAGACAAGCCGGAATGGAAAGGCCAGTATGCAGGCAAAAATGTAGATTTATTTACTGTCACCAAAAACGGCGCTTCCGCAGATAACGAGATTAACGCAATCAGCGGTGCGACCATTACTTCAAATGCAGTAACCGGTGCAGTAAACGGGGCAGTTTACTATGTAAAGAACTGCCTGGCACAGTAGGAGGTAGGAAGTCATGAATAAATGTGTAGAACGTTTATATAACGGTATTATTAAAGAAAACCCGACCTTCGTCCTGATGCTTGGTATGTGTCCGACTCTGGCAGTTACCACAACTGCTATCAACGGCGTCGGCATGGGACTGTCCACGACGGCAGTTCTGGTTTTCTCTAACCTGTTTATTTCCGCACTGCGGAAGATTATTCCGGATCGGGTACGTATTCCGGCATATATTGTAATTGTTGCTTCTCTGGTTACTATCGTACAGCTGCTTCTGCAGGCATTTATTCCCAGCCTGTATGAGTCACTGGGTATTTTCATTCCGCTGATCGTAGTAAACTGTATTATCCTTGGCCGTGCCGAGGCATATGCAGCAAAGAACGGTCCTCTGGAATCTGCTTTCGATGGTATCGGTATGGGCCTTGGATTTACCGTAGGTCTGACCTGTATTGCTATTTTCCGTGAGATCCTTGGTTCCGGTTCTATCTTCGGTATTGAGCTGATCCCGGAAAATTACCGCATTGCTATTTTCGGTCTGGCACCCGGAGCATTCTTTGTACTGGCTGGCCTGACTGCCCTTCAGAACAAATTTAAGGCTCCCTCTGCTACCAACGGCTCTGTGGCTCCTTCCAAGCTGGCCTGCGGCGGCAACTGCTTAACCTGCAGCGGCTCTGCATGTCAGGCAAACCATGAGGCTCTGGAAGAAATTCGCAGAAAGAAAGAAGAAGAGGCTCTGGCAGCAAAGAAAGCAGCCGCTGAAAAGGCAGCTGCAGCAAAAAAAGCAGCCGCTGAAAAGGCAGCTGCAGAGAAAACGGCAGAATAGGAGGGGCTGAGTAGATGAAAGAATTGATTTTAGTAATTGTGGGCGCTGCTCTGGTGAATAACATCATCCTGAGCCAGTTCCAGGGACTCTGCCCGTTCCTTGGTGTATCCAAGAAGGTAGATACCTCTCTGGGTATGGGCGCAGCCGTTATTTTCGTAATTGTGCTGGCCTCTATTGTAACAAACCTGATTTATACCTTTGTACTGGTACCGACAGGCCTGACCTATCTGCAGACCATTGCATTTATCCTGGTTATTGCAGCTCTGGTACAGCTGGTTGAGATGTTCCTGAAGAAAAATATGCAGTCTCTGTATCAGGCGCTGGGCGTGTTCCTGCCTCTGATTACCACCAACTGTGCAGTTCTGGGTTCCGCTCTGACCAACGTACAGAAGGAGTACAACTTTATTTTCAGCGTGGCCAACGGTTTCGGTACTGCAGTAGGCTTTACCATTGCAATTGTACTGCTGGCAAGTATCCGTGAAAGCATTGAAGACAATGATATTCCATTTAACTTTAAGGGATCACCCATTGTGCTGATCACCTCCGGTCTGATGGCGATTGCCTTCATGGGCTTTTCCGGTCTGATTTAACGGGAGGGATCGAAGGATGAATATGATGGGATTGCTCATGGCAGCAGGAATCATCGGTGCTATCGGTATTATTATCGGTGTACTCCTGGGACTGGCCAGTGAGAAGTTAAAAGTAGAGGTAGATGAGAAAGAAATCCTGGTTCGTGCAGAACTGCCGGGCAACAACTGCGGCGGCTGCGGATTCCCGGGATGTGACGGTCTGGCAAGCGCGATTGCTGCCGGAACTGCAGCTGTCAATGCCTGCCCGGTAGGCGGTCCGGCTGTAGCTGAGAAGATTGCTGCAATTATGGGTGTTGAAGGCGGCTCTGCCGAGAAGAAGGTTGCCTTTGTAAAATGTAAAGGTACCTGCGACAAAACCCGTGTACAGTACAATTACTTTGGTATTGACGACTGTGCCAAGGTTTCTGTAGTTCCCGGCGCCGGCGAAAAGGCCTGCTCCTACGGATGTATGGGTTATGGCTCCTGCGTAAAGGCCTGTGCTTTTGATGCGATTCATGTTGTGGACGGCGTTGCTGTTGTAGATAAGGAAAAATGTGTTGCCTGCGGTAAATGTGTGGCAGCCTGCCCCAATCATCTGATTGAACTGGTTCCCTATTCTGCAAAACATCTGGTACAGTGTGCTTCCCACGATAAGGGCAAGGACGTAAAGGCAAAATGTGATAACGGCTGTATCGGATGTACCCTGTGTACCAAGCAGTGTGAGTTTGACGCGATTCACATGGATAACAACGTAGCTGTCATTGATTATGAGAAGTGTACAAACTGCGGCAAGTGCGCAGAAAAGTGTCCTTCCAAGATTATTCTGTAAGAAATGAATTTTATAAAAGGTACTGTCCGAACGTTGAATGATGATCGGGCAGTATCTTTTTATTTTTTAATAACACTTGTCTGTTACAGTAAGCTTTATTTAAGCTGTCGGAGGAAAACAGAAAGAGGGAAGAGAGGAAAATGAATAATGAAGGAAATGCGAGAAAAAGCTGTTATATGGGTAGTGGGAGATTCGACTCTTTCACCTTTTGAGGATCAAAGCTATTTTCCAAGAGAAGGGTACGGCGAGGAATTAGATCAGTACCTTAATGCAGATGTTTATAACCTGGCTGTTTCAGGTGCGTCCAGCCGGGATTTTACAGCAATGGAAAACTATCGGATTTTGTTGACTGGAAATGATAAGGTTCCTGCGATGGGAAGCCTGAAGGACAGAGAACAGTTTCTTTTGATTGGTTTTGGACATAATGATGAAAAAACAGGAGACGGGCGATATACAAATCCCAATGGAGATTATCAAACAAAGGGGAGTTTTGCTTCGAGTCTTTATGAGCAATATATTAAACGGGCAGGGCAGGTTGGAGTGATTCCTGTTGTATGTACTCCGATTGTGCGTCTTACCTATGAAAATACAGAGGAAAGTTATAAAGGAAATGCAGTTCACATTACAGAAACTCTGACAGAGGGCGAGGAGACGTTTCCCGGCGGTGATTACGCGGAGTCTATCAGGCAATTGTGCCGGGATACCAGGACGCAGTGCATTGATATGACAGAATTGACACGGAAAATGAATCTTTGTCTTGGAGAAAATGCAAAGTGGCTTCATGCTTTTACGGGTGCAAAATATAAAGATGAAGAGGGGGAGAAGGAGACTGTCATGGTTCCTTCTGGTCTGGATCTTACGCATACGAACCGCTATGGAGCAAAGGTGCATGCCTGGCTGATTGCAGAGGCAGATACCGGTTTAAAAAAGTTTTCAAAGCACTGTGCCATGCCGGAGTATGAAACGGAATTTGAGAAGGCGAAGAACCAGGAGTATCGGATTTATCCATATCATCCTCCGCTTCATTCCAGCAGAATATGGCCGGAATTTAAGGATACATTGGGATATGTGTGGAAAGGAAGTGTGTTTGGAGCACTTGGAGGAGATGAGAAAATTTCCGAAGAACATTTTAGCGCTGCAATAAAAAATGACAGGATTACGCTGTCGGTGTCAGATAATACCGGTAAGATTGATTCAGCAGTAGACGGTTTTATGATGTATTATTTGCAGATCCCTGCAGATGCAGCTTTTACATGGAAAGCAGAAGCGGTGATTGAAGAATTTTCCGGAGATTTTCAATGCTCTTTTGGTCTGATGGTCCGGGACAATATGTATGTGGATGTGAGCAGAGAGGATATTTCAGGCGATTATGTGGCGGCAGGTACTTTATGGAACGGAAAGGTCAACTGTTTCGGGAGAAAAGACGGAGCGCTGAAGCTTGGGCCGGAGGCAGAAATCGTATATAAAGCAGGCGATAAAATATTGATGACAATTATAAGCACGCAGGACGGTTTTACGATGAAATATGGAGATAATTCGCCGGTAAGTGCAGGCTTTGATTATCCGCTGACAGGAATTGACAGAGAATTTATTTATCTGGGGCTTTATGTGGCAAGAAATTGCAGAGTCACATTTCATAATATATCGCTGGTATTTCATAAATAGAGAAAGAACCTTCTTTTTTCTTGAGATATTTAGGTAAATACGTTAGAATATATCTGTTTGGGAAGATTATTGCTTTAAAATAATGGACCTTATAAAAATATGGGAAAGTACCGGTTTTAAAATCAGCGTGGAGAAAATGATGAATCAGGATAAGGATAAGAGGATAGAGAGAAAAAAAAGAACATTTGGTTTTCGTCACAGAATTTTTTTATGTTTTGTAGCCATAGCAATTGTTCCTTTACTGATATTAGGATTATATTCTTACCACAGCGGCGCAGAGGCAGTGAGGAATAGTGTGCGTCAGTCAAACGAGGCAGCTTTAATGCAGGTGGAGATTAAAACAGAAGGCGTTTTAGACACATTTCGTCAGAAGTTCCTTCAGATAGCGGGAAGCAGCGATGCAAGAGAGATGGTAGAGCAGAATATACAGGATATTTCTTATCCCGTATTAAGTCAGTTCATTGACAGTATCTGCAAAAATCCTTCCTACCTGGATTTTGCAGACGGATACAGTTTTCTGAATTATAAAAATCATTGGGTTTTGTCAAATAAGGGAATCAGAGAAATGGATTCTGTGGAAAACGATGAGTGGGTTGATAAACTGTCCGAATCTTATCAACGTAGTTTTTGGATTAATCATGTCAACCGGCTCATAGGTGAAAAAAAGATTCAATCAGAATATATAAATGACCATTATTTGATGCTGGCATTAAAGATTCCGGTTTATACGGCATACACAGATGCGGTTCTTGTGGTGAATTTAAAGCAGAGCGCTCTGGAATCGCTTTTTAAAGAAAGTCTGGGAAATGGTGAACTGACAGTGTTGGATCAGGATGGAAAAACAGTTTATACTGAGAATTCAGCGGTAGATACTTATTTTCAGAACCATCCTGAGGCGCTGAAGCAGGGGGGCATAACCTCGATTGAAACAGATTCCGGAGTATATGAAATCGTAAACCGGAAAGCAGCGGAAAGCGGATGGGTTTATATTGCAAGCTACAGTCCGAGAGAGTGGGGAAACAGGCTTCATTCCATTCTTTTGACCATGATGGGAATTATCGCAGTGGTGCTGATTCTCATCTTCATTATCAGTGGTTTTGGCTCATTTGTTATGTATAAGCCGGTAAAAAAACTTGTGACCCAGGTAAAAGAAATGGTTCCCGGACAGGAACCGGAGGATGAGTTTGATTTGATTCAGGAGGGACTTCATTCTCTGGCATACCACAATGAAGAATTAAAAGCCATGATTGATCGCCAGAAAGGACAGCTTTCCGAGCTGTTTGCCATGCGGCTGATCCGGGGAAGGATCAAAGAGCAGGAAATTCAGGCGACGAAGGAAAAATTGCAGTTGGAATTTCAGCAATATTTATGCGTGGCATCTGTTATTTTTTGTCCAAAACATGAACTGGACCGGGAGCAGACGGCCATGGATGCTTTAAATTTGGAATTGCTGAATCACTTTCCCAATGAGATTCGGAATATTCTCGTATTTCCTCCTTTTGTATATACGAGAGTGATTGTGATGATCCTGGATGGTAGCAGCCAGGATAAGATAGAGGAAAAACTTCTTGCTTTGCGCAATAATCTTTCTGTTTTTGTATCTGAAATCTGCGGGGGTTATATGGATATGGGAGTCAGCCGTGTTTTTCAGAAAGAATCAGGCTTCCGAAGGGCATACAATGAAAGCTTAGAGGCCTTAAAGGTGAATGAGTCATTCAACCGTGATGAGGATACAGAAGGAATTTCAATGGAGGAGAGCTTTATTACCTATTATGGCGATCTCATACAGCATTCAGGAAGCAGCAGTGAATACAGTCTAGTTCTGGATACAGCTGTTAAGGAAGCGATAGATGCCTGTGACCAGGAAAAAGCATTTGCAATTACAGATGAGTTTTTGGCAGAGATGAATAAAAGCGGGATTGTTTTATATGAGAAGCATTATTATTATCATAGATTTTTGCTGGCAATTCTTTCTGTTCCTGCAGATGCTGGAATTCCTATCCACGATTTGTTCCCAGAGGGAGAGGAAAATCTGTTCCTGCAGTTTAATCAGCTATATGATTCCAGAAATATCAGGAATTTTTACTGTACTAAAGTGCTCCAACCGGTGATTGAACGGATGAGCCAGTTTAGAAAAAACAGTTCAGAGGTGGTTCTGGAAAAGATCATGGAGCTGGTTAAGGAAAGCAAGGGGGATTTGACATTAAGTGAATGTGCAGAACGGTTAGGATATCATCCAAGCTATATCTGGAGAGTGATGAAGAATACCAGGGACATTACATTTACGGATTATATTGCAAAGCAGAAACTGGAAATGGCAAAGCAGCTCCTGGCAGAAACCAATCTGACAGTGGCGGAGATAGCAGAGCGTTTAAGCTACAGCAATGCACAGAATTTTATCCGTCTGTTTAAAAAACACATGGAAATAACACCGGGACAGTATCGAAAACAAAATAAGAAATAGCAGTATTTCCTGCGGCCTTACCTTTATAAATGCCGCAGGTGGAGAAGCTCGCTCGCGAGCTTCTTTTTTTTCGTAAGAGCTATTATGGAAAGCAGGTCTGATAATAAAAAAAGAATTTTGATACAGCAGTTTGTCAAAAAAAAGAGAATTTTTAATAATCCATATCTGGAGAAGCAGGGATATTCCTGGCAATAAACGGATTATTTTGAGTGATAAACGGATAATTTCCACAAAAACAGGTGAAGATGCACAATAAATGGCCTGATAAAACGATGAAAACAGGTAAATATAATGATTGTTGAAAATTTGATGAGATGTTGTAAGATGGGACCATAAGCAAGCGGGACGGACACTGAAAGGGGAATCTTGGTGAACGTAGATGCGCGGAAAGATATGCCTGAGAGGGTATATGCAAAAAGAAAGGGAGGTTCGCTTATGGCAAAAGTGAAAACTGCCGGTTATGCAGCAGAATATCATAATACGAAAAAAGAGTCGTTGCTGCATTATATGAAACGGCACAAGTGGATGTATCTTCTGATGCTTCCGGGAATTATTTATTTTATCATTTTCAAGTATGTACCGATGGCTGGATTGATTATTTCATTTCAGAATTACAGCCCGTATCTTGGAATCATGGGAAGTGAGTGGGTTGGATGGGAGAATTTTAAAACATTCTTCATGAACCCGGATTTTAAAATGCTTTTAGTCAATACATTTTCCATTTCCATCCTGAATTTGGTTTTCTTCTTTCCAATGCCGATTTTACTGGCATTGCTCTTAAATGAGATTAAGAACAGATTTGTAAAGAAATCAATTCAGACCATGATTTATATTCCGCACTTTATATCTATGGTAATTGTTGCAAGTATTACCTTTACACTGCTGAATACAGAGTCCGGAATTATTAATCAGATTGTATATACTTTGACTGGTGAAAAGCTGGAATTTTTAGCAGACCCGAAATATTTCCGGTGGATTATTGTAATCCAGAATATCTGGAAGGAAACAGGATGGGGAATGATTATTTTCCTGGCGGCACTGGCAGGGGTAGATACCCAGCTGTATGAGGCAGCTCAGGTAGATGGAGCAGGAAAACTGCGTCAGATGTGGCATATCACACTGCCTGCGATTAAAAGCACGATTATCATTATGCTGATTATGAAAGTAGGAACGTTACTGAATACAGGTTTTGAGCAGATTTTCCTGATGAAGAATTCCTTAAACTCTTCCGTGGCAGAGGTATTTGATACTTATGTGTATACTTTGGGTATTACCCAGGGCGCATTTTCCTACAGTACAGCAGTTGGTATGTTTAAATCTCTTGTAGCTACGGTCATGGTTGTAACAACAAACTGGATTTGTAAAAAATGTGGTGAAACTGGATTATATTAGAAAAGGAGGTGGAAAAGATGATCGCGGCAGGTAAAAAGAAACACAGAGGTGTTCAGTTAAGTCCGGCAGAGAAGGTAGGAATGGTTTTTGTCTATATCGTTTGTATTTTGGCCGGAGTATTGACAATTGTACCATTTCTCTATGTGGTTGCAGGTTCTTTTGCAACAGAGAAGGAGCTGGTAGAGAGGGCTTTTTTCGTGATACCTCATACCTTTTCAATGAATGCCTATAAGTATATCACAGCAGATGGAAGTATTTTCCGAGGCCTGATGAATTCCTTTCTGATCATGGTTGCAGGTACTTTTATTAATATGGCTTTTACAACAACGCTGGCATATCCACTATCAAAAAGTCATATAAAAGGCAGAAATGTTGTTTTAAACATGATTATTATTACAATGCTGTTTTCCGGAGGAATGATACCGAATTATCTGGTTGTGAAAGGCCTGGGTCTTCTGGACAGCTACTGGGCATTGATGCTGCCTGGTGCAATCAATGCATTTAATCTGATTATTGTGAAGAATTTTTTCCAGGAACTGCCTCATGAGCTGGAGGAAGCGGCAAAGATAGACGGATGTTCGGATCTGGGGATTTTTATGAAAATTATTCTTCCTCTGTCAAAACCGGCTTTGGCATCTGTAGGATTGTTTTATGCAGTATCACACTGGAATGATTTCTTTAACTCTCTTATTTACTTAAACAGTACAGAAAAATTTCCGGTTCAGATTATCTTGCGCCAGATTGTATTACTGGCTCAGGGTGCCAGCGCAGATGGAAGTTCTATTGATTTCGGTGCGGGAGGAACACCGCCGGAGCAGGCTGTAAAGATGGCAGCTACTGTAGTTGCTACAATTCCGATTCTGTGTGTATATCCTTTTGTTCAGAAATATTTTGAGCAGGGAGTTATGGTAGGTGCAGTGAAGGGTTAATGTAATTAAAAAATATAAGATGGAGGGCCATTATGAAAAACACAAAGTATGTGAAAAAAACGATTGCTTTGGGATTAGCAGCGGCAGCAGTTGCAGGTTGTATGACCGGATGCAGCGGGAAGAAGGAAGCAGAAACAGAGACAGACGGAAAATATAATCTGCGGGTTATGACGTATGATTATTTTGGAAATCCCATGAAAGGTGATGTTGGAGCCGGAATCGAGAAGCAGGTAGAGGATTACACAAATGTAAACCTGGATGTTATGTGGACACCAAAAGACAATTATGAAGATAAGCTGAATCTGGTTCTGGCTGGCGGAGGCAATGAGATGCCTCAGATTTTAGCTACAGAAACAAAATCTCCGGCCATTATTAATGCAGCTAAGGCAGGCGCTTTGTGGGATGTGGAGTCTCTGCTTCAGGAATTTCCGCATTTGAAAAATTCAAAATCCGTGGTAAATGATAATATCCGTATTGGAGGCAAGCTGTACGGAATTTACAGAGGACGTCCTTTGGGAAGAAATGGAATGACCTACCGCAAGGACTGGGCGGATAAATTAGGTCTGGAGAAACCGGAGACGATCGAGGATATTTATAATATGCTTTATGCATTTACCTATAATGACCCCGATGGAAATGGACAGGATGATACATATGGATTAGCTTTGACCAAGTATACAGCACCTCTTGATATTATTCAGACCTGGTTTGGCGCTCCCAATGGCTGGGGCGAGGAAAATGGAAAACTGATTCCGGATCATCAGACCCAGGGGTATTTAGAAAGTCTTCGCTGGATGAGAAAGCTTTGTGAGGAAGGCATTATCAAAAAGGATTTCCCGACCAGAGATGCGGCAACAAAAACAGATGATTTAAAGACACAGAAGGCAGGTATGTTAGTCGATACGATTGACGATGGCCGTCGTGTTGCAGACTATTATGTAAGTCAGGGAATTGAAGGGCCTGAGATTGATTTTGTGGGTGCAGTGAAGAAGGACGACAATTCAGAACCGCGCACAATGGCTACACTGGGATGTCAGGGATTTTTTGTAATTACAAAGGCAGCAAAGACAGAAGAAGAGGTGCGCAAGTGTCTGGATTTCCTGGACAAGATGAACGATGAAGAAATGCTGACTCTGGCTAACTACGGACTGGAAGGCAAGCACTACACTCTGGAATCTGATGGTAAGCTGACAAGAACCGGAGACGCAGCTTTAAAACAGGAGTTCCAGGCAATGAACCAGCTGGTGACTTATACAGAGTATCCCCCGAACATGGATCCGTATGTAACCTTAAATGAAAGTGAATTCTATTATAAACAGCAGGAAACAATTGCAGAAAATGAGAAGTATGCAGTTCCGGATCTGGCAGCAGGTATTCTCAGTGACTCAGATGAATACACCAGAAATGGAGTAGCTTTGGACAAGATTATCGAAGATGCAAGAATTCAGTTTATAGTAGGTCAGATTGATGAGGAACAGTTAAAGGCTCAGTGGGATTTATGGTCCAAGAGCGGCGGTGATAAGGTTATTGAAGAAGTGAATGCTGCTTATGAGAAGATTTCCAAATAAGAGTTTCGTTCAGGAAAGCAGAATAAAATGATTTAAGTGCAGGAAATGCAGAAAAGGGCGCAGGTCCAGGCATTTCCTGCATTTTTTTAGGAGGATATTGATATGGTATCAGGAAATGAATTTCAGAACCCTCCGGCTTCGTATCGCATTAAGCCGTTTTGGTTCTGGAATGGAGATATAACAAAAGAGGAAATCAGCTATCAGATAAAAGAAATGGCAGAAAAGGGGCTTGGAGGCATCTTTATATGTGCCAGACAGGGAATGACAGTACCCTATCTTTCAGAAGAATGGTTTGAACTGGTGAAATATGCCTGTAAAGAAGCAGAAAATCAGGGCCTGGAGGCATGGTTATATGATGAATACCCCTATCCCAGCGGAATGAGTGGAGGGGAGGTTCTCCTGGAGCATCCAGAGGCAGAGCATATGGTTCTTCATCACACAAGGCTTGATGTATCAGGTGGTTCGATGGTAGAAGAAGATCTGGGCTGGAACAGGATTCTGTTTGCCAGAGCATATCCTGTTAATAAAAAAGGAGAGACCTGCTGGAATAAGGAATTAAATCTGGCAGATTGGGTTGGAAGCCTTCAAAAAGAAAAAATATACCAACAGACCGGTTTGACAAAATATAATAATAAAAGATTTTTTACTTACGGACCTTCAAAAGTTTTAAAAGGAAGACTGCCGGAATTGGAAGAGGGAAACTGGCGGATAGAGATTTATTCAGAGGGGAAGTTAGGGGATTTTAAATATTATGGGGGATTTTTTGATCCCTGTAACCGGGATGCAGTGAAAACATTTCTGAAAACAACCCATGAGCGCTATAAAAAAGCAGTGGGAGAACAGTTTGGAATTACTGTTCATGGGATGTTTTCTGATGAGGTAGGGTTACTGAGTCCGATTCCCTGGTCAAGACTGCTTCCTGAAGTCTTTGAAAAACGCCACGGATATTCTCTTTTGGACTGCCTTCCGGCGCTTCATGACAGAACGGCAGAAAATGCTTTAAAAGTCAGATATGATTTGTATGAAACAGCTCACGAGCTTTTTCGCAGCAGCTACCATAAACAGGTGTCTGAGTGGTGCAGGGAAAACAATCTGCTTTATGCAACAGAGGTTCCATCTATGCGCCACAGTACACAGCGTTTCAGCGATATTCCAGGAGGCGATACTGCTCATGAAAAGCTGGGGAAACCGCTGGAGTGGATTTATGATGAGTATATTCCCAATTACAGGAGTAATGCAAAGGCGGTCAGTTCTCTGGCAAGGCAGCTTGGGAAAAAGTATGCGATGATTGAAAGCTTTCACAGTGTGGGATGGACGATGACACTTCAGGATGCCAAGTGGATGATAGATCGCCTGGGAAGCAGCGGAATAAATCTCTATAATTTTCATGCTTTTTATTATACAATACAGGATATTACAAAACATGATGCGCCACCATCCCAGTTTTTGCAGAACCCCTATTGGAAGCACTACAGAAAGCTTGCTGACTATGTAGGCAGAATGGGGGTTATTGTGACAGGAACAGAAGCGGAGACAGAGATTGCCGTACTGGATCCTGTTGCAGCTCTGTGGACAAGCCTGGGAGATCCCTTCCACGGATTTCCGTATCAGGGAGAATCTAATGAAGAAAAGAAATTATGTGACAGGATCCGAAACAAATGGGTAGAGGTTTGTAAAAGTATTTTGTTTCATCAAATGGATTATGATCATCTGGATGGAGAACTTCTAAAAGATGCTCAAATCCGTGATGGAAAGATATTCCTGGGGAAGGCGGCCTATTCTGTAGTAATAATTCCTCCATGCCCGTGTATGGAAGCAGAAACCAGAAAACGTCTGCTTACGTTTGCAGAACAGGGCGGCTGTGTCATTGGAATAGAGCAAATACCAGAATATTCTGTGGATCAGGGAGAAACGGATCAGGAAACCTCCCATGCGTGGAAGCAGTTATTTGAACGGAATTCCGCAGTATTTTTACCGGAGTTTCAGGAGGATGAATTGATCAGTCAGTGTCGGAAAAATACGAAAGCGAGCGCGGTATGGCAGATGAAAGAGGGAGATCCCAGACAGGTGATAGGGTGTATCCGGAAAGATGAAGCTGGAAATGTGTATGCGTTTCTTGCAAATCAGGGAAGGAACCCTGTTACGGCAGATCTGATATATAAAAATGACGGAAGCGTAAAGGCTTTTCAGTATGATTTGGAAAATGGCAATATTCAAGAAGTATCGGAGAAGGACGGAAAGATGGTTCTTTCTTTGGAAGGGTTTGAGAGCCGGTGGATAAAAATAAAAAAAGCTGTTGATTTTGCGGAGGGCAATATCCGAAGGGAGAATGAAAGAAAAATCATCCGGATTCCTGCAGAAGGCCAGTGGAATATGAAACTGGACGGAAAAAACATCTGTCGTTTTGGTAATGTGGAAATATCTCTGGACAAGCAAGAGTGGAAAAAAACTGAGGTAAAAACATTCATAGAGCAGTGCAGCGGGGCAAAGCTTCTGGAAAAAGAAAACCTTTGTTTTCTGGGAGATTTTGGAACTCCGCGGAAAATAAGGCCGGCATATCCGGTTTCCTGTTATTACCGGATTTCATTTCTGGCAGAGCAGGTACCGGAGGATCTTTCCCTTTTTATGGATCGGGAGACCGCGGCAGGTGACTGCAGAATTCAAATCAACGGAAGATTGTTAGAAGAGAGCAGATGGGAAACTGTTCGTGTCAATGATCCAAATAACCGTCAGATATTTATTGGCGACTTGGTAAAGCCGGGGAAAAATGAAATCATTTTTGAAATGCGGATAGAGAAAGATGAAGATGGGTTGAGAGATCCTGTATATCTGCGGGGAAGTTTTGGAGTGAAAGAGAAAAATGGAATGTTTCAATTAGTGAAACAGCCGGAAACAGGAACACCGGATGGATACTGGTGTCAGGGAATTCCATTTTACAGCGGCACGATTACATATAAAAAAATCATGAAAAAGAAAGAGCTGGGAGTGGAGAAGGACAGTGATGAAAACAGCCTCCTTTCAGTACGGCTGAATCAGAAAATCCCATCTTATGATTGTATTCAGATTTTTATAAACGGGAAGGATTTGGGAGTGAAAGCATACACTCCCTACCAGTGGGAATGTCCGGCAGGGCTTTTGAAAGAAGAAAACGAAATTCAGATAGCTGTTACAAATACTCTGGCAAATATGCTGGACGGAACCTATTTTGACTATGAAAAACATCAGCTGTTCCCGGTGCTGTCTAAGGAAGGAGAAAACGTATGAGTGAATATTTTTTTCAGGAAGAGGGAATTGCGGCAAGAGCTGGCTGTGAGGCTGAAAAGGTTCTTCCAATTATTGCAAATCGTTTTATGTCGGACAATCCTCCGGTTCCGGTTACTTATTTTTTGAGAAGTAAAAATAATTTTCATATATCAGAAGATTATATGGATGAAATTGCGCTTCATGAAAAGCTTCCCGGGCTTTTGCCGGAGCAGTACGTCTATGCCTGGGCTTCTTTGAAGATGCCCCAGGCAGGCCCTTTTCATTTCCGTTTCAGTGCGTGGGGACCGGTCAGTATCTGGGTAAACGGGATCCTTTCTTTTCGTACAAATCATACGCAGGAGCGTTTTTCTGATCAGATTTCAGATATTTGTCTGGACTTAAAGGAAGGAGAAAACAGCCTGTTTTTCCAGTGCATTTCCACCCCCTTAGGCTGTGGATTTCGAATTGGAAGCAGTTCCTATAAGGGACGACGAATTCAGTTTTTCGGGCCGGACAGGGAACACAGAGGAATCAGTGGATTTGTTTACAGCAGTTCATTCAGCCGGGCGATAGAAAGAATTCCTGAACTGTATGAGAGTGAAGAAGAAACAAAAATTCACTGGCTGCCAGAGGTCTGCTGGACACAGAAATCAGACCTTCCTCTTATGGAACGTCTCTATGGTACAGATACGCAGGAAGAAGAGAGGAAGCAATGGAAAATGATAAAAGCTTCCAGGATTTTTTTACCTTCACCAGGAACCGTTGTATTTACAGGAGCCCCAGAAAAACATCAGGGGGCTTTTGCAGGAAGACTGTGGGTTGACGGAGAGTGGAGAGGAGAAATGGCGGGCTCCTGGAAACTGGAAATGGAGCTGAAGGGTGGAAGCCATCTGATTGCCTGGGAAGGAACGGACGATGTACTGCAGGTCTGCATGAAAAAAACAGGGAAACAGATAGAACAGGAATGTCCGGTGAATCTGGCAGAAAAAAGAAAACCTGGCGGACTTTTTGCAGGACCTTTTGCAGAAGGACAGGAAGTAAACATGGAAGATCTTCTGTCATTTCAAAAGCCGTTCCGGACAGAAAAAGGCATATCCTTCTGGAAGGCGGATCTTCCGGACATGTATCTCAGACCGTTTAATGAAGGGGTTTTATACGGGGAGTGGAATTATCCGTTGGGAGTGACTCTTTACGGAATGATACAGAGCGGCAGACTGCTGGATAATGCGGAAATTCAGGACTATGTAGAAGGACACATGAAAAAGTGTACGGAATTTTATGAGTATTGTCTTTGGGATCAGTCTTTTTACGGGGCGGCTCCTTTTCACAATCAATTGACAACGATCGATAGTCTGGACGATTGCGGTTCTTTTGCTTCTGCGTTGTTAGAGGTTATGAAGGATCACGAAATTCCGGAAGGGGAAAAAATTGCAGATGCAGTGGCTGAATATATGATAAAAAAGCAGCAGAGGCTGGCAGATGGAACATTTTACAGGAATCATTCCTATCTTCCGATTATGAATGAAACGATGTGGGCAGATGACATGTATATGAGCATTCCGTTTTTATGTCGCTATTACGAAAAAACAGGGGACAGCTTGTATCTGGAGGATGCTAAAAAACAGGCAAAACATTTTTTCCGGTATTTGTATATGCCGGAGCTTCAGATTATGTCGCATATTTATGATACACATTATGAAGTACAGACAAAGGTACCTTGGGGGAGAGGAAACGGCTGGGTTTTATTTTCACTGACAGAGCTTCTGGCTGTTTTACCGGAGCAGGATGAGGACAAAGAAGAGCTTATAACCATGTTTCAAACTCTGTGCCAGGGATATCTCCGGCTGCAGGGAAAGGATGGAATGTGGCATCAGGTGCTGACCTTTGAGCATTCGTATGAAGAAACTTCCTGCACAGCTATGTTCATTTATGGTTTTGCCAGAGGAGTTCGTTATGGATGGCTGAAAGAACCGGAAATCTATGGGGAGAGTGCTGAAAAAGGCTGGCAGGCCCTTTGCAGAAAGGCGATTGACTGGAAAGGAAATATTTACGGAGTCTGCCGCGGCTCCGGTTATTCCTTCAGTAAAGAATATTATGCAAATGATTTGGGATGGAACAAAAATGATACCCATGGAGTGGGCATCGTAATGCTGGCTGGAATGGAAGTAGAAAAAATGAAGAAGTCATTTTAAACCATGAAGGAAGACGTGTCCGGGAAAGAGGAAAAGAATATGAATAAAATTTTTAATCCAAAGGAATTTGGTGCTGCCGGAGATGGGGTTACTCTGGATACAGAGGCAATCCAGAGAGCGATTGATAAGGCAGCGGAAAGCTTGGAAGGCGCGGAGACAGAAGAGTCTCATGCGACGGTTCTTCTGGAAAAAGGAGTATATTTAACAGGCTCCCTGTTTTTAAAGAGTAATCTGGAGTTTTGCATGGAACAGGGGGCGGTTCTTTTGGGAACAACAGAGGAAGCCTGTTACCCGATTCTTCCGACCAGAGTGGCAGGAATAGAGATGGAGTGGCCGGTAGGAATTTTGAATATTATCGGGCAGCATCATGTAAAAGTAACAGGGAATGGCTGTATTGACGGGCAGGGGCCTTACTGGTGGAATAAATACTGGGGTCAGGACGGAACTGGCGGAATGCGAAAGAATTATGATGCACGGGGATTGAGATGGTGCGTGGATTACGATTGCAGGAGAGCCAGAAATCTGGTGGTTATGAACAGTGAAAATATAGAACTCGCAGATTTTGAAAGCCGCCGCTCCGGATTCTGGAATATTCATATCTGTTATTCCAGAGAAGTCCATGTAGAGGGGGTATCGATCTACGATAATGAAGGACCAAGCACAGATGGAATTGATATTGACTCCTGTGAAAAGGTTCTGGTAGAGAACTGCGTAATTGCCTGCAATGATGACAGTATCTGTGTGAAATCGGGACGTGATGCAGATGGGCTCCGTGTCAACAGAATCTGTCAAAATGTAGTGATTCAGAATTGTCGGATTCTTACAGGCTGCGGAGTGACACTTGGAAGTGAAACTTCCGGAGGAATAAAAAATATTACAATCAGGAATATCAGGTATAAAAATACAGATTGCGGTTTTCGTATTAAGTCGGCAAAAACGAGAGGAGGTCTGATTGAGGATATTCTGGTAGAAAATTTGGAAATGATTAATGTAAAATATCCGTTTAATATGTGTTTAAACTGGCATCCGGCTTACAGCTATTGCAGAATTCCGGAATCGTATGAGGGGGAAATTCCGCGTCACTGGGAGATTCTGGCAGAGCCTGTGATTCCGGCAGAAAAGGGAATTCCCCAGGTGAAAAATATGATTTTCAGAAACATTACTGCATGGAATGAACCGGATTATCAGGGGATTTCCAGGGCCTTTGAGGTTGATGCTTTTCCAGAGAAGCCGATGATGAATGTGGTGCTGGAGCATGTGAAAATTCAGGCAAAGGAATTTGGAAGATTATCCGGAATACAGGACTGGAAATGGAAGGATGTGGAGATTTCAGCAGAACAGGCCAATAACAGCCAGAATGATCAGTATGATATAAGATAAGATATAAGATAAGTGTGGGGAAGATTGTTGCAGATAGAAAATTCCTGTGCTAAGATAAAATATGGGTAATAGGTCAGGATCGGATATTCCGGTCCTGAATTGTTACAAATATAAACTGCGATACAGAGGTGAAAAAATGCAGGGAAAACATGTGGAAAATGGAGAGAGCGCCCAGGAACAGTATGATAAAATGACAAAGACTCCGGTTCATCAGCTGGTGCTGACTCTGGGGCTTCCTACGACGATCAGTATGCTGGTAACCAATGTGTACAATATGGCGGATACCTTTTTTGTAAGCAGTCTGGGAACCAGCGCCAGCGGAGCTACCGGCGTAGTGTTTGCCCTGATGGCGATTATTCAGGCCTTCGGATTTATGCTGGGCCACGGGGCGGGAAGCAATATCAGCAGAAAGCTGGGCGGCAAGGATGTGGAGAGTGCCAGAAAATTTGCCTCTACCAGTTTCTTCCTTTCGATTTTGTGCGGCAGCTGTATCGGCATTCTGGGCTTTGCTTTTCAGGAACCTTTGATGCGTCTTCTGGGAAGTACGGATTCTATTCTGCCTTATGCAAAAGAGTACAGCACCTGGATTCTTCTGGCAGCGCCTGCCATGGCCTCCAGCTGCGTCATGAACAATATTCTGCGGTATGAGGGAAAGGCCGTGTTTGCCATGATGGGGCTGGCCTCCGGCGGAATTCTGAATATTCTTGGAGATGCGGTTCTGATTTTCGGGCTGGATATGGGAGTCAGGGGAGCCGGGATTTCTACGGCAGTTTCCCAGTATGTGGGAGCGGCGATTCTGATCAGTCCCTTTCTCAGAGAAAAGATTCAGAGCCGGATCAGCATCAGGTATTTTACCCGCAGCTGGAAGGACATTACCAATATTACAGCAGTGGGTTTTCCAAGTCTGATGCGCCAGGGACTGAACAGCGTTTCCGTTATGGTGCTGAATCTGTGCTCTGCCGTATATGGGGATGCAGCAATAGCGGCTATGAGTATTGTATCCAGGGTTATTAATTTTCTGTTCTGCGTGGCACTGGGAATCGGACAGGGCTTTCAGCCGGTCAGTGCTTTCAACTACGGAGCAGGAAAATACAGCCGTGTGCGGGAAGGCTTCTGGTTCAGCATCCGCAGCAGCCTGGTTGTGTTAAGCGTTTCCGCAGTAGCAGGATTTTTCTGTTCCGGATGGATCATTGCCCTTTTCCGGGACGACCCGGAGGTAATCAGCGTAGGTGTCAGGGCGCTCAGGGCCCAGTGCCTGTCTTTGTTTTTCCTTCCTGTATCTCTGTGCGGAAATATGCTGTTTCAGAGTATTGGGAAAAGCGGGATGGCAACTTTTTTATCAATGATTCGAAGCGGCATTGTTTTTATCCCTGTTTTATGGATCTTCAGCCATGCTTTCGGGCTGTTCGGGATTCAGATTTCCCAGGTGACGGCAGATATTATATCGGCAGTGATTACCCTGCCTTTTGTGGTATCGTTTTTTCGTTCCATGCCTGAGGACAGGGCGGACAGCTAAAGGGGACAGTGTTATTTGCTTTAATTTTGCCTGTGATGGAATAAGAGACTTCAGAAAAGAAAGAACAGGGATTTCGATGTGACGGGAATCTGAGGAGAGGGAAAATGCATGGAGAAAAGAAAATGGACATTCTGGTCTTTTGAGGCCAATGAAATGGGTGCCCTGTCTGCGTATCTGGAACAGATGGCGGAAAAAGGATGGTTTCCGGACAAAATCGGGGAGTGGGGAATTGTATTTTATGAGGAGGAGCCGGAAGAAAGGCGCTATGCAGCAGCCTTTGTTCCCGGGGGATCCTTTATGACAGGGCCAGACAGCTATGAGGCACGGGTTATGAGAGAAAGGTGCGGAAAAGCCGGATGGAAATTTCAGTGCGGAGGTCCGGGTATTCAGATATTTTATGCCAGAAGCAGAGAGCTTCCTCTGGCTGAGCCCTTAAAGGAGAGTCTTCAGTTTTCGATTCAGAAAAAAAGACTTCTGAATTCCCGGATTGTGACAGCGCTGCTGGTTGGTTTTTTTGTCTGGGCTATGAGAGACATATGGGAGAATCCGGCAAAGAGCTTTGCAGATCCGGACAGGCTGGCAGACGGGATTCTGCTGGCGGTTCTGTCTGTGTTTTTTGGAGTCAAGGTGCTGGAAAGCCTTCTCTGGTTTTTGAAGGCGAAAAGGCAGATGAAGGAACAGAAGGTGCTTTTTCAGCACAGTTTGTCCTATGTGAGGGCAAAGACGCTGGGAACGGCATTTCTGACAGGTGTGCTGCTTGCCGTATTTTTTGGAATATCAGGATTTGTCAGCAGAAATGCGATGGTGTTTTTGGCAATTATGATTCTGTTTGTTATCCTTCTTGGAATGCAGTCCTGGATTCGTCTCCACGAAAGCGGTGATACCAGAGTGAAAAGAGTCAAATATGCTCTCTGCAGTGTCGCAGTCAGTGTGATTTTTTCAGGAGCCGCTGTATTTCTTATGGAGAAATGTATCCCGGAAATCAGAGCTTTTCAGGAAAATACATGGGAGTGGCTGTATCCACCGGAAGAGATAGCTCCGGAGTTTGACAGGATTGAGAATTATCATCTGGAAAATCTGAAAAGCCCGGCAGCTGTTTATCAGAGTCAGATAGGGAGAAGCAGTGAGACAGGGAACCGGTTGATGATCGAATATTTTGAAAGTACGATTCCGGCTGTATTTCGTTTTGGAAGCTCTGCTTATCCTAAGGATCGGGGCGATAAATGGAGGATTACCCGGACTGAGGTTTTAAGCGGGGATCCGTCCCTGTCGATTGAGCGGTTTCATTACAGTCTGGATATTCCCGGCTCATCGGTGAGAGAGGATCCGGAGGATGCTTTTGATACCTATGTGATTACAGATGAAAACAGGATGCTGGTGCTGAATTTTTCAGAATCCAGTGAGCCGGATGCTGTAAAAACGGCAGAAGAGGTCTTTCTCAGAAAGAAAGCACCGGCAGAATAGAAATTCCGGAAAAGGGGCCGCCTGTGCATTGCCCCTTTTCCGGAAGAGTCAAAGAAATGAATAATCAGGAGAGCTCCTGAAGAGCCTTTAAAAAGGCGTCAACTGCTTCCGGCTTTGTAGCCCAGGAGGTTACCAGGCGGATGCAGGTGCGGGTGTCGTCAATCACGGTCTGGACAGAGAAAAGGAAATCTCTGGAAAGCGCCTCCATAACCGGATTTGGAAGGATGGGAAACAGCTGATTGGTTGTGGATGCCCACTGGAAGGAGTATCCGCATGCTTCAATGCCGCGGCGGAGTCTGTCTGCCATTTCATTGGCATGGGAAGCCATGTCATAGAAGAGATGATTCTGGAACAGCTCTTCAAACTGGATGCCCAGAAGCCATCCTTTTGCCAGCATGGCGCCTTTCTGTTTGATAAGGTAACGGAAATCCTGCTTTAAATTGGGATTCAGAATGATAAGCGCTTCTCCGAAGAGGGCTCCGTTTTTCGTACCGCCAATATAAAATAAATCGGTCAGGCGGGCAATGTCAGCCAGAGTCAGATCGCAGGCAGAGCTGGTCAGGGCAGAACCCAGTCTGGCTCCGTCTAAAAACAGGTAGAGTCCTTTCTGGCGGCAGAAGGCGGAAAGCTCCTCTAACTGAGCCTTGGTGTACTGGGTTCCTACCTCGGTGGCATTGGAAATATAGACCATTTTCGGCTGCACCATATGTTCATCTGTGTGCCAGTCCAGAGCCTTCTGGATCAGGGCGGGAGTCATAAGGCCATCCGGGGAGGGCTGTCCCAGAACCTTGTGTCCTGTGGCTTCGATGGCGCCGGTTTCGTGAACATTGATGTGTCCGGTTTCTGCACAGATGACAGCCTGATAGGGCTTCAGAGCGCAGGAAATGCCCAGAAGATTGGTCTGGGTTCCTCCGGTGATAATATGAATATCAGCATCTTCTCTGCCGATTTCCCGGCGGATCAGCTCTTTTGCATGGTCTGTATGGAGATCCAGGCTGTAGCCGTTGTTCTGCTCCAGGTTGGTTTCCATCATAGCCTGAAGAATCCGCGGGTGGGCTCCTTCGCTGTAATCATTATTGAAGCTGTAAATCATGGTATTCCTCCTTGTGTCTGATTAATCACGCAACGATTCAGGACGGCGAAGAAGCCGGGCCTCTGCTTAGTTCTGAATGTTACAGCCATACTGGCAGCGCTGCCGGTTCAGGGCGGCTGGAATGGCTGCCGATACTGAAAGCCATCATATAACAGAATCAGGGAAAATGCAAGAAAAGAGAGAAAGGATAAAGAGTGATCGTTATGATAGGAGAATGGATCCAGCAGGCAGATGTGTGGATTTTGCTGCTGATACAGGAATATCTTCGGGCAGACTGGATGACAGGATTTTGGAAGGCAGTGACCTTTTTGGGAGACGCAGGCTGGTTCTGGATTGTGACGGCTGTTGCTTTTGCGCTGATTCCCAAAACAAGAAAAGCAGGGCTGACAGCAGGGCTTTCCCTGGCTGTGGGAGCGCTGATTACCAATGTGTTTCTGAAAAATGCGGTTGCCCGGATACGGCCTTATGACTTGTATCCGGCGATTGAACTGCTGGTGGAAAAACAGACAGATTTCTCCTTTCCCTCCGGCCACACCTGCGCATCCTTTGCAGCTGCCCTTGTTTATCTTAAGATGTTTCCGGAGAGGAAGGGAGTGGGAGCGGGATTTGTGATTCTGGCGGTTCTCATTGGATTTTCACGGCTTTATGTGGGCGTTCATTATCCCACAGATGTGCTGGGCGGATTTCTGGCAGGGTGGCTTGCCAGTATCCTGGCTCTGAAGGCAGAAGGGGTCTGGGAAAAGCGGCGGAACACAAAAAGAGAAGGGGCGTGAGCAGGTGATAAACGAAAGCGGAGCGATGCAGGAAAACAGGATTTTAACCAGGCTTTTTGCTCTCCAGGATCAGGAATACGGGGATTTTCAGGCCCGCCTGATGCCGGGAATCAGCAGGGAGAGGATTATTGGAGTAAGGACTCCGCAGCTGAGAGGTCTGGCGCGGGAACTGGCGGGAACAGATGAAGCCGGACATTTTTTGCAGGCGGCGGTTCACCGCTATTATGAGGAAAACAATCTTCATGGAATTCTGATTTCCGGAATCAGGGACTTTCCGGATTGTGTAAAGGAGCTGGACCGTTTTCTTCCTCAGGTGGACAACTGGGCCACCTGCGATCTGATTCGCCCGGCAGCAGCAAAAAAGCATCTGCCGGAATTTCTTCCGGAGATTCGCCGCTGGCTTGTTTCTGACCATACCTACACCATCCGGTTTGCTGTGGAAATGCTGATGTGCTATTATCTGGACGAGGCCTTTGAACCGGAATATCCGGAGCTTGTATGCAGCCTGCAGTCAGAGGAATACTATGTGAAAATGATGATTGCCTGGTATTTTGCGACAGCCCTGGCAAAACAGTATGAAAAGGCGCTGCCCTTTTTGGAGGAGCAGCGCCTGGATGTGTGGACACACAATAAAACCATTCAGAAGGCTGTGGAAAGCTTCCGGATTAAGCCGGAACAGAAGGAGTACCTGAAGCGTTTAAGACGTCCTTCTTCCCGCGGATGCTCTCCAGCGCCTTTTTAAACTGTTTCCGGAACAGAAAGACGGTAAAGGAAACAGCAAAGAAATCGGCAACCGGCTCTGCCATGTATACGGCAGAAACCTGATCTCCTGTCCAGAAACGGGGAATGATGTAAATCAGCGGAATCAGGAGAACGAATTTTCTCATAACTGCCACCATGATGGACTCTTTGGCATAGCCGATGGAGTTGAAGGCCATCTGGCAGGAAATCTGAATTCCGAACAGGAAGAGGCAGGCCAGGTAAATCCGGAGCGCCCGTTTGGTAAAGTCAAGAAGAGCGGCATCGGTGGTGAACAGACCGGCAAATCCTTTCGGGAATACCATGATAAACAGCCAGAGCAAGGTTGCATAGGCCATGCTGACCTTCAAAAGAAGCCAGAAGGCTTTTTTGACCCGAACCGGATTGCTGGCGCCGTAGTTATAGCTGATAATCGGCTGTGCGCCCTGTCCCAGACCCTGAAGAGGCAGCATGGCAAACATCATGACACTGGTAAGAATCGTCATGGCGCCTACGGCAATATCTCCGCCGTATTTCAGAAGAGAGGAGTTAAAGCATACAGAAATAATGCCTTCGCTGCTCTGCATAATGAAGGTGGAGGTGCCGAGTCCAACGCAGGGAAGGATAATGGCTTTCTGGAGGCCGAGCCGGTTGAGACGCAGACGCAGCTGCGTTTTTTTGCCCATCAAAAAGGCAAGAACCCAGATGCAGGAGAGAGCCTGGGAAAGAACTGTGGCCAGCGCTCCTCCGCGGACTCCCATGTTCATGCCAAAGATAAAGATGGGATCCAGGATAATATTGGTTACTGCACCGATCAGTACGGAAAGCATTCCTGTTTTTGCAAAGCCCTGGGCAGTAATAAATGCATTCATGCCAAGGGTAAGCTGTACAAAAATGGTGCCAAGGGCATAGATATTCATGTAGCTGACGCTGTATTCAATGGTGTTTTCACTGGCGCCGAAGGCCATCAGCAGCGTCCGGTTGAATAAAAGCAGAATTCCCGTGAGAACTGCGGAAATAATCAGCTGAAGCGTAAAGCAGTTATTCAGAATTTTTTCAGCATCTTCATATTTGCCTTTTCCCATAAAAATAGAGGCCCGGGGCGCTCCGCCGTTTCCTACCAGCATGGCAAAGGCGGACACAATCATGATTAATGGCATACAGACGCCGACGCCGGTTAAGGCCATGGCTCCTGTCTCCGGAATATGGCCAATGTAAATCCGGTCTACAATATTGTAGAACATATTGATAATCTGAGCGGCAATGGTTGGAAGAGACAGGGTCAACAGCAGCTTGCCGATTGGTTCTCTTCCAAGAAAATCTTTGTTATCTTTCATAGATGTTTCCTTCTTTCCAGCATATTTTTTGTGTTGTCAATGATTCTCTGGTTGAATGCAAAGAACTGATTCTGTTCCTCCTCTGTAAAACCGGTAAAAATTTCATGAAAAAACAGCTCCTGAACGGTCTCAATGGCATCTGTTACAGGGGCACTGGCGGGCAGCAGGGATAAATGCTGTCTGCGCCGGTCGCGGGGATCGGCAGCTCTTTCCAGCATGGCTTTTTGAATCAGAGATTCTACGGCCTGGGAAACATGGCTTTTGGCCAGCATTTTATATTCCACAATGTCTGCTGCTGTATCCAGCTGCGGATTGTTTTTCAGGAAGCAGATAATGGACACCTCTGCCATGGTCAGATGGTAGGTTTCGCAGAGCTCCCGCAGAAAGGATTCGTGAAGCTTATTGGTACGGCGGGTAGTCTCCAGAAGTTCAGTTATCCAGGATGACATGGAAATACCTCCTCAAATGGTTTTACAGAAAACACTCTGTAAAATAGTTCTATTTTGAACAGTTCTAAATAGAACTAACTAAGGGAGTATTATACAGCAAATGGAGGAAAAGTCAAGGAAATTGTGAATTATTGCTTGACAAATAAGGCTATGTGACGTACAATACGCCACATAGAGAGCTTCTGTTTTACCATGTCAGGGAAGAAGAGAGGAAACTGTTATGACTCAGATTACAACCATGCAGATGAATATGGAAATGATGTGCGGCATGATGATGGACATGTGCCGTATGTTTGCGTATTCAAAAAACAGGATATGATTTGCATGGATGCTGAGAGACAATAGGGATAGTACCGGGAAACCGGAGTGACAGCCGCAGGTCTTTACAGACCTGCGGTTTTTGATTTCATAGGAAATTGCGTCCTATGAAATAAAAACGCTCTGCGGGGATGTGCACCGCGCATCACAGGAAGGAGGCTGCTGACGCGGCCGCGGTACGGGAATTGGAAGGAGGAAATATGGCAAACGAAGAGACGATTATCCAGTTAAAGGGAATGGGAAAGGAATTTAAGACGGCCAACGGCCCGGTTGTGGCGCTTAATGACATTAATCTGGATATTTACAGAGGTGAGATTTTTGGAATTATCGGCCTTTCCGGCGCAGGAAAAAGTACGCTGGTAAGATGCATCAATATGCTGGAGGTTCCCACATCGGGACAGGTACTGTTTGAGGGAGAGAATCTGGCAGCCATGAGTGAGGCGGGCCGGAGAATGGCAAGACAGTCCATGGGAATGATTTTTCAGCAGTTTAATCTGCTGTCCCAGAGAACCGTTTTGAAAAATGTCTGTTTTCCTATGGAGATTGCAAAGAACCATTCCTATACCAAGGCAGAGGCAAAAAGCAGGGCCATGGAGCTGTTAAAGCTGGTAGGACTGGAGGAACGGGCCGGAGCTTATCCGGCGCAGCTGTCCGGCGGTCAGAAGCAGAGAGTGGCGATTGCAAGAGCCATTGCAACAAATCCCAAGGTGCTTCTCTGTGATGAGGCAACCAGCGCCCTGGATCCCAATACAACCAAGTCCATTCTGCAGCTGCTCAAACAGATTAACAGGGAGCTGGGAATTACCGTGATTGTGATTACTCATGAGATGGCGGTGATTGAGGCCATTTGTGACCGGGTGGCAATCATTGACAAGAGCCACATTGCTGAGGTGGGTAAGGTTGCCGAGATTTTCTCAGAGCCCAAGTCGAAAATCGGACGCCAGCTGATTCTGGGAGATGCAATTACCAATGTGAAAATCAGCCATTCCCGGAAAATCAGAATTATCTTTGACGGACGGGAATCCATGGAGCCGGTATTAGCCAACATGATTCTTGCCAGCAAGGTGCCGGTGAATATTATGTATGCGTCAACCAGAGATGTAGGAGGAAAAGCGATGGGTCAGATGATTGTTCAGCTTCCGGAGGACGAAGCGGATGCTGCAAGAGCCCTTCACTATCTGAAATCTGTTAAAATTCCGTTTGAGGAGGTAAGAGAAAATGACCTTTAGTCCGCAGATTATGGAGCTGATTCAAAATGGAATCGGAGAAACCCTGTGTATGGTGCTGATTTCCACGGTGCTGTCCTATGTAATCGGAATTCCCTTAGGTATTATTCTTGTGGTGACAGACAAGGAGGGAATTCACCCGATTCCCCTGCTTCAGAAGATTCTGGGCACTGCAATTAACCTGCTTCGCTCCATTCCCTTTCTGATTTTGCTGATTATGATGATTCCCCTGACCAGAAAGCTGGTAGGAACCAGTCTGGGATGGAAGGCAGTGGTTCCGCCTCTGGTGGCATCTGCAGCTCCTTACATTGCCAGAATGGTTGAGTCTTCCTTCAAGGAGATTGATGCCGGAGTGATTGAAGCGGCCAAGTCCATGGGCGCCAGTACCTTTCAGATTATATGGAAGGTGCTTCTTCCGGAGTCAAAGCCTTCGTTATTGGTGGGAGCAGCGATTTCCACTACCACGATTCTGGGATATTCCGCAATTGCCGGAGCGGTAGGCGGCGGCGGACTGGGCGGTATTGCCATTAACTACGGCTATTACCGGTATGAGTCAGATATGATGTTTCTGACAGTGGCGATTCTGGTGATTATTGTCCAGATTATTCAGGAGATTGGCATGAAGCTGGCAAGAGTCAGTGATAAGAGAATCCGGTAACAGACTGGATTTTCAAAGCAAACGGATTTAGCAGCCGGAGAAAATACTCAGACTGTCGGCCGAAAGGGCCTTATAAATCAGGGCGAAAACTGCCCGGCATCTATTCATTATTATCCATGAGGAGGAGAAGAATTATGAAGAGAAGAATTAGTGTAATCACGGCAGCATTTCTGGCAGCGGCAGCATTAACTGCATGCGGCGGCAAAACTGAGGAGACTGCAGCGCCGACACAGGCACAGACAGCTGCAGAAGAGAGCAAGGAAACTGAGGCAGCGGAGAGCAAGGAGCCTGCAGAGCTGAAGGAGCTGGTGGTAGGCGCAAGCCCGGCACCTCATGCAGAGATTCTGGAGGCAGCACGCCCTGTTCTGGAGGAGAAGGGCTACAGCTTAAAGATTGTAGAGTATACGGACTATGTACAGCCGAACCTAGCTCTGGATACCGGCGATCTGGATGCAAACTATTTCCAGCACTTCCCATACCTGGAGCAGTTTAATGCAGAAAGAGGAACCAAGCTGGTAAGCGCAGGCGCTGTTCATTATGAGCCCTTTGGTATTTACGCAGGAAAGACAGCTTCTCTGGAGGAACTGGCAGACGGAGCAAAGGTTGCAGTTCCCAATGATGCAACCAATGAAGCGCGCGCACTGCTGCTTCTGGAGGCACAGGGCCTGATTAAGTTAAAAGAAGGTGTTGGCCTGAAGGCAACCAAGATGGATATTGTCGAGAATCCGAAAAATCTGGAGCTGTTTGAGGTTGAGGCAGCGCAGATTCCCCGTTCTCTTCCGGATGTGGATATTGCCGTTATTAACGGAAACTACGCTATTGAAGCAGGCATGAAGGTGACAGATGCTCTGGCTGTAGAGTCTTCTGATTCTGAGGCGGCAGTTACCTATGGAAACGTTGTAGCTGTTCAGGAAGGCAAGGAAAACGAGGAAGGCACAAAGGCTCTGATGGAGGCTCTTACCAGTGATACGGTAAAGGAATATATGGAGACAACCTATGAGGGTGCTGTCGTTCCGCTGTTTTAATAATCAGCAGAACAGCCGGCCCGGTCTGTCGGAAGAAGCAGAGTAGAATTTCGGTCAGAGGGCGGCATATGCAAGGGAGGTAAAATGGAAAACCAGGATCAAAGAGAAAGCAATTTGTATCCCGAATATCAGAATTACCAGGCAGGGGGTTCCCCTGCCTCATCCCGTCAGAACGGGCAGCCGGCAAATGGTCTGGCGACTGCTTCTCTGGTTATGGGAATCCTGGCAGTTGTAATGACCTGCTGCTGTTACGGAGGACTTATTTTCGGCGGCCTTGGGGTTTTATTTGCCCTTCTGTCAAAAGGAAACGGTCCGATGAGCGGGAGAGCCAGAGCAGGTCTGGGATTGTCCCTGGGCGGCCTGATTTTGACTGCTTTTTTATGGGGAATGTTTCTTATTGCAGGATTTTCCGGATACGGAGGAAGCTTTGAATTCAGTACTCCGGAGATTCCCCGGATTCCGGATCCGGAATTTGATTTGCCGGAGAATCTGGTTGCAGGGCTGAGACAGCTTTTCCCGGGAAAAGAACGGTTCCGGTAATGATTCCGATGGAACCATAGAATTAAGATGCGCATAGAATATACCAGGAAGAAATGGGGTGGTTCTGTGCGCATTTTTGATTTAAAAAAAAAGAAGTGATCAATATCTGTGACTGTAAACGGCTGGGATATGTGGGGGATGTGGAGTTTGATCCGGAGACAGGCTGCATTACCCATCTGATTGTGCCGGGGCCCGGCTGTCTGTGCGGAATTTTTGGCAGGGAAAAGGAGTATGTGATTTCTTTTTGCGATGTCCGGCAGATTGGCTCAGATATTATTCTGGTGGAAATCAGGCGTCTCAAGGATGTGGAAAAGACATGCAGCGGCGGGTGAAAAAGGGGAGAAGCCCGGAGTCGGGGGATTGCAGTGAAAACTGCTTGCGAATCTTGGTTATGTCATGTAAAATAAATGTAATATTTACAGACAGAACCCCCAGGGTTTTTACAAAGAATGAGGAGGAAAAAGGAAGTGAAATGTCCATACTGCAATGCACAGGATACAAAGGTAATTGACTCCAGACCTGCTGATGACAACAGCTCCATACGCCGCCGCCGTCAGTGCGAGAAGTGCGGAAAGCGGTTTACTACCTATGAAAAACTGGAAACAATGCCTCTGATGGTGATAAAAAAGGATCGGTCCAGAGAGACCTATGACCGTTCCAAGATTGAATCGGGAATTATTCATTCCTGCCACAAGCGGCCGGTGTCCACACAGCAGATCAATGCCATGATTGACGAGATTGAAAATCAGATTTTCAACATGGAGGAAAAGGAAGTGGAGACTACGGTAATCGGTGAACTGGTGATGCGAAAGCTGAAGCAGTTAGATGAGGTGGCCTATGTGCGTTTTGCCTCTGTTTACCGGGAATTTAAGGATGTAAACACCTTTATGGAGGAGCTGGGAAAGCTTCTGCAGAACAAATAAACAGGAGAAAAAGCATTGATACTGGAACAGTTTTATCCCCGTGAATGGCTGAACAGCACCTATGAGATTCCATGGGAGGAGTGGCAGAAAAAGGGCATTCGGGGCGCAATTTTTGATATTGACAATACGCTGGTGGAGCATGATGCTCCGGCAGATCAAAGGGCGGTGGAGCTGTTTGAACGGCTTCGCGGACTGGGCATAAAAACCTGTCTTTTATCCAACAATAAGGAACCGCGGGTGGCATCCTTTGCAGCTGCCGTACATTCCCCTTATATTTATAAGGCGGGAAAGCCGGGAAAGAAAAATTATCTTCGGGCGATGGAACTGATGGGAACAGACAGGGAGACAACCCTGTTTGTGGGAGATCAGCTGTTTACAGATGTTTACGGGGCCAATCGCTGCGGGATTTACGGGATTTTAGTGAAGCCTATTAATCCCAGAGAGGAGATCCAGATCGTATTGAAACGGTATCTGGAGGCTCCTATTTTACATTGCTACAAAAAATCTCATTCCGGTCCGGGGAAATGACGGAGGATATGTCCCGGGGAGCTGAATACGGGATAATTTTCGGAGAACTGAGCCGGAGACGTTTTTTATAAGGCCGGAGCCGGAAAAAATGAACGGGCGGAAAGAGAAAATACTTGCATGGGAGACGGGAGTATGAGCAGAGAAAATGTGATTTTTATTGGATTTATGGGCGCAGGCAAGACCAGTGTGGGACGGGCTTATGCCAGGGCGGCAGGCATTCCGCTTGTGGATACGGATCAGATGATAGAAGAGGAAGCAGGCATGACCATCTCTGATATTTTCCGTTTGAAGGGGGAGGAATTCTTCCGGGAAACAGAGACTGCCGTATTAAAAAAGCTGCAGAAGGAGACAGAGCCCAAGGTGATTTCTGTAGGCGGCGGACTGCCTCTCAGGGAGGAAAACCGGGCCGTTTTACGAGAGCTGGGACAGGTGATTTTCCTTCAGGTAAAAGCAGAAACAGTGATTGAACGGTTAAAGGGAGACACCACCAGACCTCTTCTTCAGGGGCCGGATGTGAGGCAGAGAGCAGAAGAGCTTCTGGCTTACAGGAATCCCATTTACCGTCAGGCAGCCCATCAGATTGTAGATGTGGACGGGAAAACTGTGGAAGAAATTGTGAATCTGATAAGAGAGAAAGAAGGGACAAACAGATGAAGCTTCTTGTTTTAAACGGACCGAATCTGAACTTTCTGGGGATTCGGGAAAAGGGAATTTACGGAACCAGGGACTATGAATGGCTGGTGAAGCATCTGGAGGAAAAGGCTGCCTCTGAGGGACATGAGCTGGAGGTTTTTCAGAGCAACTGCGAGGGCGGTCTGATTGATAAGATCCAGGAGGCATACCACACAGGCGTGGAGGGGATTATCATTAATCCGGGAGCCTTTACGCATTACAGCTATGCTGTGCGGGACGCTCTGGCATCCATTCAGGTGCCGATTATAGAGGTTCATATCTCCAATGTTCATAAGCGGGAAGAGTTCCGCCATACGTCTGTGACAGCGCCGGTCTGCACCGGGCAGATTGTGGGACTGGGACTGCGCGGGTATGATCTGGCGATGGATTATCTGACAGGAGAACACTAAAAAGCATTTGAAATTCCTGTTTGTTTTTGCCTCCTTCATTTGATGCCTTTATTATATTGGACAAAGCAGAAAAAAGGAACAACACGAAAGGCGATTTGTGTCGAGCTGTAATTTCCGGACCGGTTTATCCATGCGGACGGAGGACGCAGACAGGTCTCTGCACAGCGGACAGGAGATGCCGGGGGCCGCAATCGCTGTATCGCGGAATGGTAATCGGTTTTTCCGTTTTTTAGAAGGTTGAAAAAAAAGGTTGAAAAAACGTATCTTTTATTATATTATAGAATAGATTAATCGCGTAAAACAGTACGTAAATTCAAGGAGGAATATCACATGATTTCAGCAGGTGATTTTAGAAACGGCATTACCCTGGAAATCGAGGGTGCAGTATATCAGATCGTAGAGTTCCAGCACGTTAAGCCGGGCAAGGGTGCTGCATTCGTAAGAACCAAAATCAAAAACGTTATGACCGGTTCCGTAGTAGAGAGAACCTTCCGTCCGACCGAGAAGTTCCCGTCTGCAAGAATTGACCGTGTAGACATGCAGTATCTGTATGCAGATGGTGATTTATTCAACTTCATGAACATGGACAACTACGAGCAGATCGCTCTGGCTCCCGATGTGATTGGCGATGCTCTGAAGTTTGTTAAGGAGAACGAGGTTGTTAAGGTTTGCTCTTACAACGGAAAAGTATTCTCTGTTGAGGCTCCTCTGTTCGTTGAGCTGGAGATCACCAGCACCGAGCCGGGCTTCAAGGGCGATACCGCTCAGGGCGCAACCAAGCCGGCTGTTGTTGAGACAGGCGCTACCGTATACGTTCCGTTATTTGTAGATAACGGCGACAAGATCAAGATCGACACCCGTACCGGTGAGTATCTTTCTAGAGCATAATTTAACAGAAATCATATGTGGAAAACCGCTTCGGCCCTGGCCGGGGCGGTTTTTTTGCATTATCGGGAGAAAAAGGAGAATCCTGCACAAGGCCAGAGCGGGATATTGCATTAAGCGAGGAAAAAGGCGGAATCTGCACAAAATCAGAGCAAGATTTTGCATTAAGCGAGGAAAAGGGCGGAATCTGCACAAAATCAGAGCAGGATATTGCATTAAGCGAGGAAAAAGGTGGAATCTGCACAAAATCAGAGCAAGATTTTGCATTAAACGAGGAAAAAGGCGGAATCTGCACAAAGATTGAGCGGGATTTTACATTATCGGGAGAAACGGGTGAATGGAAAAGGGAACATCAGGTTTTAATTGATAAAACAGGGAATTGCAGGTTCTGAATGACTTGAATTTTTTTTGAAATTCCCTTATAATAATAGATCAGTTTCTAAGTAAAAAAGCCGCATGCCTGGAATCCGGTTTCAGACATCAGGCGGCAGGAATGGAATAAAAGGAGACAGGAAACGTGAAAAAAATTCTTGAGTTGATTGCAGATGAAATGAAGGCGGCATTTGCCGGCTGTGGGTATGAGGAAGCTTATGCCAAGGTGGTATTGTCAAACCGCCCGGATCTCTGTGAATATCAGTGTAACGGGGCTATGGCAGCAGCCAAAGCCTATAAAAAGAAACCGATTGATATTGCTTCTGATGTAGTTGCGAAGCTGAAGGAGCAGTGCGGCGCCAGAGCGGCTGCAGGAGAGACTCCTGTTTTTCTGGATGAGGATATTAATGCAGTAATGCCGGGATTTATTAATCTTCGTGTGAATCCTCAGTATCTGGCAGAGTATATGGAAGGTATGACTCAGGCACCGAAGCTGGGACTGGATGAAACAGGCCACGGAGAAACAATTATTGTGGACTACGGCGGAGCCAATGTGGCAAAGCCTCTCCATGTGGGACATCTTCGTTCTGCGGTGATTGGAGAAAGCATTCGCCGGATGGGAAATTTCCTGGGATACCATATGGTAGGCGATGTTCATCTGGGAGACTGGGGCCTGCAGATGGGACTGATTATTGAGGAACTGCGGGACAGAAAGCCGGAGCTGGTGTATTTTGATGAATCTTATACAGGAGAATACCCGGCAGAGCCGCCTTTTACCATCAGTGAGTTAGAGGACATTTATCCTACTGCCAGCAAAAAGTCAAAAGAGGATGAGAGTTTTAAGGAGCGCGCTCAGACTGCAACCTTTAAGCTGCAGAACGGTTACGCACCCTTTACTGCAATCTGGAAACATATTATGAATGTTTCTCTGGCAGATTTAAAGAGAAACTACGGTAATCTGGATGTACATTTTGATTTATGGAAGGGCGAAAGTGATGCAGAGCCGTATATCCCCTGGCTGATTCAGGATCTGCAGGATAAGGGACTGGCTTACGAAAGCCAGGGCGCTCTTGTTGTTGATATTACAGAGCCGACAGATTCCAAGGAACTTCCTCCCTGTATTGTCCGCAAATCAGACGGAGCAGCTCTTTATGCTACCTCGGATTTGGGAACAATTCTGGAGCGGGAGAAGGATTTTGCTCCGGTGAAATACATTTATATTACAGATAAGCGTCAGGAACTGCATTTTACCCAGGTATTCCGCGTTGCGAAAAAGGCTGGATATGTAAAGCCGGAAACTCCGATGATTCATATTGGATTCGGTACTATGAACGGCAGAGACGGCAAGCCATTTAAGACCAGAGACGGCGGCGTTATGCGTCTGGAGCATCTGATTGCAGATATTGATGAGGCTGTTTATGCCAGAATTATGGAAAACCGTACAGTATCTGAGGATGAAGCGAGAGAGACGGCCAAGGTTGTGGGACTGGCTGCATTAAAGTACGGCGATCTGTCCAACCAGGCTGCAAAGGATTATGTATTTGATTTAGAGCGGTTTATTTCCTTTGAGGGAAATACAGGCCCCTATATTCTGTACACGATTGTCCGGATTAAATCCATTCTGGGTAAATATCTGGATCAGAAGCAGGAGGAAACTGCTGCATCTGCTATACTTGCACCGTCCGGCAGCGGAGAAAAGGCACTGATGTTAGAGCTGGCAAAATACAACGAGGTAATGGAAAATGCTTTTGCAGAGACAGCACCTCACAAAATCTGCCAGTATGTATTTGATTTGTCTAACGCATTCAACAGCTTTTACCATGATACCAGAATTCTGGCAGAGGAAGATAAAGCACGCCAGGCAAGCTGGATTCGTCTGATCACTCTGGTAAAAGATGTTCTTACTACCTGCATCCAGGTATTAGGATTCGAAGCCCCCGAACGGATGTGACGTTACAGCACTGACGTGCAAAAGAAGACCTCCGGCCAGAGCGGAGTGAGCTTGCTCACGCAGAGCAGGCCGGAGGTCTTCTTTTATAGGGCGGAGCCCGCGCAGCGAGATGGAGCGAAGCGGAATCGAGCTGAGTCACGTCAGGAGAGGGAAGCGGCCAGAGCGGAGTGAGCCTGGAAAATCAGTAGGAAACCGGAGGCGTGTATATGAAAATAACCAATTTCAGAACCAGCACCTTCTGGAAAGGAGAGATGGGACTGCAGGCATCTGTTGAGGATGAGGGCAGTTCTTATCAAGTGCGCCTTTATGTCAAGGGTAGTCAGATTCGTGACTACTCTTGTTCTTGTGTAAAGGGAAATTCTTTCCATGGAATGTGTGCTCACGCGAAGCTGGTATGGGAGAAATGGCAGAAGGAGCTGGCAGCAGAGACGGGAAAGCCGGTATCCACATCTCAGGAAATCCGAACCATGATTCGGGAATATACGAATCGTGAAGTGGCTCAGATTATCCGGGAGCAGGAGGAGGGGCAGATTCGTTTAATTCCCCGTTTAATTGTAAAAAACAATGAAGTATCTGCTGAGTTTAAGCTGGGCAGAGCGCGGTTTTATGTACTTCGGGATCTGACCGCCTTTGTACAGGCAATCGACAGCGGAGCCAGTGTCTCTTACGGAAAACAGCTGACCTTTCATCACAGTATTTATGCATTTGCAGAAGAGGACAGACCTCTTTGCATGCTTTTGACAGAGCTGGTTCATGTGTATCAGGAACACTATGAGCAGTTCCGCAGAAGCACCTTTGCCACAGTGCAGGGGCTGAAGCAGCTGAATTTAAGCCGTGCCAACCGGGACCGGTTTTTCCGTCTGATGGAGGGACACACACTTGAGGTGGAGTTTTCCTCCGGGACTTCTGCACAGGTGCTGGTAAGCCGTTCCGGAAAAGAGGGGACAGAGTCTCTTCCTTTTGCAGTTTCTGTGGATATCTGCCGTGCAGGCAGAGACGGTATTCAGGTTTCTGTCGATCCGGATACCTATGGTTTTCCGGGAGAAGACTGCTGGTATGTAGGCGACAGGGAACGATTGGTATGTCTGGAGGGAGAGGCCTCCAGACAGATGGGAAGTTTTCTGGAGCAGGTTTTAAAAGACAGAAGAAGCCATACGCTGGCGATTCAGGATCGTGATATTCCGCTGTTTTATGAGAGAGTGCTTCAGAAGATTCTCCCTTATACCAGCATGAATATAAAGGATGTGGATTTGGAAAAGTACCGGCCTCAGGAATTAAAGGCATCCTTTTCCTTTGACAGCCCCAGACCGGGCGAAATAACTATGAAGCCGGTGCTTTCTTACGGAGATTTTTCTTTCCAGCCGGTGGAGGATGAGAAAGTCCCCAGGACCATCTGCCGTGACGTTCCGGGAGAATTTCGAATCAGTCAGGCAATTACCAGATATTTTAAATACCGGGACGAAAGCGGAGAAACCCTTTTGATCCGGGATGACGAAGAAGCCATGTACCGTCTCCTCAGCGAAGGAATGACAGAATTTATGGAACTGGGAACGGTTTCTGTGTCAGAGGAGGCCGCAAAAATCAGGATTCTTCCTCCGCCGAAAGTACAGGTAGGGGTTCAGACCATGGGAAACTGGCTGGAACTTCATGTAGAGGCAGAGGGAATGACTCAGGCCCAGCTTCAGCAGATTCTGAAAAATTATCAGCCGAAAAAACCATATTACCGGCTGAAAACAGGAGAATTTCTTCAGCTGGGAGATGCGGGGATTTTTACAGTTGCCAAAATGATAAACGGCATGTCAGCAGAGAAGGAGGACGGGGAATCCGGCACCTTCCGGGTTCCCATGTACCGGGCTCTGTATCTGGACAGTATTTTAAAGGACGGAAACGGGATCGCCTTTTACCGGGATAATCTGTTTAAGGCTGTTGTCAGAGGAATGAAGTCTGTGGAGGACGGAGATTTTGAGATTCCTGTGTCCATGCGCAGTGTGCTGAGGGGATATCAGAAAACGGGCTTTTACTGGATGAAAACCCTGGACAGCTATGGATTTGGCGGAATTCTGGCAGACGATATGGGATTGGGAAAAACGGTTCAGGTGATTGCTCTTCTGCTGGATGAGGCTCAGAAAAATCAGGAAAGCCGTTTTCTGATTGTCTGTCCGGCTTCTCTGGTGTACAACTGGGAAAATGAAATCAACCGGTTTGCACCGGAGCTGAAGGTGCAGACTGTCACAGGAACTGCCGTGGAAAGGCAGGAAATTCTCGAAGCAGCCCGGGGAGGAATGGAGAAGGAACCGCAGATCTATATTACTTCCTACGACCTTCTGAAACGTGATCTGCCTTTTTATGAAGGATTTTCCTTCCGTTTCCAGATTATTGATGAAGCGCAGTATATTAAAAATCCGTCTACACAGACAGCGCGGGCAGTCAAGATGATTTCCTCGCGGACCAGGTTTGCTCTTACAGGAACTCCCATTGAAAACAGGCTCAGCGAATTCTGGAGTATTTTTGATTATCTGATGCCGGGATTTCTGTTTTCCTATGGAGAATTTAAAAAGCGTTTCGAAAATCCCGTGGTAAAGGACGGGGATCAGACTGCTGTGGAAACTTTGAAAAGGCTGACGGGAGCATTTCTTCTGAGACGTCTGAAAAAGGATGTATTGAAAGATTTGCCGGAAAAACTGGAAACTGTGGTTTATTCCAGGGCGGAGACAGAGCAGCACACGCTCTACAATGCACAGGCGCTGCAGCTGAAGCAGTATCTGGAGGATCTGGATGGTGCTCCCGGAGGCAGCGAGCGGCTGCAGATCCTGGCGCAGATGACAAGGCTGAGGCAGATCTGCTGCGATCCTTCCCTCTGCTTTCAGAAATACAGAGGCGGCTCTGCAAAGCTGGATACCTGCATGGAGCTGATTTCCGGAGGAATTGAGGGCGGCCACAAAATTCTTGTATTTTCTCAGTTTACCTCTATGCTGGAGGTGATTGAAAAGCGTCTGAAAAAGGAGGGAATTTCCTATTACCTGCTGACCGGAGGGACCTCCAAGGAGGAGAGGATACGGATGGCCGGGGCCTTTCAGACAGACAGCGTTCCGGTTTTTCTGATTTCTCTGAAGGCGGGAGGAACGGGACTGAATCTGACAGCGGCAGATATGGTGATTCACTATGATCCCTGGTGGAATGCGGCGGCCCAGAATCAGGCAACAGACAGAACGCACCGGATTGGCCAGGAAAAGCAGGTGACGGTGTTCCAGATGATTATGAAGGATACCATTGAAGAAAATATCATGAAACTGCAGGCGCAGAAGAAAAATCTGGCAGATCAGATTATTTCCGGGGAAAGACTGTCCCTGTCCTCTCTTACAAGAGAGGAGCTGCTGAAGCTGCTGTCATAAAACAGAAGTGTGCCTGGACGGGCAGAAAGGAGAAGAAGCGATGGCACTTTACGATTACACGGGAGCTTTGCGCCAGGGGCGAAAGCAGTACCAGGCATCGGTGGCAAAGGGCGAATATCCCTATCTGCCGGTTCTGGACGATATTCTTGCCAATGCAGATATTGTTTCAGAGGTTAATTTAGGGCTGATAGATGTACCGTTAAGCAAGATTGTGGGAACAAAGACAAAGGGACGGACAGAAGCCTTTGCAGGAAATTTCATGCCGCTTCTGGAAGAAAAAACGGAGTTTGGCGCTAAATGGGCCAGGGTTTATGATTACCAGATTGAAGAGGGGATCCACGATCCGATTCTTGCATATGAATTTATGAACCGCTACTATGTGCAGGAGGGAAATAAAAGGGTCAGCGTTCTGAAATATGTCAATGCCTACAGTGTGCCGGCCTATGTTACCCGCCTGCTTCCGCGGCGCAGTAAGGAGGCGGACAACCGTTTATACTATGCCTTTCTGGACTTTTACCAGGTATCCTTTAACTGTGACGTGTGGTTCAGCAGAGAGGAAAGCTATGGACGTCTTCTGAAGGCTATGGGAATGAAGCCGGGACAGGTCTGGGATCAGGAACAGAGAATGTATTTCAAGGGCGCCCATGATCTGTTTGTTCAGGCCTTTGAAGGAAAGCGGACACCTGATATTGAGATGACAGCATCCGATGCCTTTCTGGTTTATGTGGAGATTTTCGGTTATCCCCAGGTAAAGGAAAAAACAGGAGATCAGATGCGCCGGGATCTGGATAAAATATGGGATGAGCTGCTTTTAAAGGCCCATGGAGACAGAATTGATCTGGTTGAGAAGCCGGTGGAGCAGGAAAAACCTGCGGTGAAGCTTTTTGACTGGCTGAAGGGCTCTGAAAATATTGAACCGGAGATGCTGAAAATCGCATTTATTTATCCAAAGACCAGGGAAAGCTCCAGCTGGGTTTACGCTCATGAGCTGGGGCGGATGTATCTGGAACAGAAATATGGAGGAAAGCTGCAGACCGTGGTATTTAACAATGCCTCTACAGACAGTCAGGTTGCTCAGGATATTTCTCTGGCCGTGGCTTCGGGCTGCAATGTGATTTTTACCACATCTCCCCAGATGGCAGCGCAGAGTGTCAAGGCAGCAGTGGAAAATCCACAGATTCGTGTGTTTAACTGTTCTGTAAATGTATCCTATTCTTCTATCTGCACCTATTATGCCAGAACCTATGAGGCAAAATTCCTGATGGGAGCCCTGGCGGCAGCGATGTGTGAAGGAGATGAGCTGGGATATATTGCGGATTATCCGATTTACGGGCGGGTATCCAACATCAATGCCTTTGCCCTGGGAGCCAGAATGATCAATCCCAGAGCCAGAGTACATCTGACCTGGTCCGGTCTGGAAAACGACAGAAGCAGGGAGGAACTGGAGCAGGCGGGAATTACCTGGATTTCCGGAGATGACACGATTACGCCCAAGAGGGCTTCCCGTGAATTCGGTCTTTATCACTGTCTGCCGGACGGAACAGTGGAAAATCTTGCAACACCTATCTGTGACTGGGGAAAATGCTACGTTCAGCTGGTAGAAATGATCTGCCGCGGTATGGCGGACGCAGAAAGACAGAAGGGGAAAAAGGCGGTGAATTACTGGTGGGGAATGTCTGCTGATGTAATTGACGTTATCTGTTCAGATTCACTGCCAAGGTATACAAAGCGTCTGATCCGCTTCCTGAAATCTTCCATCTGCGGAGGAAGATTCCAGATTTTTGAAGGGGAATTTGAGACGCAGAACGGGGATATTGTAGGAGAAGAGGGACGCAGTCTGACTCCGGAGGAGATTGTGAAAATGGACTGGCTGGCAGCAAATATTGTGGGAACGATTCCGCCGGTAGAGGCATTTAAGCCGGAGGCACGTCCGATGATTCTGCTTCAGGGAGTGAGAACAGCTGCAAACGATGAAAATGGGGAGGATGAAAAAGGTGAAAATTCTGGTACTGGCGGATCATGAATCAAAGGCGCTGTATGAGTATTTTGAACCGGAAAAGGTAAAGGATGTGGATTTGGTTCTGGCCTGCGGAGATCTGAGAAAGGGGTATCTGGATTTCTTTGCTTCCATGTGCCATGCACCGGTTTTGTATGTGCTGGGAAATCATGACGGATGGTATAAGAAAAACGAGCAGTGCGGCTGCATCTGCATTGAGGATGATATTTATGTATACAAAGGAATCAGGATTCTGGGACTGGGCGGCTCTATGCAGTACATTCCCGGAGCGGATCACCAGTATACGGAGCTGAAAATGAACTGGAGAATCAAAAAGCTCTGGTGGAAGCTGAAACGTCACAAGGGTTTTGATATTCTGGTAGCTCATGCCCCGGCAAAGGGAGTCAATGATCTGGAGGATCTTCCTCACAGAGGATTTGCCTGCTTTCGGGAGCTGATTGAAAAATACCAGCCCAATTTGTTTGTACACGGGCATGTACATGCCAATTACGGTAATGGATTTAAGCGGGTTGATCAGCTGGGAAGCACTGTGGTGGTCAATGCTTATGACCATTATATCCTGGATTTTCCAGATCGCGGATAAAGACAGGAAAAGGAAGAATACAGGAAATCTGTTCACAGAAAAAACATAAAAAAGCGCTTGCATTTTATTGTAAGCGCTTTTATAATCCATAAATGATAAGCTAGCTAACTATTAGGAAGCTAATTATTATAACGATGCTATCGTTGAAAACGATTCCGGGATCAGGAGGTGAAGAACATGAAAGAGAACAGGAAAGCCCGAAGGGGGGAGGAGGCCTTCTGGCGGGACCTGACAGAAAACTGGATGGATGTGAATCATCTTCACAGAACCATCCTGGAGAGAAAGCTGAATCAGAATGGACTGTACCGGAGCCAGCACCAGCTGCTGATGTATATTTCCGATCATCCCAACCAGTCTCAGAAGGAGATCGCAAAGCTTAACCGGATTTCTCCGGCCACAGCGGCAGTGACACTGAAAAAACTGGAGAAGGGCGGTTATATTCACAGGGCGGCAGATGACCGGGATAACCGGTGCAATCAGATATGTCTGACAGAAAAAGGGAAGCGTGTGGTAGAATACAGTATCCTGTTTTTCAGTCAGGTTCAGCAGAGAATGTTTGCGGGATTTACAGAAGAGGAACGGACCAGACTGACAGGAGATCTGGAACGAATCAAGACAAATCTGACAGAATTTCTGTCTGAGACAGAAAGAGAGGATATATCATGAAGCAATATGCAAAATACGCAAAGCCTTATCTCAGCGCCTTTATTATAGGCCCGTGTCTGATGCTGGCAGAGGTATTTGGAGATATTCTTATGCCCAAAATGATGTCTCTGATTATCAATCACGGAGTAGCAGCTCACGATACCGGCTATATTCTCCGCATGGGGCTTTATATGGTTCTGGTGGCAGCGGGAATGGCTGTCAGCGGAATCGGAGGCGCTTATTTTTCCGCAAAGGCATCGATTAGTTTTACCAGTGATCTGAGAAAGGATCTGTTTGAAAAGGTACAGAAATTTTCCTTTCAGAATATTGATGATTTCAGCACCGGTTCTCTGGTAACCAGGCTGACCAACGATGTACAGCAGGTGCAGCAGGTAATGATGATGGGGCTGCGTCTGGCGCTGCGGGCGCCGGGAATGCTGGTCGGAGCTCTGATTATGGCATTTTTGATGAATCCCAGGCTGGCTCTGATTATTCTGATTGTGATTCCTTTGCTGGCAGCGGCCATTGCGGCGATTATGACTACAGCCTATCCCAGATTTGGTATTATGCAGACCAAGCTGGACACGATGAACTCCGGAATCCAGGAGGCGCTGACCAATGTGCGGCTGATCAAATCTTTTGTGCGCGAGGATTATGAGATGGAAAAATTCCGCAGATCCAATGAGGATCTGCAGGAAAACAGTCTGCGCGCCATGAAGATTGTAATTATGACCATGCCGGTGATGATGCTGGCCATGAATATTACAACAGTGGCTGTTGTGTGGTACGGAGGCAATATGATTATCGGCGGTACCATGCAGGTGGGAGATCTGACAGCGTTTACGACCTATATTGTTCAGATCCTGATGTCTCTGATGATGCTTTCCATGGTGTTTCTTCAGAGCGCGCGGGCTATGGCCTCAATTAAGAGAATCAATGAGCTGATGAATACAGAGGTGGATCTGACGGATGATCAGGCCGGACGAAAGGATCTTGAGGTAAAAGAAGGCCGGATTGAGTTTAAGGACGTATCCTTCAGCTATGACAGAGATGGAGAGGACAAGGTATTGGAGCACATCAGCTTTACTGCAGAGCCGGGACAGGTTGTGGGAATTATCGGCTCCACAGGAAGCGGAAAGACCTCTATGGTACAGCTGATTCCCCGTCTGTATGATGCGACAGAGGGACAGGTGCTGGTAGACGGGGTGGATGTGCGGGAATACTCGCTGAAGCATCTGAGAAACGGCGTAGGCATGGTTCTCCAGAAAAACGTGCTGTTTTCCGGAACGATTGAAGAAAACCTCCGCTGGGGCAGTGAGACGGCCTCAGAAGAGGAAATCAGAGCAGCGGCAGATGCAGCCCAGGCAGACGGCTTTGTAAAGTCCTTTGCAGACGGCTATGACACAGACATGGGACAGGGCGGCGTGAATGTATCCGGCGGTCAGAAGCAGAGGCTGTGTATTGCCAGAGCTCTGCTGAAAAAACCGAAGATTCTCATTCTGGATGATTCTACCAGTGCAGTGGATACGGCTACAGAAACAAAGATCCGGGAGAGCTTTCATACCACGCTGAAGGATACGACAAAGCTGATTATTGCCCAGAGAATCAGTTCTGTAGAAGATGCAGATCAGATTCTGGTGCTGGATGACGGACACCTGATCGGAGTGGGAACCCACAGAGAGCTTCTGGAGCACTGCGAGGCTTATCAGGAGATTTATTATTCCCAGAGAGATAAGGAAGGGGAGGCAAGCGCATAAATGAACGAAAAACAGAAACTGGAAAGTCTGAAACGGCGTTATGGACGCCGTCCCTCCCGGGGAGGAGCTCAGGGAGGCGGAATGCGCAGGCATCACGGGCCGGGAGCACGGATGTCGGCAAAGGGCGGCAGACCCAAAGAGGCCAAAGCCGCAATCCGCCGTCTGATGACGTATTTAAAAGAAGATAAGGCAAAAATGGGTCTTGCCTTTGTCTGCGTAATTTTAAATACCTTTGGAACTTTGGCAGGCGCCTATATGCTTCGTCCGATTATCAACACCTATATTGTTCCGGTTGACGGAAGCCGCGGAGATGCCGCGGGGCTGGCACGGGCGCTGCTTGTTATGGCGGCAGTTTATGTGATTGGAGTAGGGGCCAACTATGCTCAGGCAAAGATCATGCTGACTGTGGCTCAGGATGCATTAAAACGAATCCGCAACGATCTGTTTGAAAAGCTGCAGAGCCTTCCTGTGCGGTATTATGATACCAATTCCAACGGAGATCTGATGAGCCGTTTTACCAATGATGTAGATACCATTGGAAATATGCTGAGCAGTACTCTGGTACAGCTGTTTTCCGGGGCTTTGAGCATTGTGGGGACCTTGATTCTGATGATTTATACGAATATCTGGCTGACTTTGGTGACTCTGATTATGATTCCTCTGATGATGAAGGCAGGCGGAGCTGTGGCAGGGAGAAGCCAGAAATACTTTTCAGCCCAGCAGTCTTCTCTGGGAGCTTTAAACGGTTACATTGAGGAAACGGTTACAGGGCAGAAGGTGGTAAAGGTATTCTGCCACGAGGATGTGGCGGCAGAAGAATTTGAACTTCTGAACCGGGATTTGCGGGACAATCAGATTCGCGCCCAGTTTTTCGGAGGAATTATGGGCCCGGTTATGGGAAATCTAAGTCAGGTAAACTATGCGCTCACAGCCTGTATCGGCGGCCTGCTGTGCGTGTTCCGGGGCTTTGACGTAGGCGGTCTGTCTGTGTTTTTAAATTTTTCCAGACAGTTCAGCCGTCCCATCAATGAAATTTCCATGCAGGTCAGCAATGTTTTTTCTGCACTGGCCGGAGCGGAGCGGGTGTTTGCTGTGATGGACGAGGCGCCGGAACAGGAGGATGACAAGGATGCAGTGACTCTTGCGCCGATGGAGGGTCATGTAATTCTGGATCATGTGACCTTTGGATACAATCCGGACAAGGTGATTTTAAATGACCTCAGCCTTTATGCAAAGCCGGGGCAGAAAATCGCCTTTGTAGGATCTACAGGAGCAGGAAAAACGACGATTACCAATCTGATTAACCGGTTTTATGATATTCAGTCAGGAAGCATTACCATTGACGGCGTAGATATCCGGCACCTGAAGCGGGAGAATCTGAGAAGCAATATTGCCATGGTACTGCAGGATACCCATCTGTTTACAGGAACCGTGATGGAAAATATCCGTTACGGCCGGCTGGATGCCACAGATGAGGAGGTAATTCAGGCTGCAAAAACGGCCTCTGCCCATTCCTTTATTATGCGTCTGCCTCACGGATACCAGACCATGCTGGAGGGCGACGGAGCGAATCTGAGTCAGGGACAGAGACAGCTTTTAAACATTGCCAGAGCGGCCATTTCCAAGGCTCCTGTGCTGATTCTTGATGAGGCCACCAGCTCTGTAGATACCAGAACTGAACGTCATATTGAGCATGGAATGGACCGGCTGATGGCCGATCGGACCACCTTTGTGATTGCTCACCGGCTTTCCACAGTTCGCAATGCCAATGCTATTATGGTACTGGAAAACGGACGGATTATCGAGCGGGGCGACCACGAGGAGCTTCTGGCGATGAAGGGGCGGTATTACGAATTGTATACAGGGCTTTCTGAGCTGGAGTAAGAGCCGGGAATCCGGGGCGAGCTTGTGCAGATTAAATTGCAGGGAGCGCTGTGGTGGGAACAAAAACCCCAGGACGCCGGAAAAAGGCGTGACCTGGGGCTTGTTTTCGTTCGTTTTTTTATTTTGTCAATGAAGGAGCCATATCTGCATCGGTATAACATGCGATGGAAGATAATTCATAGGTGGGCGGATTCTCCAGGATACCTGCGGAAATATGAAAATATTTGTTATCTGTGGTTCCCGTCCAGACGGAAAATCAGAGAAAATGCCTTCGGGATATCCTCCGTGCTGACCGGATAAGTAAGCTCTGGATTATCCTTACATCCGTACAACGCCAGGATGATGATAAAAATGGAAAGGTATAATTTCCTGTAATGATGATTAAATATAGCCATAAGGGTTGTACCAGTAATCGTAGATTTCATGTAAATCATGTCCAGTTTCAATTGACCACTCTTTCCTTACTTCAAATTTAAATGGAATCATTGCTTTTCAAGAGGTAAATTCTGTATTGGACTCCCCTCCGATCTTCTTCCGCTTTTGTTTGTGCAAATTCTTTCGTTCCAAATTTATGATATAGGCAAATGTGAGTGCTTCTTTTCTTACATTCACCACCTGTTCCTGTTATCTTTAAAATTGTGTAATTATTATTATGGAAATAGAGCTCCACAAATTTGTTTTCAGAACAGCCCCATGTTCTTTTGGCGCTTGTATTCAGCAGATTGTGCAGAAACCGTCATTTTCCCTCCAAAATGCAAAATCGTGTCCAGAAATTGTCGTTTTTCTTCTAAAATGCAAAATGGTGTCCAGAAATTGTGCAGAAATCGCCGTTTTTCTTCTAAAATGCAAAG
>OHPB01000019.1_pt1 | contig 114360 bp, 85 predicted proteins | sample 1577621 | NCBI WGS metagenome assembly OHPB01 (sample SAMEA3879577, study PRJEB24766) | human gut metagenome | biome: human-associated habitat; feature: feces | place: USA | collected 1985/1987 | reverse complement strand
AGAGCGCATGATTCATAATCATGAGGTCCCCGGTTCAATCCCGGGTCCCGCTACAGGTTAGACGTTCAAAGATAATTTGAGCGTCTTTTTTTATTATCCTTTTGGGAAAATCGGTTTGGAGTTAACCGATTCCCAAAAAGGTAAGTATGTCTGCACTTTTGTCGGCGATGGAAGCCGGGTGGTAGGCCTCGAGCTCGGTACGTGGACGGAACCCCCAGCTGACTCCTACGGTAGTTACTCCAGCATTTACTCCTGTCTGCATGTCTACACACGAATCACCTATATAAACGATGGCTTCTTTGGAGACTTTTGCTTTTTGCGCGATTTCTTCAATGATTTGCGGGTCCGGCTTGGAGGGAATTCCTTCACGTTGTCCTAAAATGGCTGTAAAGCGGATGTCAGGGAAGAACTGATGAATCAGTTTGGTGGTGGCTTCCTGGTATTTGTTGGATGCTACTGCCAAAAGGAAACCTTGATGCTGTAGTTTTTCCAGCATTTCGGGGATTCCCGGATAGGGGAGACTCAGGTCTGCATTGTGGAGATTATAATAAGGTATGAATCGGGCACGTATTTTCTGAACGTTTTCCGGACTCTTTTCTCCTTCCGGCAAGGCCCGTTCGAACAGTTTGTTGATACCGTTTCCGACAAAAAAACGATAGGCGTCAGTATCGTGGGTGGGATAGCCGTAGGATTGCAATGCATGGTTGGTGGCGGCTGCCAGGTCTGCAATGGTATTCAGAAGTGTTCCGTCTAAATCAAAAATGACTAGTCTTTTCATGTTTTTGTTTTTTTATTCGCAAAGATAGGGATTCCGGTGCCAATAAACAACATTTTAACAGGATGTAGCACGACGGGATTCTGTCTCTTTTTCACTATCTTTGTGGGTACAAATGTATAACCTTCAAAAGAGATGAGTATGAATTTTCTGGATTTGGTAAAAAAACGTTATTCGGTACGTAGTTATTTGCCTCGTGCAATAGAAGCGGATAAAATGAATTATATCATGGAGTGCGTACGACTGGCTCCGTCAGCTGTCAATTATCAGCCGTGGCATTTTTCGATAGTGACCGATGCGGAAAAGTTGGCTGCATTGAAATCTACCTACCCCCGTGAGTGGATTCAGACGGCTCCGTGTATCATTGTAGCCTGTACCGACCATCAGGAAGCCTGGCATCGGAAGATGGATGGAAAAGACCATGCAGATGTGGACATAGCCATAGCGGTGGAGCATCTGTGTCTGGCTGCTGCCGAACAAGGATTGGGTACTTGCTGGGTATGTAATTTTGATGCTTCCCGTTGCAAGGAGGTTTTGTCGCTGCCTGAAAGTTGGGAGCCGGCCGTCTTGATTCCCATTGGATACGCGACAGAGGAAGCGGTTCCAGAAAAAAGAAGAAAGACACTGAATGAGATTGTTTTCTGATAAAATAGCATATTTTTAACGCTATTTAAAAGAAAATGTAATTTTAATGACGTAATTTTGGGATGGCTTTCCGGAGATGACGGAAAGTCACTTTTTTATATGCTAAATAACCTTGATGTATGGAAAACTTGGAAACAGGATTATTGCTGATGGTAGTCGGTATGGCTACCGTTTTCGTAATTCTTCTCATTGTTATCTACCTTAGTCAGTTGTTGATCAAGTTGGTGAACAAGGTTGCTCCGGAAGAAGAACCGAAAAAGAAGCCGGTTGCTACGGCTACATCTTCGGATACGGGCGCTATGGATGCCATTAAAGCGGCTGTAGACATTCTGACTGCCGGTAAGGGTCAGGTAATCAAAATCGAAAAATTACGTTAATCGAATTGAAAAACACTTGTTGTTGACATGGAAAAAGAAGTAAAATTTAGTTTGGTCTTTCGCGATATGTGGCAGAGCGCCGGAAAATATGTTCCGCGTGTAGACCAATTGGTGAAAGTGGCTCCTGCCATTATTGAAATGGATTGTTTTGATCGCGTTGAGACAAATGGGGGTGGTTTTGAACAAGTTAATCTGTTGTTTGGAGAAAATCCGAACAAGGCCGTCCGTGAATGGACGAAACCTTTTCATGAAGCAGGTATCCAGACACACATGTTGGACCGTGCCTTGAACGGGCTGCGTATGAGTCCGGTGCCGGCAGATGTCCGTAAATTGTTCTATAAAGTGAAGAAGGCGCAGGGTACCGACATTACGCGTACGTTCTGCGGACTGAATGATGTGCGCAATATCATCCCTTCCATCGGTTATGCGCACGATGCCGGTATGATTTCCCAATGTTGTTTGTGTATCACTTATTCACCGGTACATACGGTGGAATATTACCTGGATATGGCGAAACAGCTTATCGATGCTGGCTGTGATGAAATCTGTATCAAGGATATGGCTGGTATCGGCCGTCCGGTATTTTTGGGTAAGATTGTGGCCGGAATCAAGAAAATCAAGGACATTACTATCCAATACCATTCTCATGCCGGTCCGGGCTTCAACATGGCTTCTATCCTGGAGGTATGTAAGGCCGGTTGTGATTACGTGGATGTAGGTATGGAACCTTTATCATGGGGTACAGGACATGCCGATGTCATCAGTGTGCAGGCTATGCTGAAGGATGCCGGATTCAAGGTACGTGAAATCAACATGCATGCTTATATGAAAGTGCGTTCCATGATTCAGGAGTTTATGGACGATTTTCTGGGCTTGTACATCAGTCCGCGTAACCGTCTGATGAATTCGTTGCTGATTGGTCCGGGACTTCCGGGCGGTATGATGGGTAGCTTGATGACCGATCTGGAAACGAACCTGGAATCCATCAATAAGTATAAGGCGAAACGTAATCTGCCGTTCATGACTCAGGATGAACTGCTGATTAAACTGTTCAATGAAGTTTCTTACGTATGGCCACGTGTAGGTTATCCGTGTCTGGTGACTCCGTTCAGCCAGTATGTCAAGAATCTGGCAATGATGAATGTCATTCAGATGGAGAAAGGCAAGGAACGCTGGGGCATGATAGCCGATGATATCTGGGACATGATTTTGGGAAAGGCCGGAAAACTGCCGGGTGAACTGGCTCCTGAAATCGTAGAGAAGGCAAACCGTGAGGGACGTAAGTTCTTTACCGGCAATCCGCAGGATAATTATCCGGATCAGTTGGAGAAATACCGCCAGATGATGTGGGAAAAGAAATGGGAAACCGGTGAGGATGACGAAGAACTCTTTGAATATGCCATGCATCCGGCTCAGTATGAGGCATACAAGAGCGGTAAAGCCAAAGCTGACTTCCTGGAAGATGTAAAGAAACGTCGGGAAGAGAAAGAAGTGTCACACATGGCCGGCGACCAGACAAAGGTATTGACGGTGGATGTGAACGGACAGGCTTACCGGGTAACGGTAGCTTTCGGCGATGTACATCCGGATAAGTTGGCCGGTGCTGCTCCGGCTGGCGGACAGACTGCCGCACCGGCACCTGCCGGCGAAGGCAAGGAGGTACTTTCTCCATTGGAAGGTAAATTCTTCCTGACCAAGAGCGCACAGGAGACTCCGGTGAAAGTAGGCGATAAGGTCAATCAGGGCGATGTAATCTGTTATGTGGAAGCCATGAAGACTTACAATGCTATCCGGGCCGAGTTCAGTGGTACCATCACTGCTATCTGTGTAAATTCAGGTGACAGTGTTTCTGAAGATGACGTATTAATGAAGATTTTGTAATGGAAGATATAGTTGAAAGATTGTATGAAATGACGGCTTTCAGCAACATTGTTGCTGACCCGCGTTTTCTGATCATGTATGCCATTGCATTCATCCTGCTCTACTTGGGTATCAAGAAGCAGTATGAGCCTCTGCTGTTGGTTCCGATTGCTTTCGGTGTATTGCTGGCCAATTTCCCGGGCGGCGATATGGGAGTTATCCAGGCCGATGAGAATGGCATGGTCATGGTCAAGGGTGTGATGAAGAATATCTGGGAAATGCCTTTGCATGAAATCGCTCATGAACTGGGATTGATGAACTTCATCTATTACATGTTGATAAAGACGGGTTTCCTGCCTCCGATTATCTTTATGGGTGTCGGTGCGTTGACCGATTTCGGTCCGATGTTGCGTAACCTTCGTCTGTCTATTTTCGGCGCAGCTGCCCAATTGGGTATTTTTGCCGTACTGTTGGTTGCTATTCTGATGGGATTCACACCGAAGGAAGCAGCTTCGTTGGGTATTATCGGAGGTGCAGACGGTCCGACCGCCATCTTCACGACCATCAAGCTGGCTCCGCATCTGTTGGGCCCGATTGCCATTGCAGCCTATTCCTACATGGCGCTGGTACCGGTCATCATTCCGTTGGTGGTACGTATCTGGTGTACCAAGAAAGAGCTTTCCATCAATATGAAGGAACAGGAGAAGAAATATCCTTCTACTACAGAAATCAAGAACCTGCGTGTCCTGAAGATTCTGTTCCCGATTGCAGTGACTACCATTGTCGCTCTGTTCGTTCCGAGTGCTGTTCCTTTGATTGGTATGCTGATGTTCGGTAATCTGGTGAAGGAAATCGGTAGCAATACTTCTCGCTTGTTTGATGCCGCTTCCAACAGCATCATGAATGCTGCCACCATTTTCCTGGGTATCTCTGTAGGAGCTACCATGACTACCGACGCTTTCCTGAACTGGACAACTATCGGTATCGTTATCGGTGGATTCCTGGCATTCGCCTTATCTATTTCCGGTGGTATTCTGTTTGTGAAGGTGGTGAATCTGTTCACGAAAAAGAAAATCAATCCGCTTATCGGTGCTACCGGTTTGAGTGCTGTGCCGATGGCAAGCCGTGTAGCCAATGAAATCGCATTGAAGTACGACCCTAAGAACCATGTGCTTCAGTATTGCATGGCCAGCAACATTTCAGGAGTTATCGGTTCTGCGGTAGCAGCCGGTGTCCTGATTTCGTTCCTCGGATAATCAATCGATAGATTCCATATAAAGTGCCGTATCCGTATTCCTTTCTATGTCATGAAAGGAAAAGGATGCGGCACTTTTTTGTTTCAGCATGTCTGCAGACGCTGTTAAGGCCTTGTGCTTGTTGGGTGGGCGGTGAAAACAAACTGCACCTTCCCTCCGTAATCATCCTTCGGTCTTCATGTGGAGTATCGGCAATGAGGTCTTGGAACAATGGAGTGATGCGCAGGCGGATACTTTAAGCCTGGAAGAAGCGAACCTGATTCTGAATTTCGGTCATTCGGCCGATATGTTGGCCAAGGAGGGAGAGGAAAGTGTCAATTCTTTATTGACTCGGAAACTGGCAGGTTTTGTCAAGGCCTTAGACTCTACCCGTCCGGTTACGGCGGGATGTAATGAGCCGAATCCGGCCAATCATTTGTTTCGTTCCGGGGCATTGGATATAATCGGTTACAATTACCATAATGCCAATATTCCAGCCGTGCCCGAGAATTTTCCGGGGAAGCCTTTCATCATTACGGAAAGCAATTCTGCGTTGATGACGCGTGGATACTATCGGATGCCGAGTGATTCGATGTTCATTTGGCCGGAACGCTGGGACAAGCCTTTTTATGACTCGACCTATGCCTGTTCTTCGTATGACAATTGTCATACCCCTTGGGGAAGTACGCACGAAGAAACCCTGAAGCTGATAAAGAAAAATGACTTTATCAGCGGACAGTATGTTTGGACCGGTTTCGATTATATCGGTGAACCTACTCCGTACGGTTGGCCGGCTCGCAGTTCCTATTTCGGAATTGTCGACTTGGCTGGATTCCCGAAGGATGTGTATTACCTGTATCAGTCGGAATGGACAGACAGACAAGTCTTGCATTTATTTCCACATTGGAACTGGACTCCAGGACAGGAAGTCGATATGTGGTGTTATTATAACCTGGCCGATGAAGTGGAATTGTTCGTCAACGGAAAGTCTCAGGGAATCAGGAGGAAAAATGATGACTGTCTGCATGCGGCATGGCGGGTGAACTATGAGCCTGGAAGTGTGAAGGTAGTTGCCCGTAAACAAGGGAAAGTTGTGGCGGAAAAGGAAATACAAACTGCTGGAGCCCCAGAAAAGATACGTCTGATTCCTGATCGTCGTACGTTGGAGGCAGACGGTAAGGATCTGAGTTTCGTAACGGTTGAAGTTCTGGACGATAAAGGAAATCTTTGTCCGGATGCGGATAATCTGGTCCGTTTCGAGGTGGAAGGGAATCTGACGATTGCAGGAGTGGACAATGGAAGTCCGACTTCGATGGAACGTTTCAAGGATAATAAACGCAAGGCGTTCCACGGTAAATGTCTGGTTGTCTTGCAGAATGATGGAACATCAGGAACCGCCCGGTTGAAAGCGATATCTGAAGGATTGGAAGAGGCTGTCGTAGAGATTGTTTCCGAGTGAGACTGGAATTAGATTTTGTTAATGATATAATGGTATGAAAAAGATTTGTAGGATGGGCTAATGTCTGAAAATGTAGGATTCAGTTCGTCCGTTCGTTTGAGTTAAAACGTCCGTTCGTTTTAGTTCATTCATGCGTTCGTTCGAAGTAAGATGTCCGTTCGTTTCAATTCATCCGTCCGTTCGTTTTCTGGTGATGGTATGGAATCAAAGCTTTGACAGGCGCTGGAAAGTCAGGAAAATTATACCTGAAACCCTGAAATCCAGCGACTGACATTGCACACTTTTGAATATTTGTGCGCAAAAGCAAGTAAGTTTTTAAATAAGTTTGTATCTTTGCAGCCGAATTTATAATACGAAAGCTATGAGTTATAATTTGCTGAAAGGAAAAAGAGGTATTATTTTCGGTGCTTTGAATGAACAGTCTATCGCTTGGAAGGTAGCTGAAAAGGCCGTAGAAGAAGGTGCAACAATCACGTTGTCGAATACCCCTGTAGCAGTACGTATGGGACAGGTTTCGGAATTGTCAGAAAAATTGCACTGTGAAGTGATTCCGGCCGATGCTACCAGCGTGGAAGATCTGGAAACTGTTTTCAAACGTTCAATGGAAGTATTGGGCGGACAGATTGATTTCGTACTACACTCTATCGGTATGTCTCCGAACGTACGTAAGAAACGTACATACGATGATTTGGATTATGATATGTTGGGAAAGACATTGGATATCTCGGCTGTTTCATTCCATAAGATGATTCAAGTAGCCAAGAAACTGAATGCAATCAGTGAATATGGTTCTATCGTGGCTCTGAGTTATGTGGCAGCACAGCGTACCTTCTACGGTTACAACGATATGGCCGATGCCAAGGCATTGCTGGAATCCATTGCCCGCAGTTTCGGTTACATCTATGGCCGTGAACACCATGTACGTATCAATACCATCTCTCAGTCTCCGACCATGACTACTGCCGGATCGGGTGTGAAGGGTATGGACAAGCTGTTCGATTTTGCCAACCGTATGTCTCCGCTGGGAAATGCCTCAGCCGATGAATGTGCCGACTATTGTATCGTAATGTTCTCTGACCTGACCCGTAAGGTTACCATGCAGAACCTGTTCCACGACGGTGGTTTCTCCAGTGTAGGTATGAGCTTGCGCGCCATGGCTACCTATGAAAAGGGTCTGGATGAATACAAGGATGAGAACGGTAATATCATCTATGGATAATTGAACCGGATGCATCGGATAATAGGAATATTATTAATGGTAGTGTTCGTTCTTTCTGCTTGTCGTTCCGGCGAGCAGAAAGACGAATCTCTTCAGACGTCTGTGAAGGTATTACGCTATGACCGCCTTCAGTACGAGGCCACTGTGATGAACAGTGTGTCTGCTCTGCAGAAGATGAACATAGATTGTCCGCAGGCTACGAAGTTGCTGATTGAGGATGTGCTGGGTATCGGTTCTGTTGCCGAACCTGACATCAATGATCGGCTGTGTGCCTATTATTCCGATTCTCTGCTGGTCAGGTTGATGGATGATGTACAGGAAAAGTTCAAGGACCTTTCCGGTATTGAAGCTGATTTGACCAAAGGTTTCAGAAACTTGAAACGGGAGGTCCCTGCAATTCCTGTTCCGCGTATCTATTCGCAGATATCGGCGCTGAACCAGTCTGTAGTGGTCGGCGACAGTCTGCTGGGATTCAGCCTGGACAAATATCTGGGACAGGATTATCCGCTTTACAAACGTTATTATTATCCGTTTCAGCGCCGGTCGATGGTACCCGAGCGCATTGTACCCGATTGTTTTACTTTTTATCTGTTGAGCCTGTCTCCTTTTCCGTGGGAAGAAGGGCACCGTACCTTGTTTGACTTTATGATGTATCGGGGCAAGATTGCCTGGACGGTGGAGCATATCCTGCAGTCCGACGGCTCCGGAAGGCTGACACTGGGATATACGCGTGAAGAGCTGAACTGGTGCCGCAAGTACATGGATGCCTTGTGGAAAGAAATGGCTGAGAAGGAACATCTGGCAAGTACCGATCCGATGCTGATCCGTTCTTATACTTCCGGTGAACAGACACTGACTTTCAACGGCGAAAAGATGCCTCCATGTATCGGTATCTGGCTGGGAATGCAGCTGGTGGACAAATATATGAAGAACAACCAGCGCCTGACTCTGAAAGACTTGCTCGGAAAAGATGACTTCTCCGATTTGATGCATACACCGAAACACTGATTTTTTATCTTATTCTGATGGAAACAGCTTTATATTTATTACCCGTAACGCTGGGTGATACGCCTGTCGAACAGGTGTTGCCTGCCTACAACAAAGAGATTATTTTGGGTATCAAACATTTTATCGTGGAGGATGTCCGTTCGGCGCGCCGTTTTCTGAAAAAGGTAGAGGCTTCCATCAATATCGATGAACTTACTTTTTATCCGCTGAACAAACATACGTCTCCGGACGACCTGTCGGGATACCTGAAGCCTTTGCAGGAGGGGCATTCCATGGGAGTCATTTCGGAAGCCGGCTGTCCGGCTGTAGCCGATCCGGGTGCTGATGTCGTAGCGATGGCACAGCGGAAAAATCTGAAGGTCGTTCCGTTGGTAGGTCCTTCGTCCATTATTCTTTCGGTCATGGGGTCTGGCTTTAACGGACAGAGCTTTGCGTTCCACGGCTATCTGCCGATTGAGGCTGCCGACCGTATCAAGCGTCTGAAAGAGTTGGAAGGACGTATCTATTCAGAGAATCAGACCCAGCTTTTCATTGAGACGCCTTACCGGAACAACAAGATGATGGAGGATATCGTGAAGACCTGTCGTCCTCAGACCAAACTATGCATTGCCGCCAACATCACTTGCGAAGGCGAGTATATCCATACCAAGACTATCCGTGAATGGAAAGGCCATTTGCCGGACCTTACCAAGGTGCCTTGCATTTTCCTGATTTATAAGTAAAACTAAAAAGAGCCTCCTTCCGGAAGCTCTTGACTCTATTCGGAGAGAACGAGTTGGAAATCATAGATGTCCAGCCATTGCCCGAATTTCCTTCCTACTTCATTGAAACGGGACACCTGCTTGAATCCTAGTTTCTCATGCAGCCGGACGCTGGCCTCGTTGGGATAAGTGATGCAGGCTATCAGTACATGCAGGCCGGCTTTCTGTGAGGCGTCAATCAGTTGCTGCATCAGTGCCTGGCCTATTCCCTTTCCAGTATGTCCTTTTTTTACATAGACAGTCGTTTCTGCCGTTTGCCGGTAGGCTTGTTTTTCTTTCCATCCGTGCGCGTAGCAGTAGCCTAGCATTTCTCCGTCTGCTTCGTAGACGAAATACGGATAGGTGGAGGAGATGGTTCGGATGCGGTCCGCCATTTCTGCAGGACTGACCGGTGCTGTTTCGAAAGTGATACAGGTATGAACGATGTATTCGTTGTAGATGTCGGCTATTGCCTGTGCGTCGTTTAAAGTTACGGTTCGAATCATGATTCTTTCTGGTGTGAGGTTGTGTTTGGGTATATGTTTTTAATAGAATTCTTTCCACATGGAGGCTGCCAGGTCCAGGTGTTCCAGTTCTTCCTGTAAGAAATCAGACAAGAGTATTTCTCCGGTTCTCAACTCTTCAAAATCAAAGAAGCGTCCTTTTTTCAGTGACAGCTCTTGTTCTGTCTTCAGGGGGAGTATGTAAAGATGGACGGTTTGCAGACTGTGGGGGGCGGGCGATTGGCGGTAGCGTAGGATGAATCGGGGAGTCATGCTCCCTTTCCGGACTATTTTCCGTCCCAGCAAAGTAGAGTAGTGTTCCATGTTGCGGAACGGGTCTTCCAGCCATTCTTCCACAGGAACATCCCACACTGTTTTCCAGTTGTTGACATCGGTATGCGGACAAAGGTAGATTTTCCCGTTCCAGAGCGGTGCTATGCGGATGATGTTGTAGAACCCCTCTTCGCGGGCAGCCATGTTGATTCCGATGATATTGACCGTAATACAGAACAGGTAAATCAGAATGGGAACCAGATAGACCGCTACCAAAAATACGCGGGGATTATCCAACAGGTTTTGTTCCTGCAGGATGGCAAGTATAATCAGGTGGATAGCCGAAAGTACGACAATGATACCGGCTTCCAGGGTATAGTTGCGTTTGGAACGCAGATGTATGGCCATGTGGAACTTCCGGTAGTAGTCCGGAAGAGTCAGATAGATGAAACAGAAAGTGAACATGAGCAGTTCCAGAACGGGAGTATTGCACTTGTCTGGAATGTATTCGTATCCGGTAAACAGACGGAATAGGAAATATAGGCCGATACTGATGCTGCCGACAAGAAGAAAGAAGTTGATATCTTTCAGGTATATGATATTCAGTAGGATGGCTGTTATCCCGATGCCCAGACCGATACCAAGCATCAGAGTGGCCGGAAAGAAATGAAGTCCGACCAACGTTATAAGCAAGGGTAACAGTCCAAGGGAAACCAGTAGGCCTTTGTATGTTCGTTTGGTGCTCATTGGGGTTTATCTATACACACATGTAACAATTTTATACATCAAAAAGTTTAAAATTGTCGGATTTGTTTTTCGGCATAGTAGGATGAACGTACCAGCGGACCGCTTTCTACCAGTCGGAAACCTTTCTGTAGGGCAGTTTCCTTGTAGGAGTCAAACTGCTCGGGAGTGATGTATGCGGCCACCGGGTAATGCTTCCGGGTAGGTTGCAGGTATTGGCCGATGGTCAGTATCTGGCAACCGTTTGCCAGCAGGTCGTCCATGGTTTCTTCCACTTCGGCGATGGTTTCTCCCAGTCCTACCATGATGCCCGATTTGGCTGTAACGCCGCTGTCCGCAATCAGGCGGATGACACGAAGGCTGGTGTCATACCGGGCCACGCTACGTACCAGTGGGGTCAGTCGGCGGACGGTTTCGAGGTTGTGTGATACGATGTCGGGGTGTGTATCGGTTACCTGTCGGATAAGTTCTTCTTTTCCCTGGAAGTCAGGAATCAGGGTCTCCAGGGTAATTCCCGGATTGAGTTGGCGGATGGCCTGGATGGTCTGTACCCAGTGTCCGGCTCCCAGGTCGGGCAGGTCGTCACGGTCTACCGACGTAAGGACAGCATGATTCAGTTTCATGAGCCGGATGGATTCGGCCACCTGTCCGGGTTCGTTTGCATCCAGCGGTAGCGGCTTGCCGGTAGGTGTGTTGCAGAATTTGCAGGAACGTGTACAGATGTTTCCGCCTATCAGAAACGTAGCCGTTCCTTTTCCCCAGCATTCTCCCAGATTCGGGCAGCGTCCGCTGCTGCAGATGGTGTGAAGACGATGGGTGTCTACGATACGTTTGGTCTCTGTATAACGTGGATTGGTTCCGATATTGATTTTCAGCCATTCCGGCTTCTTGATGTGTTCCATAGTATATCTGAAATAGAGGAAGAGCTGCAGAAGGATTGTCCTTCTGCAGCTCCGTTAGAAAATAGTATATTAAAGATTCTCGAGGAAGAAGTTTGCCACCCGGTTCATCAGATGGTTACGGGTATTTCCTCCGAAAATGCTATGGTTCCGGTTGGTATATACCTGCATGTCGAACTGTTTGTTGGCCTGTACCAGTGCTTCGCTGTATTCTGCCGCGTTCTGATAATGTACATTGTCGTCGGCAGTTCCGTGGATAAGCAACAGTTTACCTTGCAGTTTCGAAGCGCGGCTGATGGCTGAGCCTGCGTTGTAGCCGTCACCGTTTTCTTTCGGAGTACGCATGAAGCGTTCGGTATAGACCGTATCGTAGAAACGCCAGTCGGATGGGGCGGCAATGGCTACACCAGCCTTGAAGGCACCGGAGCCGTCGCTCATGGACATCAGCGTATTGTATCCTCCGAAGCTCCATCCCCAGATGCCGATACGTGAGCCGTCAACGTAGGGCAGCGTACCCAGGTAACGGGCTGTTTCTACCTGGTCTTCCGATTCTTTCACTCCAAGGAAGAGGTACGTACATTTCTCGAAGGCTGCTCCACGACCGCCGGTACCGCGTCCGTCTACACAAACCATGATGTAGCCCTTGTCGCACATGTAGGCTTCGAACATACCTCCGTCGCCGAAGCTTCCGATTCCCCATTTGTCCAGTACCTGCTGTGAGCCCGGGCCACTGTATTGGTGCATGATGACCGGGTATTTCTTGTTCGGGTCGAAATTGGCGGGTTTCATCATCCAGCCGTTCAGTTCCACTCCTTGTGAAGTCTTGAAGGTGAAGAATTCCTTGGTCGGCATATTCAGGTGGGTAAGCTGGCTTTTCAGCTGCTTGTTGTCGAGCAAGGTAACCAGTTCACGGCCTTTGCTGTCGTTCAGCGTGATTTCGGTCGGAGTGTCTTTGCTGGAATAGGTATTGATGAAGTAAGCGAAGTTCTTGCTGAACAGGGCATTGTTGGTTCCTTCTTTGGTAGACAGTTTCGTTTTCTTGCCTTTGCTGTCTATCTTGTAGATGGCGGTACGCAGGGGACTGCCTTCGTTGCTGGCATAATAGGTGGTACCGTTTGCTTCGTCGTAACCCAGGAAATCGGTCACTTCGAAATTTCCTTTGGTAATCTGGCGCACCAGGTTACCGGCGATGGTATACAGGTACAGGTGGTTGTAGCCGTCGCGCTCGCTCATCAGTACGATGTGGTTCGGGTAGAAGGCAATGCTTCCGTATTCCTGTTCCTTGATGTACTGTTCGGCCTCGTCACGGATTGCTACCTTACAGGTGGCGCTGCGCGGATTGGCCAGATACAGGTCAAAGCGGTTCTGATGACGGTTCAGGGTCATGATGGCCAGTTTCTCCGGGTCGGAAGTAAACTTGATGCGCGGAATGTAGCCGTCCTTGTCGAGGGGAAGGTCCATCTGGCGGGTTACATGGCTCTTGATGTCGTAAGTATGTACCGTTACGGTCGAATTGGTTTCGCCGGCCTTGGGGTATTTGTATTCGTATTTTCCCGGATAGGTCGTATAGTCTTCCTTGGCTGGTGCCATGCCTTTGTACCAGGGGAAAGAGAACATCGGTACCTGACTTTCGTCAAAACGGATGTAGGCTATCATCTTGCTGTCCGCACTGAAGTCGAAGGCGCGGTTGAAGCTGAACTCTTCTTCGTATACCCAGTCCGGAATACCGTTGAGTACTTTGTTGTATTCACCGTCTTTGGTTACCTGCGATTCGCTGTTTCCGAACAGCAGCTTTACCAGGAAGATGTTGTTGTTGCGTACGAAGGCAATCTGGTTGCCGTCCGGCGAGAACAGAGGTACCTGTTGCGGTCCGTTGTTCGACAGCGGTTCCAGCGTATTGTTCTTGACGTTATAGATGTAGTATACGGCTGTAAACGAATGGCGGTAAATCGGTTTGGTCTCGGTCTGAATCAGGATGAGTTTCTCATCCGGCGACAGGATGTAGTCATCGAATGTCTTGAAGTTACAGTCGCGGGCTTTCGTTACGTCGAAAATAGCCTCTACTTCTTTTCCGGTCTTGAAAGAGTATTTGACGATGCGTTTGTGGTCGCTGCTGATTTGGGTGTAATGTTCCCCGTCCAGCATCGGCTTCAGTCCGTAGATGTTTTGAGCCCGGTAGGTTCCTTGGGCAACGTCTTGCAGCGTGACTTTTTGTGCCTGTATCCCCAGACTGAGGAAGAGCAATGTCAGAAGTGCAAATAAGCTTTTCATTGATTCTATCTTGTTTTAATGGTTAGTTTTTCATGTCCTGCAAAGGTAAGAAAAAAGAGGCTATTCTGAAACCTTTTTCACCGGCGGTATCGTGTCGTTCCCCTGTGTTTGCCGGGTATCTGCCGGAGACTCCTTTCCGGGTGGCAGGACAGGATGTGTCAGGCTGTCTCCGGGAGCGGGAATTAGCTCCTGTTCCGGAACAGTACCCGGTATGCTGTCGGTGGAAGTTACGGGCTTTACGGTTTCCGCTTCTGTCGGTGAAAGGGTTTTCAGGCTGTCTGCCGGCATCGGCTTGATAGCCTCTTGTGGCTTGGAGGAAACCAGGGTATCTTGTGCCAGTGAGTCCTGTACCGGCTTCACCGGTTGGGCTACCGGTTTTTTGGGGGCCACTTTCTTGGGGGCTTCAGGTTCCTTCGGCTTGAACTGGATGGGAACCGAATATTTGCAGCGTACTTTGTTGCCGTTGTCTGCTTCGCCCGGAATCCATTTCGGCATGTTGCTGACCAGATTCAGTGAGAGCGTATCTAATTCGGCCTTGAAGCCGCGGGCGATGGTCGGGCTGGAGATGCTTCCGTCTTTTTCGACGATGAACTGGATGATGACGACTCCTTTCTCCTTCACTTGATTCTGTTGCGGAAGATTTTTCCGGACGTATTGCTGGAAGGCTTTCATGCCTCCTGGAAATTCCGGCATCTTCTCTACCGTTGTATAGACCTGATAGGTATTTTGAGGCTGCATGTAAATGGCTTTCTCAATTTCAGGATTAGTCAGAAAATATTGGATATTGAGTGTTTGGTTCTTCATTCCGTTGGCACGAATAACAATGGGATGGTTGTAATCGGCCTGGATGGTGAAATTTCCGGAAGCGTTGGTCTGGGTCCTGCGTCCGGTACCTTGTATGCTGATTTGTGCCTTGGCCAAAGGATTTCCCGATTGGTCCTTGACGATTCCTTGTATGGGGAACAGTGTGTTGCTTTGTCGGAATGAAAGAATGTCTTGCTCGCCGTCTACTACCAGAATCGTATCCGAAGTAATGGTCTGAAGCTGGAAGGTATAGGCAGACCTTGAAGGATTTTCCGGGAAATAAAGGGAAGCGGAACGGCTGCTCTCTTCCGGACATTCGGCTTCGAAGTCGAATACTCCCTGTTCATTGCTGGTAAACTCGTCCTGTTCGCCCCAAATACGCAGAATCATTCCTTTCTGCGGCTGTTTGCCTGAGTTCTGGACTGTAATCTTGAAATGTCTTTTCGGAGCCGATTCCGGTTGTTGGGGAAAAGGAAGGGCCGCTGTAAGCTGTAAGCAGATGCAGCAGATGAATCCTAGTATACTGAGGATGTATTTCAAATTGAATGTCATAAAAATACCCGTAGTTTTACAAAGTTCGTTATAGTCTGCAAAACTACGAGTATTCCGGCTGATTCGATTCTTCCGGACTGTTAATAAAGGTAAATCGAATCAGGCTTTCTCTGTTTTCTTGAACAGAAGTCTTTTCTGTTTCAGTTGCTTGAGTTTATCGATGGCATGTCTGTGGCTCAGGAGAATCTGATACCGGTATACCAGACAGGTCGTGACAAAATAGATACCGGCCTGTAGCCATAAGGCATGGTATTCCGTCTGTACATCCCACAGGGTAGCTCCCATGTTGTTGATACGCACGAACCCGTTGATACCGAACGTAGAGGGGAAAATCCAGGAAAAGACTTTCCAGAAGGCCGGTATGCTTGCTCCCGGCCACGAAATGCCGGAAATGAACAGCAGCGGAAGCGAAGTGAACACATAAATCATCATGCACGATTCCCGGTGATGGATGAAGATGGAGCAGGTCATCGAGAAGAAGATGCAGGCCAGCAGGTATGGGAGGACGAATGCCAGCAACGTACCTGCCTGAGCAATCTGTACCAGGCTGAACATCTTCGGTACCGCACAGAGTATATAAGCCGAGATGATGGCGTATATCAGGAGGTAGGCGAGTGATTTTCCCAATACGATGCGCAGGGTGCCCTGGTAGTGGCGGTTTGCCGGTATCAGGTCGGCGTACCGGTTCTTTTCGCGGGCGGTACCTGCGGCCATGCCGATACCCAGAAGCAGGGTCTGCTGGATAATCAGTATCAGCACGGCAGGTATCAGGAAGCTGGCGAATCCATCCTGTGGGTTGAACAGGGAGACAGGCTCGTAAGTGATGGGGGCCGTACTGATTTCATCTTGTCTTTCGGTGGTGTTTCCTAACCGTACAATCTTGATTTGCCTGTTGATTTCCAGGGAGGCATTGGTGGCCGACATCAGCAAGGCCTTGTAGTAGAGCATACCGCTCATGTCGCAGAACAGGCTGACGTGTGCCTGTTTTCCGGCAGCCAGTTCCTTGCTGAAATCCTCCGGGATGTAGATGATACCGTATACTCTTCCTTCCTTCACCAGTTCTTTGGCTTCTTCCATGTCGGCACAATAGGACTGGATATGTACATCGGGGGTGGCATCTATCAACCGGAGGTATTTACGGCTGATGGATGATTTGCTGTGGTCTACTACGGCTGCAGGAACTTCGCGTACCACTTCATCGGTATAGATGAAAGCATAAAGCAAGGGGTAGAGCAGGGGAACCAGGATAAAGAATATCAGTACCCCCTGGTCCTTGAATACGTTCTTCAGTTCATGTGCGCAGATGTGGAAAAGACCGGCCAGACCCTGATTGATAATCGTTTTGAATGACTTTTCTTTCATGCGTATATCGGTTTACGGTAAATAGACATAGCTTGTCATGGCTGTCCGGAGTTTCTTCAGGACGAAGAAGGGGAGCAGCATGAAAAGCAGCAGGGCCACAACGGAATGCCATGCATAGACGATGGGATAGCCGTTGAGTGCCTGATTGACATACAAGAGGAAATAGTGTCGGAGCGGGAACAGGTTGCTCAGTGCCTGAAGGGTAGGATGCATGGCCATTACCGGGAAAGTGAATCCGGAAATGGAGAATGAAATCACTCCCCACAAGGAAGCGGCACTCATGGATAACCGCATGCTTCCGAACAGTCCGAACAGGAAAACCCCGAATGCCTGCGAGGCAAGTACCAGGAGCAGTCCCGCCAGTATCATCGGGAAGATGCCGCTGTTGCACGGGAAATGCATGAATCCGTACAGGTAGACGTTGTGGAAGGTCGCCATGATGAAGAACACGACCGTCTGCGGCAGCAGTTTTCCTACCAGCGCGGTTACGATGGAGCCGTCGGCCATCGACAGCAGGTCCTTGGCGGTATTTTCTTTGATTTCCGTTCCGATGGAGTAGCAGGTGGTCAGGAAGATCAGCAGCATCAGGATACCCGGGAATAAGGTATTACACAGGTATACCGAATAGTTCAGCCACGGGTTGTTCAAGGCATGGGTATCGATGACGATGGGTTGCAGGAATCCCATGGCCTGGTCTTCCGTAGCTCCCCGGGCATAGAGGTTCGCCCTGCCGATGGCACCTGCGGCCAGCTCGGACATGGTACGCTGGTCCCGGTAGAGTAACGACCCGGCTATCAGGTACGAGTAATTGACGTAAAACGAAACTTTGGGCTGGCGGCTGGCTAGGGCTTCTTCGGTGGTTCCTTCCGGTATGCAGTAGAAGGAATAGATTTCGCCCCGCTGCATGGCTTCGCGCGCTTCGCTTACGCTGCTGTATTGCGCTATGATTTTGGTCTGTTGGAAAGCATCCAGGTTGCGGATAATGTTCCGTGTCGTTGAAGTGTTGTCAAGGTCCACTATTCCTGCAGGAAGGTCCGTAGGAAGTCCGTTCCCCATCAGCGTGGTGAAGAACAGGTAACAGAATACCGGTGCTATCACCATGCAGAACAGGTACATGGGTTTTACCGCTATACGGAATACTTCCCGTCTGGCTATCTGCAACAGACTGTTAAGGACAGATATTGACATGGTTCAACCGGTTTATTTTTCGATGATGACCGACATGCCCGGGCGCAGGTTGGCGATGGGCTGTACGGGCTTTGCTTTTACTTCGAATGTTTTCAAGTCATATTGACCCGTAGTCTTGGTGGCTTTCCAGGCTGCGTAGGTTCCCAAATCCTTCATGTAGGTAACTTTGAAGGTACCGGTCGCTTCGAGGGCAGGGATGTCTGCCTTGATTTCTCCGCCTACCGTGAAGTCTTTCAGCAGGTCCTCGCGTACGTTGAAGCTCACCCACATGTCATTCAGTTGGGCGATGTTCATGATGGGAGCTCCGGTTCCGACCAGTTCGCCTACCTTCGGGAAGATTTCACTCACTTCACCGTCGGCCGAGGCAATCAGGTAGGTCTCGTTGATGTAGGAAGAAACTTCCGCTACCGCGCCTTTGGCACGTTCTACCTGGGCGGCGGCCATTTCCTTGTCTTCCTTTTGGGCACCGTTCTTGGCCATGGTATATTGTGCGTTGGCTGCCCGTTCAGTGGCTTTCATGGCTTCGTATTGGGCTTTGGCTTCGTCGCGTTTCTGGGCAGACATGACCCCTTCTTCGTACAGACGGTTAACACGGTTGTACGATTTTTCGGCTATTTCCAGTCCGGCTTTGGCTTTCTGCCACATTTCATAGGCTGCCTGAAGCTGTTCGGAACGGGTACCGCGCAGGGCTTTTTCGTTCATGGCTTGTGCGGCTTGTTCGGCGGCCTGTGCCTGAGTCAGCTTGGCCATTACGTCCGGTGCTTCGAGTATGGCAAGGGTATCGCCGGCTTTTACCGGGTCGCCTTCACTCACAAAATATTTCAGGATACGTCCGGGCACTTTGCTGGAAACCCGGTATTCGGTGGCTTCTGCTTGCCCTTGGATGATTTCCGGACCTTTCCCCAGGGTAAAGAATCCGATTACACTTACGATAACGATTACTGCAAGCAGGGTAAAGAATGCCAGCAGAATGTTGTTGCGTTGAGATTTTTCAGCCATATCTGTTGTTATTTTAATGTTCCCATTGATTTGTTTAAGTAGATTTCACTCATTTTCAGGTCTATCTGGGCGTCTATTTTTCCGGATTGAGCCGATAGCCAGGCGGTTTGTGCTTCCAGTACGTTGCTGGTAGGAATGACTCCTTCCTTGAATCCCAGGTTGGCATAGCGCAGGTTCTCGTCTGCCTTTTCCATGTTCTTCTGGGCCATGGCCAGTTTCTTGGTCGCTTCGTTCACTTTGTAGGAGCTTTGGGTCACTTGCAGTTCCACCTTTTCCTTAACGTCTTCCAGTTGGTAGCGGGCGATGTTCGCTTCTGCCTTGGCGGCTTTTACCTTGTAAAGGCCTTCGCCCCAATGGAAGACCGGAATCTTCACCATGATTCCAGCGGCCCACATTCCCCGGAATTTGTTTTCGAACCCGTTGTAAAGAGAAGGGTTGGTGACGAGGTAGTTGGCCGTGAAGGCAACGGTCGGCAGGAATTCCGAACGTACTACATTGACCTTCTGTTGGTATATTTTCTGGGCCAGTTCCAGACTCTTCAGTTCTTCCCGGTTGGCCAACGCGGTGTTGACATTACTTTCGGTATAGGTGGAAGGAAGCGTCAGGTTATCCATGTTTTCATCGGTCAGCTGGATGTCGCTCTCCAATGGGAGGCCACAAAGCTGGCAGAGCAGCATTTTCGACAAGCTCAACCCGTTCTCTACCTGGGTGAGTGTCATTTCGGCCTCGTTCACCTTGACTTTTACGCTGAGTCCGTCGGCACGGGTGGCTACGCCTTCCTGAATCATCTTGTCTACATCGGCATCCAGTTTCTGTACGAGCGACAGGTAGCTTTCCGCCAGTTTCTTCTTGTTGGTCAGTGATACGACCTGCCAGTATGCCTGGTCGGTATTCAGGATGAGGTTCTGGGTTTCGGTAGCGTGCTGTGATTCGGCCAGTTGTTCGGCATAGCGGGTAATCTTGTTGTAGGCCATGATTTTGCCTCCCATGTAGAGGGGTTGGGTCAGTGTAGCCGCACCGGCATACATGTTCCGTGTATCGGTCCGGAAGGCGTCTACCACGCTTTGTCCCATAGCGTTCAGTGCCCCTTCGAAACTGGGGGCTACCTGGCCGAGAAGACCGGCTATCGGTTGCAGGGAGGCAGCCAGTCCTGGATTGGTCGCTGCGATTTGCTGGAAGGCCTGCTGAATCTGATTGCTGGCGGTGGTACCTATATTCCCGATGGTCTGTTTCTGTTCGTCACTGAGCAGGGAAATCTCTTTCTGGGTACGCATGTAAGTACCGGTCACGTCGATTTTGGGCAGATAGTTCGTAAATGCGGCCTTCTTTTGGTAGTGGGCAGCATTTATTTTTTCTTGGGCGATACGTAGCTCCTTGTTGTTTTCAAGGGCCAGTACTCGGCAACTGTCCAGGGTCAGAACCCGCTGGGCGTGTACTCCCAGAGTCAGCCCAGTCAATAAGATAATACTTAAAAATCTTTTCATTACCAATTCAGACTTATTTGTTTGGTTGCTTATGCAACAATGCAAATGTATGACTTTGTAACAAATAAGCCAAGTAAATTGTTGAAAAAGATTGTCAATGCAACTTATTTTTTGCTGTATGGGGCTTTGACGCAATGGAGTTGTAAAGGATGCGTATGTTTTTGCCTGAGTTTCCACGCGATTTCTGCAGGGTTTCTTCTCCTTCTTCCGGCAATACCGGGAAGCTTCCTGTCTGGATATGGGTGAATACGGGCTGTATCAGCGCGTCTTCGGCAGATGCGAATTCTCCCAGGGTGCCGGACATGTCTTCGGCCTGTTCATAGTCGGGTGTCAGTCCGTTGTCGAAATAGTCCTTGAATCCTTCCGAATTGCTCAGGTAGATGGTCGTCAGCCAGAATTCCAGTTGCGGAGCCTGCTCATCGGTGAAAAGCTGTTGCCCGATGTTCTTTCCGAATGTGGCGGTTCCTACCTGTATCAGCCGTTCTTTCAGATACGGTTTCAGGCAGTTGATGATGACTTCCGAAGCGGATGCGGTGTTCGAAGTCGTTAAAATATACAGGTTGGTGTAATTCAAGGCAGTTCCACCGGGAATGAGTGCAGGGTCTACCTTCAGTACTTCCTCCTGGTTCAACTTGTCGTTATAGGTCATTTTCACGAAGGGCTGTCCCTGTGCACTTTGTGGAGCCAGCATCGAGCCCAGTTTTTGAGCCATGTTCAAGTAGCCGCCCGGGTTGTAGCGCAAGTCAAGAATGATGTCCGACGGATTGGCCGAGGCTATGTCGGTAAACCATTGGTTAAGGGCTTCTTCATCCTGGTCGCCGAATTCGTTATACAGCAGGTAAGCCACTTTTTTCCCTCCGATTTCGAGCATCTTTTGTGAAAGCAGGTTATGTTCCTCGATGTAGCGTGGTGCAGGCATCTGTACTGTCTGCGGAATGGTATCGAATTCTTCACCGTTATAATTCCCCAATGTAAAGGTATAGGCCTGGGTCGGATTGGAGATGTATTTGGTATAATCGGTCGATTTCATTTTCTTGTTGTCGGCCGAGATAATCCAGTCGCCCCGATGGATGCCGGCTTCTTCGGCAGGGGAATCCGGTTGGATATAAAGTACGCGGATGGCATACGCTCCCGAAGGAACCTGGACCATCGCTCCTTCGATACCGAACGTAGGAGTTTCACTCGTCGCGCGTGAGGTGGTGAAGACAGAATCCACGTGTGAGAAAGTTACTCCGTTTTTCTGGTCTTGCGAGGATACAACAGATTTCAGGAAATCCTGTGGCTTATTGAAAAAGTTCAGGTCTTCTTCACTGGGCAGATCTTCGTAGAAAAGGTAATATTGTTGCATCACTTCATACATCCAGGTCTTGGGTTGAATCAGTGCATAATATTCTACTGATCGGTCCTGAAAGCACGAGGTCAGTAACGTTCCCCATAAAAAGAGCAGGCTAGCAGTCCAGTAAGAAAATTTTTTCAGCATAAGTTGGTTGTTTGTTTTCCAGCGGCAAAGATAATATAAAAAATGGAATATCGTCGAAGGATAATCTGGGGTTTAGGTTTTTATAGGTTTTGAAAACAGAAACAGCCCGTCGGTGTGGCGGGCTGTATTCTTTGGAGACAATTTTTATTGTAAAGAGAAAGCATTTTGTCCAATCATATTTCCATCAGCGAACAAGTATACGTGGTAGGTTCCGGCAGGTAGGAATTCTTCTACATCCCAATATACGGTAACTTGTTGTTCCTCACCGGTATATTCGATGTATTTCTTGATGGAGTAGCCGATGTTGCGGTCTTCGTAGGCAAAGGTGTTGGCACTGCTCTTCGTCAGGATTTCGTTGTCCGGTTTGGCAATGCGGACATAGATTGTCTTATTCCCTGTCGTGGCGGTAATGTTCTTCACGATGGTGAACGAAATAGCCAGTTTTTTGACATCTTTCACTTTTTTAGCCTTTTTGCCTCGTTTGTTGGTCGGAAGCACAGAAATGTTGGTCGCATCCAGCTGAGCGGCTAAGGTCACCTTTTCATTCAGGCTTTTCTTTTCGGCAGAAAGGTTGCTGATCTGTGCGGTGGCTTGCGAATATTTGTTCTTCACTTCCACGTTTTCTTTGGTCAGTGCTTCATTGATTTTGTTCAGTGAGTCAATTTGCATTACATAGCTTCTCAATACGGCACGTACCGTACGCAGCTCTTTCTTCAAACGCATGATTTCGGCCGCGTTTGTAGTCTTTACCTGACGCAGTTCTTCCAGCAGGCGTTGGGTCTTCAGCTTTTCGCTTTCCAGTTTTTCTTTCAACGAATCGTTGTTGATCTGCACCTGCAGTTCATCGTACTGGGTAGCGAAAGTACTGTATTCATTTTCCATTTCCTGTTTTTCTACAGCAAACAGTTCACTCATTTCTTTGTTTTTGCGTGACTCGTTGAAAGCCAGGAAGCCTACAACCGCAATCACAACCACCAAAACAGCAATGATTATTACCAGTTTCTTGTTCTTATCCATAAATTTTGTCCATTTTGGGGGCAAAAATACAATAAATTATGGAGTCTGTATGTTTATTTCAGAAAAATAGTTCAATAACCGTATGTATTTAATGTGACAGTCTGGTCTGTGGTTCGTATCCAGGGTTGCAGCGCTTGTCCGTTCGATAAAATCCATTGGTTCAACACTGTTTCTATTGCTGTACCGTCTGTGCATTGATAGTTCTCTTCCTGGTAAGGAATGAATTCTTTGGAATAATCGTTGTCAAATGACAAATTTATGCTTGAAGGATAGTAGCAATGCTCGGCAATGTATGGTCTGCCGTATGTATGGATGACATTACCGGATATTTTGGAGCATAGCACATTTGTCAGCCTACAGTCGGTATCCACTACGTAACTGATGGCAGCGCATTTTTTGCGGTTGGTGCTTTTTAAGGAAGATATGTGGCAGTTCGTTATTTCACTTTGGTTTTTATAGGTGATTCCACCGGTTCCTATATAATTCCCTGATATGGTGATGGAGGTTGCGGTACAATTCTGGATTGTTCCAAAGTTTATAAAGCAAATTCCTCCTGCATTCATGTCTTCGTATGAACTTTCCGAGTGGGTGGTGAAATTGTGGAGCAGGCAATTGTCGATGACTCCACTGTTGTAACCGGCTATCCCTCCTATCCGGATTGATTCAGAATCGGTGATATGGATGAATAAATCCTCGATAACCAGGTTGCTGACTTTTCCCTTTTCACCGATATATCCGAATATGGCAAAATACGCTTGACCGGATTTTCCGGTAAGATTCAGTCCTTTTATAACATGGTAGTTTCCCTCGAAGGTATCGTTGAAAGGAGAATTTTTATAGTAGTCTTTCCAACCGATTTCCATGACTTCCTCGGAAGTCTCTTCGGTGAATGTCAGGTCTTTGAGCAGATAATAGATGGTTTCTCCATCTATGGTTTCACCGAATTCTTCCAACGAACGTCCCTCGTATTCGTAACCGTTGATCAGATGGGTAAAAGCGATGTAGTCTTCTACGCTGTCGATTCCCACACCGGGTTGCCGGCTGTTTATGGGGTGGAGGTATGCTACCCCCGGTGTGTATACCTGTTCCGGAAGTTCATATACATATTCTTTCCCTGAACAGGTAATCTTCAGCGATAAGGACAATGGAATTCCGGAAGGGACAATCAATGAATAGATTCCTTCCGGATTTACTTCTCGGGTCAGACTCAGGTTCCCGGTGTTTTCTTCTGCCGTTACAGATGCTTCCATTGCATGGATGAATGAAACGAGATGGGAGGGGGTGATGGTAAGCTTTTGTATGCGATGGTTGAAGGAGTGGGCGATACGGAACGTGATTTTAGAAAAGAGATGTCCGAAAGTCAGGTTGATGTTACCGGACTGGCTGCTCTGTGAGGCAAACAGGATGTCGGCTAATTCTCCTGCGTCATTGTAGAGTTTTTGAGACTCGAAGACATCGGCGGGGTAATACGCCTTGATTTCGGCGGAGGGGGAAGCATTCGTCCACACAAGCGGCTCCTTGCTTTCCCAGTGCTGACCGGTCCAGGTTAGTGGGATTCTGGACGCGCTTAATGCTCCTTCACTGTAAAAGGAAATGATACTGGAGGCAGGAAATGTTTCATCGGTACTGGCACGTACAGGTGTGGTTTCATGGAAGGCGCTGATGTTGTTTCCGGAAATGTGGACGTAGGGTGCGTTCTCTATAGCTGTTTCTTCTTTGCATCCGGGTGTCAGGGATAGCAGTAACAGAGTGATAGACAGGATACTGAATCTTTTCATAAGTGCAATTTTATTATATAGAACGCAGGCTCCTTGCAAATTTCCCGGGAAGAAGGTTTTTTCTGGATGAAAAAAGATGCCGTTCATGAATTGTGTTTCTCCCCTGTCAAAGGTAAAGCGGTCTGAGTATTCCTGGGTGTTATGTCCGGCTTGATATAAAAATCGCTGCCCTGCCTTCACAGGCAGAGCAGCGCAAGCTACAATACAAAATACAAATACAACTAAACGAGATATTTTTTCTTGTTACATAAGTCTTTTATACGATTCCCTGTGCCATCATGGCATGGGCCACTTTCATGAAACCGGCGATGTTCGCGCCTTTTACATAGTTGATGTAACCGTCTTTTTCGGTGCCGTATTTCACACATTGTTCGTGGATGTCATGCATAATCTGGTGCAGCTTGTCGTCCACTTCCTGTGCGCTCCAGCTGATGTGCATGGCATTCTGGGTCATTTCAAGTCCGGAGGTCGCTACACCGCCTGCGTTGACTGCCTTGCCCGGTGCATACATCACTCTGTTTTCGATGAAGGCGTCAATGGCTTCGGGGGTACATCCCATGTTCGAGATTTCTCCGACACAAAGAACGGAATTTTTTATCAGATTACAAGCGTCTTCGCCATTTAATTCATTCTGGGTGGCGCAAGGAAGCGCGATATCCACCTTTACCTCCCACGGACGGCGTCCCGGTACGAAGGTAGCTTCGGGGAATTTCTCAGCATACGGAGCCACGATGTCGTTTCCGGAAGCCCGCAGTTCCAGCATGTAGTCTATCTTTTCGCCGCTGATGCCAGCCGGGTCGTATACATAGCCGTCAGGTCCGGAGATGGTCACTACCTTGGCGCCCAGTTGGGTGGCTTTGGTGGCAGCTCCCCAGGCTACGTTGCCGAATCCGGAGATGGCCACGGTCTTTCCTTTGATGTCGATGCCCTTCTTGTCGAGCATGTGTTTCACGAAGTAGAGTCCTCCGAAACCGGTAGCTTCCGGACGGATGAGTGAACCTCCGTATTCCAGTCCTTTTCCGGTAAAGGTTCCGGTGAATTCATGGGTCAGTTTCTTGTACATGCCGAACATGTAGCCTACTTCGCGTCCGCCTACGCCGATGTCACCGGCCGGTACATCCATGTTCGGACCTACGTGGCGCCACAGTTCCAGCATGAAGGCCTGGCAGAACCGCATGATTTCGGCCTCGCTCTTTCCGCGGGGGGAGAAATCGGAACCGCCTTTACCGCCACCCATCGGGAGCGTGGTCAGGGCATTCTTGAAGGTCTGTTCGAATCCCAGGAATTTCAGGATGGAGAGATTCACGGAAGCGTGGAAACGGATACCTCCCTTGTACGGGCCGATGGCATTGTTGAACTGGACACGGTAACCCAGGTTGACCTGTACCTTACCTTTGTCATCTACCCAGGGAACCCGGAACGTGATGACACGGTCGGGCTCTACCAATCGTTCTATCAAGGATACTTTTTCGAATTCAGGATGCTGGTTGTAGACTTCTTCGATAGAAAGTAATACTTCTCTTACCGCCTGCAGGTATTCTGATTCACCCGGATGCTTGGCTTCCAAGGATGACATAAGTCTGTTGATATCCATAAAAGATTAGTTTAAGGTGTGACAATTTGTAATTGTTAGGTACTGCAAAGTTAGTTTTTTATTTGAAACGTGCAAGTGTTTTTCTGTGAAAAAGCACTGTCGAATGATAAAAAGTTAAGTTTGCGGTTTTTTTTCATGGGAAGGGGCGGATGGATTTTGCGGATTGTAGTTGCATAACTCGCCGGAATTTCCGATTTTTGTTTCCACGATTAAAATCAGAAGACTATGATAAACCATCTGAAACTGAATCAACTGTATTTTAAAGATACCCAGTTTGCCAATCTGATGACCCGCCGGATTTTCAATGTCCTGCTGGTGGCCAACCCCTACGATGCTTTCATGCTGGAGGACGACGGCCGGATTGAGGAGAAGATTTTCAACGAATACATGAACCTGAGTCTGCGTTATCCTCCGCGTTTCACACAGGTGGTCACCCGCGAGGAGGCCTGGAGGCAGCTGAACAATACGGGGTTCGACCTGGTCATCTGTATGCCGGGCTCCGACAACAGCGATACTTTCGACATTGCCCGCGAAATCAAGCAGAAATATGCCAACCTGCCGCTGGTGGTCCTCACCCCGTTCTCGCACGGCATCCGCAAGCGCATGGAGCACGAAGACCTGAGTATTTTTGAATATGTGTTCTGCTGGCTGGGAAATACGGACCTGCTGGTATCCATTATCAAACTGATAGAGGACAAGATGAACCTGGAACAAGACATCAAGGAAGTGGGTGTCCAGATGATTCTGCTGGTAGAAGATTCCATCCGTTTCTATTCCTCCGTATTGCCGAACCTGTATAAGTTCGTGCTGAAGCAGAGCCAGGAGTTTGCTACGGAGGCTTTGAACGAGCATCAGCGTACGCTGCGTATGCGCGGACGTCCCAAAATCGTGTTGGCCCGTTCGTACGAGGAGGCCAAGGAGTTGTATATGAAGTATGCCAACAATGTATTGGGGGTGATTTCGGATGCCCGTTTCCCGCGCGAAGGGGTGGTCGACCCGTATGCCGGTATCCGGCTGCTGAAAGAAATCCGTTCCATGAATCCCTTCCTGCCGCTCATTCTGCAATCGTCCGAGCCGGAAAACCGGAAATATGCCGTGGAATGCCGGGCCCAGTTTGTCGATAAGAACTCCAAGAAGATGAATATCGACCTGCGCGAGGCCATCTCCGAGCATTTCGGATTCGGCGATTTCGTGTTCCGCGACCCGGTGACGAAAGCAGAGGTGGCGCATATCCATAACCTGAAGGATTTGCAGAATGCCGTCTTTACCATTCCGGCCGATTCTTTCCTGTATCATATCGGGCGTAACCACGTTTCCCGCTGGCTGTATTCACGGGCCATTTTCCCGGTGGCCGAGTTCCTGAAGCAGGTTACCTGGGAGTCGTTGCAGGACCTGGATGCTCACCGGCAGATTATTTTCGAGGCGATTGTCCGCTACCGGAAGCAGAAGAACCAGGGCGTGGTGGCCGAGTTCAAGCGCGACCGGTTCGACCGCTATTCCAATTTTGCCCGCATCGGCGACGGCTCGTTGGGGGGCAAGGGGCGTGGCCTGGCCTTTATCGATAACCTGCTGAAACGTCACCTGGAATTCGACGAGTTCGAGAACGCGTCGGTGGTGATTCCCAAGACGGTGGTGCTCTGTACCGATATCTTCGATGAATTCATGGAAACGAACCAGCTGTATCAGCTGGCCTTGAGCGATGTGGACGACGATACCATTCTGCATGCCTTCCTGCGTGCCAAGCTGCCCGACCGCCTGGTGGAGGATTTCTTCACCTTCTTCGAGGTGGTCAAGACACCCATTGCCATCCGCTCGTCCAGCCTGCTGGAGGATTCGCACTACCAGCCGTTTGCAGGCGTATATTCCACCTATATGATTCCTTACCTGGAAGACAAGTACGAAATGCTCCGCATGCTGAGCGATGCCATCAAGGCGGTCTATGCTTCCGTATTCTATAAGGACAGCAAGGCTTACATGCAGGCCACCAGCAATGTCATCGATGAAGAGAAGATGGCGGTCATCCTGCAGGAAGTGGTGGGTACACAGTATGGCGACCGGTATTACCCGTCCATTTCGGGAGTGGCCCGTTCCATCAATTATTACCCGATCAACGATGAACTGGCCGAGGAAGGCATTGTCAGCCTGGCCCTGGGACTGGGGAAATACATCGTCGACGGCGGTGTCACCCTGCGTGTCTGTCCGTATCATCCTACGCAGGTCCTGCAGACCAGCGAGATGGAGATTGCCTTGCGCGAGACGCAGACCCGTTTCTATGCCCTCGACCTGAAGAATATGGGGCAGAAGTTTTCCCTGGACGACGGTTTCAACCTGTTGAAACTTTCCGTCAAGGATGCCGAGGCCGACGGGGCACTGGATTATCTGGCCTCTACTTACGACCCTTACGACATGGTCATCCGCGACGGTATCTATCCGGGGGGACGCAAACTCATCACTTTTGCCAACATCTTGCAGCATGATGTCTTTCCGCTGGCGCAGATTCTCCGGCTGGTCCAAAAGTACGGACAGGGCGAGATGAGGCGGCCGGTAGAGATTGAGTTCGCGGTCAATTTCGATGCCAAGACCAAGAGCGGTACGTTCTACCTGCTTCAGATTCGTCCGATGGTGGATGTGAAGGCCGATCTGGCGGAAGACTTGCATGCGGTGCCGGAGGAAGAGTTGCTGCTTAAGAGCGAGAACGCGTTGGGGCATGGCATCATCGACGATGTGTGCGATGTCATTTACGTGAAGACTCAGGGGTATTCCGCTTCCAACAACCAGCTGATAGCCTACGATATTGAAAAATGGAACAAGCGTTTCCTGGACGAAGGGAAGCATTACGTGCTGATAGGTCCCGGACGGTGGGGAAGCAGTGATACCTGGCTGGGCATTCCGGTGAAATGGCCGAACATCTCGGCGGCACGTATCATCGTCGAGGCCGGTCTGACCAACTACCGCGTCGATCCGAGTCAGGGCACCCATTTCTTCCAGAACCTGACCTCGTTGGGCGTAGGATATTTCACCATCAACGCCTATATGAACGACGGGCTGTACAACCAGGAGGTGCTCGATGCCATGCCGGCGGTCGAGGAGACCAAGTTCATCCGGTGGGTGCGTTTCGAGCGCCCGCTCACCATCAAGATGAACGGGAAGAAGAAGGTGGGCATTGTACAGTTGCCTGTATGACATGCTGTCCGCCTTGCCGGGTCGGAAAGCCGATGGCCGTGCTTATGAAAATTACTGTTTCCAATCACGATTTCGATAAACGGACCGGTGCCGGAAGAAGGGCTGGAGCAGGGGGAAATCCCGCCTGTTTCCGGCCGTTTCCCGGTGGCGGAACGGCTTTTCCGCAGGTGCTTCGGGGGAAATGAATCTACTCACTACCTGCTTGTTAGATACATATTTCTACTGCTTTTAAGTAAACAAATGTGTAATTCAGTAATAAACCCCTATTAAGTTTAATTTTTGATAAAATTCTTTCCAACGTGACGTAAAGATTATACCTTTGTCCCGTAAAATGATAAGAAGGATTTCTGCATGTATAAACTTTATTTTTTTCTGTTCTGCGCAGTTCTTTTTGCTTCTTGTTCCAAGAAGTATAAGATAGAAGGCATTTCTTCCGTGTCTTTGCTAGACGGCAAAATGCTCTTCATCAAAGTTCCGGCAGGCGACCACTGGGAAAATATTGATTCGGCCGAAGTCATCCATGGTTTGTTCAAGATGAAGGGGGAGGTGGACTCCACCGTTTTCGCTTCGTTGTATATGGACGATGAATGTATCATGCCCTTGGTTATCGAACCGGGCAACATCCGCATTTCCATCGACAATGCCGGCATCACCATCAAGGGAACCCCTTTGAATGACAGTTTCAACGATTTTATCCTGAAGAAGAATTCATTGGACGACAGGGCTTATGATGTGGAACACGAAGAGAGCCGGATGATTATGGACGGTCACGACCTGGCTACGGTACATAATGAAATCGGTAAGAAGCGGGCTGCGCTGGCCGATGAGATGAATAACCTGGCCAAGGAGTTTATCCAGCAGAATTATGATAACGTGTTGGGACCGGGCGTATTCCTGATGCTGTTCAACGGTATGCCTTATCCGATGCTGACTCCCATGATGGAGGAGATTGTTTCGAAGGCTCCCGAATCGTTCATGAACGACCCGCTGGTCAAGGAATACGTGGCGGTGGCCCGGAGTAATATGGAGAAGATGAATCATCATCCGTAAGGAGAACGTAGCATAGAAGAACGTCCGTTTCCAGCAGGTTCCACTGCTCGAAACGGACGTTTCTTTTTCGGGGATGCCCGCTTATTGGACGGGCACCTGTCCCTTGTATTTTTCCGGAAGTCCCGATTCAATGGCTTTGTAGGATTCTTCCAGCAGCATTTTCTGGTTCTCTGGACCTTTCCCGATGGGGTAAATCGGTTGGTGGATGGTCAGCTTCATGCGGTGCCAGTGCAGCAGCTTGCTGGTACGCGGCAGGACGTCGAAAGAGCCGTCTATGGTCATCGGTACGACGGGAAGCTGCAGCTGGTCGGCCATCTGGAAAGCTCCTTTCTTGAACTCCCGCATGTGGCCGCTGAAGGTACGGGCCCCTTCCGGGAATACCACCATCGAGGTACCTCCCTGCAGGACACGTTCCGCGTTCTTGATGGTTTCGTATACTTTGCGTGGGCTGGACTTGTCCACAAAGATGAATCCGGCCATTTCGCAGGCTTTTCCCACGAAAGGAATTTTCCGCAGACTCTTCTTCATCATCCATTTGAAGTTTCTTCCCAGATACCCGTATATCAGAAAGATGTCGAAGGCTCCCTGGTGATTGGCCAGAAAGACGTACGAGGTCTTTTCGTCGATGTTTTCTTTGCCTTCTACCTTGATGGGCAGCAGGAACGTGATGCAGGTCAGCTGTGACCAGATTTTACCGGGATAGTATCCCCAGAAATGGCCGTTTCCCAACCAGCATCCCAGGGTGGTGACCAGTGCCGTCAGGATCGTCAGGACCAGGAAGATGGGCAGTCCGATGCAGATTTGGTAAATGATGTATAAGATTCTCATAACTGTTAGGAATTTTATTGGATTAATTACATTTCCGTAAGGTCAGTACCGTGATTTCGGGCCATGCTCCCAGCCGCATCGGGAAGAGCACGTAGCCCAGGCCGATGTTCACATACAGTCCCCGTCCGTTTTCCAGGTACATGCCCCGGTGTTCGGGGTAGATGAACCGCGAGACGGAGAACCCGAGGAGGCTGATCTGCATGTCGTGGGTATGGCCGGCCAGCATCAGTTGGACGTCGGTGTCGGGCAACACTTCGCGGCGCCAGTGGGTGGGGTCGTGGCTCAGCAGTACCTTGAACATGCCCTCGGTGCCTTGCAGGGCTTTGGGCAGGTCCGCCCTGTCGGGGAAAGGCGGTTTCCCGCAGTTCTCCACACCCACCAGGGCGATGGAGTCGTTGCCCCGGTGCAGCACCCGGTGTTCGTTCAGCAGGAGCTGCCAGCCCATGCGTCTCTGGTAGGCGATGAGGCTGTCCACGTTGGCCAGCCTGTCCTGTTCGCTGTCCCAGTGCGCGTAGGTGCCGTAATCGTGGTTGCCCAGAATGGAGTACACTCCGTCTTTGGCGGTCAGTTGCCTGAAGACGGGAGCGAACTCGGGCAGTTCGTCCGAGCGGCTGTTCACCAGGTCACCGGTAAACACGGCCAGGTCGGGCTGTATGGCGTTGCAGAGGTTGATGGCCCGTTGCAGCCCTTCGCTGTTGCCCTTCCAGCTTCCGGAATGGATGTCCGAAATCTGCAGAATCCGGTAGCCGTCGAAGGCTTCGGGCAGGTCGGGCGAGCAGAATGTCACTTCGTGTATCTTGAAATTCTCTTTTCCGTAGACCGCCCCGTAGATGACGTATCCGCACACACCCAACGAGGGGAAGAGGGCTATCCATCCGTGGGGCAGGCTGCACCGGCACAGTTTCCCGATGCCGCGTACCAGCAGGCTGAACAGCACGAAGAACGTCTTGGGGACAGCGATGCAGAGTACCACGATCAGGTAAATCCCGAAGTAGTCGTGAAAGGTTTCCTGGGCGGTGACGAAGATGCCTAAGAGCGCCAGCAGCAGGAGGCTGGGGGCCCAGTAGAGTCTTTTCTGCCAGTTGGCCAGGCCTTTCAGGTATACCCGGTGGATGTACCAGTCCGGCAGCAGGAGCAGGAGCAGAAAAGCAATTGTTACGCGTAGTAGAATCATCATAATCAGTTCTGTAAATTGGCGGTAAGGTATTTTCTTATCGTGTCTGTCGGAAGGTTCCTCCGCCGGGCGTAGTCGGCCAGTTGTTCTTCATCGATTTTCCCGACAGCGAAATAGCGCGAGGCCGGATGGGCGAACATCAGCCCGCATACCGAGGCATGGGGTTGCATCATCCCGTTTTCTGTCAGGCGGATGCCTATCCGTTTCATGTCTATCAGTTCGTCCAGCAGGAAGCTCACCGAGATGTCCGGAAGCGAAGGGTAGCCTACGGCAGGACGTATGCCCTGGTATTCTTCGTTCAGCAGCTGCCGGATGGACAGTTGTTCGTCGGGGGCGTATTTCCAGACTTCCTTGCGCACGGTTTCGTGTATCTTCTCGGCAGCGGCCTCGGCCAGGCGTTCGCCCAGGGTCTTTACCAGGAGCTGTTGATAGTCGTCGTTGCTGTATGCCGCTTCCATCCGTTCGTCGATGGTCGTGGCGAATCCGCCCACCGTGTCGGGGATGCCCGATGACAGCGGGCGTACGAAGTCGCTCAGGCAGAGGAACGGGGCCTCGGCATGCACGCGTGTCTGCTGCCGGAGCAGCGGGAAGTGTACTCCGTTCAGTATCAGGTTGTCGCCGTCGGAATTGGCTTCCATCAGCCGGTAGACGGCGTATACCGGATAGCGGCCGTCCAGCTCGTTCAGCAGTTGCCGGGCGTCGCGGTACAGTTTGATTGCTTCCCTGGCCTTGGCACGGTCCGTTTCGTCGAAACGGCTCACCCAGCCTTCCTGGCAGGCGGGGCATCCGTGTATATCCGAAACCGTGGCGAAGCGTGGCTGGAATCCCCAGGCATGGAAGAAGTAAATCCAGTTGATGTATTCGGCCAGGTCGTGTAGCTGGTATGTCGTTACGGTAATGTCTGTCTGCATGGGCTTAGCGTTCGAAGGTCAAGGCTTGTCCGCGGTGTTCTTTGTTGACCTTTCCGTGGGCATAGACCGAAGTTCCGTTCACAAAAGTCTGTACCACCTGTGCATGGAAGGTCTTTCCCTCCATCGGGCTCCATCCGCATTTGCTTTCGATGCAGTCGGGGGTGACGGTCCAGGTCCGGTTCGGGTCTACCAGTACCAGGTCGGCCTGATACCCCGGCCGGATGTAGCCGCGGTGCTTTATCTGATAGAGTTCGGCCGGTGCGTGACACATCTTCTGCACCAGTTGTTCGATGCTCAGTACGCCTTCGTGTACCAGTTCGAGGATGCTTACCAGCGAGAACTGGAGGGTAGGCATGCCCGAAACGGCTTTCAGGGCGCCGCCGTTCTTCTCGCTCAGCAGGTGAGGGGCGTGGTCCGTGCCGATGACGTCTATCCTGTCGGTCTTCAGGGCTGCACGCAGGGCGTCGCGGTCCTGACGGGTCTTGATGCTGGGATTGCACTTGATGCGTGTCCCCAGGGTACGGTAGTCTTCGTCGCAGAAGCACAGGTGAGAGACACAGGCCTCGGCGGTAATCTTCTTTTCGTGGATGGGCTTGTCTTCAAAGAGTGCCAGTTCGCGGGCGGTGCTCACGTGCAGGATGTGCAGGCGGGCACCTGTCTCCTTGGCCAGTTGCACGGCCAGGGAAGAAGAGCGGTAGCAGGCCTCTTCGCTGCGTATCAGCGGGTGGTAGCACACGTCCGGGTCTTCCCCGTACAGGGCCTTGTAGTGTTCGGTGTTCTGGCGGATGGTGTTCTGGTCCTCGCAATGGGTGGCTATCAGCATGCCGGCTTCCGAGAAGATGGTGCGCAGGGCTTCCATCCGGTCTACCAGCATGTTGCCCGTGCTGGCTCCCATGAACAGCTTCACGCCGCATACCCGGGTCTTGTCCAGTTCCTTCAGCAGGTGGACATTGTTGTTGGTCGCTCCGAAGTAGAAGGAATAGTTGACGATGCATTTGGTGGCGGCGTCGGCAAACTTCTGTTCCAGGGCTTCCAGCGTGGTGGTCTGGGGGTTGCAGTTCGGCATGTCCATGAAGGAGGTCACGCCTCCGGCTGCGGCAGCGGCTGTTTCGGTGGCCATGTCCGCCTTGTGGGTCAGGCCCGGGTCACGGAAATGCACGTGGTCGTCAATGACACCTGGAATGAGGTAACAGCCGTGGGCGTCTATCTCTTCGTCGCAAGGGCGGGAAGGGCGTTCGTCTGCGTGAAGCACTTCGCTGATGACTTCGTTTTCTATGACTACGGAACCGGCAAAGCAGCTGCCTTCGTTCACGATAAGGGCGTGGTGTATCCAGGTACGTTTCATGACAATTGTTTATCAGAAGGGGTTAAGGGTTAATGTTTCAGTTCTGCGGGTGCGGGTATTTCTTGAACCAGCTGTCCCATTTCAGCCGCATCACTCCGAAGACGGCTTCGCCGAAGATGCTGGAATTCATTTTCGAGGTTCCCAGTTCGCGGTTGATGAAGATGACGGGCACTTCCACGACCTTGAATCCGCACTTGTAGGCGGTGAACTTCATCTCTATCTGGAAGGCATAGCCTTTGAATTTGATTTTGTCCAGCGGGATGGTCTCCAGCACCCTGCGCCGGTAGCATTTGAATCCGGCGGTCGTGTCGTGGATGGGCAGTCCGGTGACGATGCGCACGTATTTCGAAGCGAAATAAGACATCAGGACCCGTCCCATCGGCCAGTTTACGACGTTTACTCCGCTGATGTAGCGCGAACCGATGGCCACATCCGCCCCTTCGTCGTGGCAGGCGTGGTAAAGGCGGGGCAGGTCGTTCGGGTTGTGGCTGAAGTCGGCGTCCATCTCGAAGATGTAGTCGTAGCCGTGTTCGATGGCCCATTTGAATCCGGTAATGTAGGCTGTGCCCAGTCCCAACTTGCCTTTCCGTTCAATCATGAACAGGCGTTCCGGAAACTCCTGCTGTAGCCGGCGTACGATGTCTGCGGTTCCGTCCGGTGAATTGTCCTCGATAATCAGGATGTGAAAGCATTTTTCAAGTCCGAATACGGCCCGGATAATGTTTTCGATATTTTCTTTTTCGTTATAGGTCGGAATTATAACGATGCTGTCACTCGTCTGCATGTTCTTTTCTTTATAGATAGGTTGGGCAAAGATAGTAATAAAGTACAAATTTGTGGAAGTTTTTAAGGAGGATTATGCAAGATTTTACAGCTTTGAAACAAGATTCCCCGTGTCGCGGGTCCGGGTGTTTGCGGACGGGAGTTTTTCTTCTGTTCGTCACTCGTTTGGGAATGTTGTCGTTTCCGTGATTTTTTTGTAACTTTGCAACGCTTTTAAAAAGAAACGGATGGACGAACGTTTGCGTTACAATGATTTTTCGGGATTCCTGGCTGCCCGGTTTCCTTACAAGGTGCAGAAAATCTCGCTGAATGCCGGATTTACCTGTCCGAATCGGGACGGTTCGAAAGGATATGGCGGATGTACCTATTGCAACAACCAGACTTTCAATCCGGCCTATTGCCGCACGGAGAAGTCTGTGTCGCAGCAGTTGGAGGAAGGGAAATCGTTCTTTGCCCGGAAATATCCGGAAATGAAATACCTGGCCTATTTCCAGGCTTACACCAACACGTATGCCGGGCTGGAAAAGCTGAAACGGATGTACGAGGAGGCCTTGCAGGTGCCCGACGTCGTCGGACTGGTCATCGGGACACGCCCGGACTGCATGCCGGATGCGTTGCTGGATTACCTGGAAACGCTGAACAGGCGTACTTTCCTCCTGGTGGAGTACGGCATTGAGAGTACGGACGACCGGACGTTGGAGCGGATTAACCGCGGACATACCTTTGCCTGCACCTGCGACGCGGTGCGGCGTACGGCAGAGCGGGGAATCTGCGTGGGGGGACATGTGATTCTCGGCCTCCCGGGAGAAGGACGCGAGGAACTGATTCTTCAGGCGGAGAGGCTGTCCGACTTACCGTTGACTACCTTGAAGCTGCACCAGTTGCAGCTGATAAAGGGGACGAGGATGGCGCATGAATACGCCTTGTGTCCTGCTGACTTTCACCTGTACAGTGCGGACGAATACATCGAGCTGGTCATTGATTATATCGAACATCTCCGTCCGGACCTGGTGCTGGAGCGTTTCATTTCCCAGTCGCCCAGGGAACTGCTCCTGGCGCCCGACTGGGGGTTGAAGAACCACGAATTCACGGAAAAGGTGCGCAGACGCCTGCGCGAACGTGATTCCTGGCAAGGAAAATATTGGAAAAAATGATGGTAAATATCTTATAATTATAGAAAAATGGAAATTAGAGGTAAAGTTCATTATGTGGGAGTGAACGATCGCAACAAAGCATTGTTCGAAAACCTGTGGCCGTTGCCTTACGGCGTATCGTATAACTCGTATCTTATCGCCGACGATGAAATGGTGGCTTTGGTAGATACGGTAGATGTATGTTTCTTCGAAGTCTACCTGAAGAAAATCCGTAGCATCATCGGAGACCGTAAAATCGATTATCTGATTATCAATCACATGGAACCGGACCACTCGGGCTCTATCGCGCTGATCAAGCAGTATTATCCGGAAATCGTGCTGGTAGGCAACAAGAAGACTTTCGATATGGTGGAAGGCTATTACGGAGTAACCGGCGAACGCTATGTGGTAGGCGAAGGCGATTTCCTGAAGCTGGGTCACCACAACCTGCGTTTCTACCTGGTTCCGATGGTTCACTGGCCGGAAACGATGGTTACCTACGATGAAACCGAGGGTATCCTCTTCTCAGGCGACGCGTTCGGCTGTTTCGGTGCCTTGAACGGTGGCTGCATCGACCGCAACATCAATACCGATATCTATTGGAACGAGATGCGCCGCTATTATGCCAACATCGTGGGCAAGTTCGGCAATCCGGTACAGAAGGCTTTGCAGAAATTGGGCGGCTTGAAAATCAATACCATCTGTCCGACTCACGGTCCGGTGTGGGAAGAAGAGATTCCGCGTGTGGTTGATCTGTATGACAAGATGAGCCGTTACGAAGGCGAAGAAGGCGTGGTCATCGCTTACGGAACCATGTACGGCAACACAGAGGAACTGGCCGAAACCATTGCCGAGGAATTGAGTAAAGAAGGTATCAAGAACATCGTGATGTACAATGTTTCGCAGACCAACCATTCCTTTATCCTGTCAGACATCTTCAAGTACAAGGCGTTGATTGTGGGCTGTACCACGTATAACATGCACCTGTATCCTGAGATGGAATCGCTGTTGAGCAAGGTGGCTGCCCGCGAAATGAAGAACCGTGTCATGGGTTACTTCGGTTCCTATACCTGGGCGAGCGCCGCTGTCAAGAAGCTGGGTGAATTTGCCGAGAAGCTGAAATTCGAACTGGTGGGCAATCCGGTAGAAATGAAGCAGGCCATGAAGCAGGACAACTATGCGCAGGCCAAGGAACTGGCCAAGGCAATGGCCGACCGTCTGAAAGCCGACCGCAAGTAACAAGAAAGGCAACCCGTCCGGGAGTTCCGGACAGGGCTGTCCGATAAAACGAGAGAGCCGTATCACAGGAAAATCTCCTGGGTGATACGGCTCTCTTTTGGTATCGTCGTTGGGAGGCTTCTTGGGGAAGAAGCCCCCTGCGGGTGTTAATCGTTGGCCTGATGTACCGTGAGCTGCGGGAACGGGAATCCGATGCCTTCCTTGTTGAAGGTTTCATAGACCACGCGGTTCATGTCGAACACTACGTCCCAGTAGTCGCTGCTCTTGGTCCATACACGTACCTTGACGTCTACGCTGCTGGCAGAAAGCGAACCCAGTCCGATGAACGGAGCCGGAGTCTGAAGGATACGTTCGTCGGCGGCGATGATGCGTTCCAGTACGGCTTTTACACGTTCGAAATCTTCTCCATATTCTACTCCGAATACCCATTCTGCCCGTCGGGTTTCCTGTTTACTGTAGTTTACAATGGCATTGCTGCTCAAGGAACCGTTCGGAACATAGATAATTTTATTGTCTACCGTAGAGAGGATAGTGTGGAAAATCTGGATTTCCTTTACAGTACCGCTTGCATTCTGTCCATCAATATAGTCTCCTACCTTGAAAGGTTTGAATACCAGGATAATCAGTCCACCGGCAAAGTTGGACAGGTTACCGGACAGGGCCATACCGATGGCCACACCGGCAGAGGCAAGAATGGCTGCAAAGCTGGTGGTCTCTACTCCCAGTTTGGCAATAATAGCAAATGCCAGAATCAGATTCAGTAGCAGGCTCAGCAGGCTTTTCAGGAAAGTCTGTACACTGATTTCAAAATTCCGTTTCTCCAGAATCTTCGATACCAGCCGGTTGATCTGCTTGATGATGAAGCGGCCGACAATATAGATAAGGATGGCTCCCAGAATACTTTTCCCGATTTCGATGGACCAGTCGGTCATGCGTTCAATCAGGGAGTTCCAGTCAACCTTGAATTTAGAAGAAGATGCACTCAGCAGTGCTGCGTTTAAAAGTGTCAGTAACATAAATTTAATGATTCAGTTATTTAGTTAAGTAAAGAATTATTCGTCCAATACCCCTTTCCCCTGACGGATGATTTCCGGTTCGTCTTCGATACAGTTGATGACGGTAGACGGAACGGTTCCCCCGATACCTCCGTCGATGACTACATCCACCAGGTCGCCGAATTTCTCGTCTATCAGCTCCGGGTCGGTAATGTATTCGATGTCTTCGTTTTCGCCCAGCGGCAGTGTCGTCGTCAGAATCGGCGCGTCCAATAGCTGACATATTTCCCGGATGATGTTGTTGTCCGGTACCCGTATGCCCACCTCTTTCCGGTTCCGGAAGATTTTAGGCAGGCGGCTGTCCGCTGCCAGAATGAAGGTGAACGGACCGGGCAGGTTCCGTTTCATCAGTTTGAATGTCGCGTTGCTTACGCGGGCATATTCGCTGATGTTGCTTAAATCATAACAAATAATCGATAAATTATGTTTACGGGGGTCGATATTTTTTAGTTTGCAGATACGTTCAATGGGACGTTCTTTCAGAGCATGGCATCCGATAGCATACATGGTATCAGTAGGGTAGATAATGATTCCACCGTCGTTCAATATGTCTACGATGCGTTGCAAATCGTTAGGGTTGTTGTTTTTATTGTATAATCGTTGTATCATGTGAGGCTATTGTCGGGATATGACCCGAACAATCGCAAAAATACAAAAAAGATATGAACCCGAATGTAGAACAGTTGCTTATTTCCGTTTCTTCAGCTCCTTGGCTATCCGCAGGTGGATGGCGGCTTCCGCCGTTTTGCCCGCCTTTTCCAGCGCCTCGGCAAAGTAGCTGTGGGCGCCTGCGTGCTGCGGCTTCAGGCTGGTGGCCTTGTCCAGGTCTGTCAGGGCCTCTTCCAGGCGGTTGCTGAAGAGGTACAGTTTCCCCCGGTTGTAGACGGCCTTGAATTCGGTGGGGCGCAGCCGGACCGCTTCGTTCAGGCAGGCTTCGGCCTCGTCTATGCGGTCTTCGTCAAACAGGGTGACTCCCTTGCGTACCCAGGCGTCGGTGTAGGCGGGGTACAGTTCGATGGCCTTGTCGAAGTTGGCGATGGCAGCCCGCGCGTCGTGGGCCTTGAGGATGCACTCGTTCCCCATCAGGTAATATTCGTGGGCGTATTTCTCCAGGTTCTTCTGTTGTTCCCTCAGTTGTTCTTTCAGCCGGCTGTTCTCTTCTTTCAGGCTGCGGATGATGCCCAGCTTCTTGCGGATGAACCGTTGTATCAGCGGCTTTTCGATGTCGTACCGGCTGTGTATGGCTTTGAAGAAGTTGTCCAGGAATGCCGTGAAGTCGGCCTTGTCGAAGGCTTTGACGGCCGCGATGTACTGTTCGTCGGCCTGTGCCTGCTTCAGGGCCCGTTCTACGGCCTGGCTGTCGTTGAACCGCTGCGAGAAGGCGACGATTTCCGGCCGCACGAAGATATCGGAACGGCTGATTTCCCGCTTTAGCTGGATACCTTCCAGTGAAGTACAGCGGCTCAATGCTACATAGGCTTGTCCACCGGCAAATACCCCTCCGGTAAAGTCGATGACTACCCGGTGGAAAGTCAGCCCTTGGCTTTTATGTACAGTGATGGCCCAAGCCAGTCGTATCGGATATTGGGTGAAAGTTCCCAGTTCCTCTTCTTCGATTTTCTTTTCTTCTTCATTGTACCGATAGCGTACGTTGCTCCAGCTTTCCCGTTCCACCTCGTATTCCGCCCCGTTTTCGGTGCGTACATAGAGGGTGTCCTGGTCGGTGATGCCCACAATGGTTCCGATGGTCCCGTTCACCCACCGTTTTTCGGGGTCGTTCTTGATGAAGATAATCTGGGCACCGGGTTTCACCACCAGTTCCATCAGGGTCGGCAGGCTGTTTTCGGGGAATTCACCGTGTATCTCTCCTTTCAGCGTCACCGGTTCTTCCTCCAGTCTGGCCAGTTGCTGCTCGTTGATGTAGTCTACCGTGTCTCTCCGGGTGGCCAGCGTGATGTACAGGTCGTTTTCGTTCGGGCGGACAGGAGCCTGGTAGCGGGTATTCAGCAGCAGGAGGTCCCGCTGCTGCACGGTGTTGGTCCGGATGCGGTTCAGGATGCCGATGAACACCGGGTCCGTCTGCCGGTAGACCTTGGTCAGCTCGATGGCCACCAGTTCCATCTGCTGGAAGACGGCGGCCGAGAAGAAATACGGGTTCGGATAGAACCGGTTCAGGATTTCGCGTTCCTCGTTCTTCACCACCGGCTCCAGTTGGAAGATGTCTCCCACCAGCAGCACCTGTTTCCCGCCGAAAGGCTCACGCATGTTCTGCGAGTAGGTGCGCAGAATCTTGTCGATGAAGTCGATGATGTCGGCACGTACCATCGAAATCTCGTCGATGATGACCAGCTCCAGGTTCTGGATGAGTTTCCGGTGGTTGGAGCTGTATTTCAGGAAGTCGTAGAGTTTGCTGCCCTGAAAGCGGGGGTCGTTCGGCAAGAGCGGGTGAAACGGCAGTTTGAAAAAACTGTGCAGGGTACTCCCTCCGGCGTTGATGGCCGCGATTCCGGTCGGTGCCAGGACCACGTATTTTTTCCGGGTCACCTGGCAGACATGCTTCAGAAAGGTAGATTTGCCGGTTCCTGCCTTTCCCGTCAGGAAGACGGATTGGCGGGTGTACTGAATCAGCTTCAGGGCATTCTGAAATTCAGGATTGTCGGTATCGATGGGAGTCTGTGCCATAAGAATCGGTTAAGTCCGGCAAAAATACGAATAAACAGGCAATAAAAAAAGCGGTTGTGTGTATAACCGCTTTCTTTGTGAGAGTATAAGAAGCCTCTCGGCATTTATCAGATTCTTTTTACTTGATCCGCCTTCACCGAAGGATATCCGGTTCCGTGCGTTTCATGTTTACTTACTTGCTCCGTTTGTCATTGAGCATGACGTAACCCCAGATCATTGGATCGGCGTTAGCGATTCTGTTGAAAATTTTTCTTACTTTTTTCATAATTGTTATCCTTTCTTTTTTAATACCTAATAAAAACTTATAGGGTGTTCTCGGTGGTTCATCACGAATGACCTCGAACAATCTTGTTTACCTTAATACCTTTTGTTTAAACCTCTTTAGTTTGTTGAATCTAGTCTTTGTCTTTCTTGTTGACGATGCAAATATACGGACTTTTTCGATACTGGATATGTTTTACAGCATGAATTTCAATTTTACCCTCGTTTTATTGATATAAATCAAAAATAAATGCTATGGGGAGGCGGGCTGTGGTAAATTGTAACAGGAATGTAATGCCTCCCTTGCATACTGTTTGCAGAATATCCGTTCGGCTGTCAGATGGCAATATAAACAGAAAAGGCGGCCTCTATAGGTCGCCTCGTTATTACCTAAAAAGCCTTTCGGCTCATGTTCGAATCTGAATGGATTCGAACGCCTTCCGATTGGCAGGTTACTTGCTCAACTTGTCGTTCAGCATCACGTAACCCCAAATCATCGGATCGGCGTTTGAAATCTTCTTGAAAATACTTTTTACCTTTTTCATAATTGTTACCCTTTCTTCATTTAATTAATACCTAAGTCTAATTTTTGCTTTTTTCTAGGCGATCCTCCCGGATGGCTTCGAATCTTTGTTATCTTTTTATCCTTAAAGCGGTTCTTGTTTCAGAACCTGTTGTTCATTGATTTCGATGCAAACATAGCGCCTTTTTTGATACGAAATATGTTTTTCAGCATGTTTTTTCGCTTTTATGCCCTTTTATTGATATATATCAACAAATAAGATTTTGAAAAGAACTTTGGTATGGAAATACGGACAAAGTGTCAGTTCTATGTTGTCAAACATAAAGGACAACTTGTCATCATGTTGTATTGTTTTATATATTTGTGATATTAAAATAATATCAAACTATAAGCATATGGAAGAACGTGAATTTGAATTTAAAGGAATGGTTATCAATGGATTCGTAATGATTTCTGTTGTTCTTATCCTAACAGTTGTCTTTATTTTTACTTTTTTTATGAAAGAAGAACTGGGGATAGCTGCCTATGTGATTGGAATTGTTGGAATTGTCTTTACTTTCTTTCTCTGGCCGGGAATTATCCAGCTGGAGCCGAATGAAGCGCGTGCCATGGTTTTTTTCGGTACTTATAAGGGAACGTTCAGAAGAACCGGGCTTTTCTGGATTAACCCGTTCATGACTGCTAAAAAACTTTCTTTACGTGCTCGTAATCTGAATGTTGACCCGATTAAAGTCAATGATAAGGTAGGAAATCCGATTCTGATAGGTCTGGTGTTGGTTTGGAAACTGAAAGATACTTATAAGGCTTTGTTTGAAATTGACTCGCAGACCATGGCCAGCAAGCCGAACGAGGTAGGTACTTCGTTGGCAGGCCGGATGAAAGCATTCGAAGATTTCGTTCGTGTACAGAGCGATGCGGCTTTACGTCAGGTAGCAGGACTCTATGCCTACGACAATAACGAAGGAGGAGAGGAGGAGCTGACCCTGCGGAACGGTGGCGATGAGGTGAACGAACAGTTGGTACAGAAGCTGAACGAGCGTCTGGCCATGGCCGGCATGGAGGTCATCGAAGCCCGTATCAATTACCTGGCGTATGCGCCCGAGATTGCGGCCGTCATGTTGCGCCGTCAGCAGGCCAGTGCCATCATCAGTGCGCGCGAGAAGATTGTAGAAGGGGCGGTTTCGATGGTGAAGATGGCCTTGGACCGTCTGGATTCGGACGATATTGTCGAGCTGGATGAAGAAAAGAAGGCGGCCATGGTGAGCAACCTGCTGGTGGTACTCTGTGCCGATGAGCCTGCCCAACCGGTTATCAATTCCGGTACCTTGAATCATTAAACGGACTGTAAAACGGAATGCGATGGCTAAAAAAGAGGTGATAAAGAGTTTTGTGCTGCGGATAGACGCCGAAATGATGGATGCCGTAGAAGCGTGGGCTGCCGACGAGTTCCGTTCCACCAACGGTCAGCTTCAATGGATTATCGCGGAGGCGCTGAAGAAAAGCGGCCGGCTGAAGAAACCGAAGAAACCCAGAAACAAGCCGGAAACGGAAGCCGGCCAAGAGGAGGAAAATGTATGAGAAAGTTTTTTTCGTTGCACCGCAGCGGCAGTGAATTGCCTTATCGGATGTCGGATAGGATACTGGATATGGCAGGGATGGCATTGGTCATCTTGCAGTTACTTCTGTTCGTGTTTCTGCAGGAATGGGAGAAAGGTCAAAACTACGGACCGGAAAGTCCTTCGTACGCCGTGTGGATGGTACTTGCCGTCTTGTTCTGGGTAATCGGCTTTTTTGCCTCCCGGAATCCGTCGTTCGTCAATGTCCCGGTGCGGATGAACCCGAAGCGTACGGTGATACAGAATTACTGGAAGTGTCATTTTGCCCGTTGGCTGAACCTGGTGTTACCGATGATTAATGTGTCTACCTGCTGGACGGAACGGAACAGCCGGCTGGGGCTCCCGATGGAATGGGCCGGAGCATTCAATGTATTGGCTTTCACTCTTTTGGTGGTATTGGCAATCGTGATGACCATTCAGGTTTACAGGGTCGGACGAGGCTGAATTAATGTGATAAAAAATACGTCCTCACGTTTTAACTCAAACGTGAGGACGCTTTAATTAAGACGAACGTTTGTTTTGACTGAGATGAACGTTCGTTTTTTAATAGTTTATTTATTCTGATAATCAGATTGTCATTGCTTCTTCTCAAGTTCCTGCAGACTTTCCATCTTTTTTGTTTCCAGGAATTCATAGATGCCACACAGGTGTTCTTTCACACGCTGGTGTCCGAATTCATAAACCTTGGTGACCAGTCCGTCCAGGAAGTCACGGTCGTGTGAAACTACGATGAGGGTGCCGTCGAAATCCATCAGTGCTTGTTTCAGAATATCCTTGGTCTTCATGTCCAGGTGGTTGGTCGGCTCGTCCAGAATCAGCAGGTTCACCGGTTCCAGCAGCAGCTTGATCATGGCCAGGCGGGTACGTTCTCCACCCGAAAGCACCTTCACCTTCTTCATCGATTCCTCCGGACCGCCGAACATGAAGGCCCCCAGCAAGTCACGGATTTTGTTCCGGATTTCCCCTTTGGCTACCTCGTCGATGGTCTGGAAGACCGTCAGGTTCTCGTCCAGCAGCGAAGCCTGGTTCTGTGCGAAGTACCCTATCTGTACGTTGTGTCCCAGCGTCAGCGTTCCGTCGTGGGTGATTTCGTTCATGATGCACTTCACCAGCGTGGATTTACCTTCCCCGTTTCTACCGACGAAGGCCACCTTGTCGCCCCGTTCGATGGTCAGGGTCGCATTGCGGAACACGGTGTGGTTGCCGTATGTCTTTCCTACGCCTTCCATGATGACCGGATAGCTGCCGCTGCGGGGCGAAGGCGGGAATTTCAGGCGCAGTGCCGAGGTATCTTCTTCGTCCACTTCTATCAGTTCCAGCTTTTCCAGCATCTTCACACGGCTCTGCACCTGGAGCGTCTTGCTGTACGTACCCTTGAAGCGTTCGATGAAGTCCTTGGTTTCCTGAATCATCTTCTGCTGTTCCTCGTACTGTTTCATCTGCTGTTCGCGGCGTTCTTTCCGGAGTACCAGGTACTGTGAATAGTTTACTTTGTAGTCATAGATACGTCCCATAGTCACCTCGATGGTACGGGTTGTGATGTTGTCTACAAATTTGCGGTCGTGACTGATGACTACTACTGCTTTGGAGCTGTTTATAAGAAAGTCTTCCAACCATTGGATGGATTCTATGTCCAGGTGGTTGGTCGGTTCATCCAGCAGCAGGACATCCGGGTTCTGTAGCAGCAGTTTTGCCAGTTCGATACGCATGCGCCATCCTCCGCTGAAATCGCTGGTCGGACGGTCGAAGTCGCTGCGTTCGAATCCCAATCCCAGCAGGGCCTTCTCCACATCTTCCTCAAAGTGGGTCATGTCGATGGCATAGAATTTCTCGCTCATGAGCGCCACCTTTTCTATCAGTTCCATGTAGGAGTCGCTTTCGTAATCGGTCCGGACAGCCAGTTCGTTGTTCATCCGTTCGATTTCCGCCTCCATTTCGCGCAGGTGTGCGAAAGCCATCGAGGCCTCCTCGAAGACGGTTCTGCCGTCCTCGGTCATGAGGTGCTGGGGCAGGTAAGCGATTACACAGTCTTTCGGTGCCGTCACTTTTCCGCGGGTAGGCTGGCGCACGCCGGCCAGGATTTTTAGGAGGGTTGATTTGCCGGCACCGTTCTTTCCCATCAGGGCGATGCGGTCTTTCTCGTTGATTTGGAAACTAATGTCACTGAACAGGGTGGTTCCGCCGAATTCTACGGTCAAGCCATCTACTGAAATCATATACTATTATATAAGGTGAATTGATTGGTTATTCGTTTTTATTTTCGGGAGGCAAAGTTAGCCATAAATTGGGACTTATTTGAGGGAGGGTGAGGAAAAAGTTGAAGGCAATGAAACGCTGCCAAAGTGCTACCGGTTATTTTCATTGGGTTGTTGGTCAAATTCACTATTACTTCGTGTTGTTGAAATGGTTTTATCTCTTGTATAAAAGAGAAAGATTTACATATATAATGATTGGGGTATTTACAAACGATAATGAGAAGACTCTTATGGAACTTGAAGTGTTTGTATGTATAAGATTCCTGCTGTTTTATGTAGGGACGCACGGTCTGTGCGTCCTTTTTTTCTGATGATACATCTTTTGATGTGTATGATTGCTTATAGATTAAGGTTTCACCTTTTTTCGCTATTGGAGATAGCTCTATGATCCAGAGGCTGACTTAGAAGAATATCATTGTGTTGATTTGACAATTGTTATAAATGAAGCCAATGTCTCTATCTCTGGTTGAAATTCTTTGTCAAAAGATGTTTTATATGCTGCTGGTACCACAAGTTTTAGATGTTCATGCTTCATTTCTGATAATTGGTTTTTAGAAATACCTTGTTGTAGTGTGAACAAATACTTAGTTTCAATGCGGTTTGCTTCGTTTAAGACTTGTCTCCATCTGTCTTTACAAGTTGTTTTGGCACCTAAGAAGATCAGTTTATCGGTAGGAAACTGTATATTATGATAGGCTTCACCACTGGGAAATAAGAAATCAGGTTTTTTATTGTCCTCAGTAATTGCTTGTTCTTCAAATTGCAACCTTGCTGATGTGAATATTGTTGCTAAATGATGCTCTAATGATTTACCGGCACGTGATTTTCTGCGATTAAGAATTGCATTTGAAAATTGAATTAGTTCTTGGCAGTTTTTAAACGGTCTATTATAAACAGCTGAATAAATTTTTTCCTCGAATCCTCGGAAAAGACTGTATTCTGTGTCTATCCATTTTAGTATTTGTAAATCCGGGTTACTGCAAATTTCGGTATCGGTGATGTTATGGATACGATTGTATAAGTTTCTTGCCAACTGAGCCATTTGTTTGGTCTCTGGAAAACTCGAGTATGATGAAACTATGTTTTGTATTTCTGTATTCAATCGTTCTTCAGTGGAAATAGACTGTGTGATGTCTATCAATTGATTTGTCTTTTCAGGAGAAAGGTTGAAAAAAGCAAGGAAATCATCAATGTCCTGGTCAGTTTGCAGGACGAAACCCTGATAAAAATCATCGCTTTGTTGGGCGATAATTAGTAAATCTCCTACATTGTCTTCTTCAAAGAATGGAAAAGATTTACCAAAACGGGTAATACGGTATTCATTTCGAGTACCTTGCCCATAATAGATAAAACGACTATCTGTTAGAAAATCATCTTGCCATTTTACTTTAACAAGTTTATCTTTATTTTCTCCTTTGACTCCTGGTTTATCGAATAAAAGGGGAGCTGCACATTTAGGGATATAGAACCCAGCTTGGTGTGAACCGTTCTTTCCTGTATCATTTGCTGTGATAAAACGACAAAAAGCATGTTGTGCGTTTTGTACTTTTGATATGGCACTATTTAATATGCTACTCATAAACCTTAACCTTTTAACATGGTTTTAACTATTTGTTCTGAAACAGCTGTGATAAGAGGAACTACTACTGAATTTCCACATTGCCTATATGCCTGGACATCAGAAACATGGTTAATGATATATTCATCTGGATATCCCATCAGTCTTGCACATTCTCTTGGAGTTAACCGACGCGGATTTATTTCATCTCCTTGAGGTATCAGAATTTCTGAGCCATCTTTGTAATATCTAGCACTTAGAGTACGGCTTATGCCATCAAGGTCTACTAAGCCAAAACCGAATCCATTACCTTTTGCTTTATGTTTTTCTGCATAATTTTTTAAATAGTTCCAGAGTTTATCAGAAAGTGTGTATTTGTAGTCTGGATTATTCTCTAGTATATCCCGTATTCTTTTTGTAGAATTGTTGGGTTGTGGAAATTCGAATTTTTCATTGCCATGGTAACGTCTTTTGTCAAAACCGACAATCATAATACGTTCTCTATGTTGAGGCACATAATCTTTTCCATCCATTACTTTATAATGTATAGAATATTCCAGCTCTTCAAGAGTCGATTGAATAACTTTGAATGTATTGCCTTTATCATGAGAAACAAGGTTTTTTACATTTTCAAGGTAAAATGCTTTAGGTCTATGACGTCTTAAAATTTCTGCAACATCAAAGAATAGGGTTCCCTGTGTCTTGTCAAGAAAACCAGTTTCTCTTCCTAAGCTTTTCTTCTTTGATACTCCGGCAATTGAGAACGGTTGACATGGAAAACCAGCACACAATATGTCAAAATGTTCTGGAATATACTTTTTCGTTTCTTCTTTAGTGATATCTCCAAAAGGCATTTCTCCAAAGTTTGCCATATAGGTTTTCTGGGCGAATGCATTCCATTCAGATGAAAAAACGCATTTTCCACCTTGTTTTTGCATTGCTAATCGGAATCCTCCCATTCCAGCAAATAAATCAATAAATGTAAATTGGTAATTTATTGGGTCGGGAAAAGGAATATTGAATAAATCATTGAATAATCCTGCCTGTAATGGCTCCCGTAATATCTCGTCCGAAATATCTGTTTGGGGGTATTTAATTGATAAATACTCTTTTAGAAATTTTTTTGCTTGTTCAATAGAAAAGCTTTTCGCAAATTCATGATTATGCAAATAATGTGTAATGACGGCCAGTTGATTATCTGATGACTTTGGCCCATACATGTATTTCTGTATTTTTTCTCCAGAAGGTCCAGTGAAGTTTATCTTTTCAGGAAAATCTGAAAGTCGGATATCGGATAGAGTCTTTTTCATAAATCGTTAGAGTAATTTATGGGCAAAGATACAAAAAATTGTCCTTCCACCGTCAACCTCGTTCTTCCTTCTGAAAGAAAAGGGCTGCAACCGGTGAAAGGACAATCCCGTCAGTGATGAAAAGCTGTCTGCCGGGGCGCTAAGCCAACAGCAGAATCAGCAGCTGTGCCGTAAGGATACGCAGGAACATCGTCAACGGATAGACGGTAGAATAGCCTACTGCCGGAGCGTCGTTGCCGGAAACCTGGTTGGCGTATGCCAGTGCAGGGGGGTCCGTGTTACTACCGGCTATCAATCCCATCAGCGTATAGTAATTGATCTTGTGGTGCCAGCGGGCTATCATACCGATGATGATCAGCGGGATGAAGGTAATCAGGAATCCGATGCCTACATACAGCAGACCGTCGCCTTCCACTACCGTCTGGACAAAGTTCTCGCCCGCCTTGATTCCCACGCTCGCTAGGAACAATACCAGTCCCACTTCACGCAGCATCAGGTTGGCACTCATGGTGGTATAGGTGACCAGTTTGACTTTATGACCGAAACGGCCAATCAAGATGGAGATGATAAGCGGACCACCGGCCAAACCCAATTTTACCGGGGTAGGCATGCCTGGAATAGCAATAGGCAGACTACCGAACAGGATACCACATAAGATACCGATGAAGATAGTCACGATATTCGGATGGTCCAGACGTTTCAACTGGTTACCCAATAAATTAGCTACACGTTCGATAGCATCCTGCGGACCGACCACCATGACACGGTCGCCGACCTGTAATGTCAACTGACGGGCAGCAAACAAGTCCATACCGGAACGGTTGACACGGGTTACATTTACTCCATACATGCTGCTAAAATGAAGCTCGCCCAATGTCTTTCCGTTGATGTTGGGTTGTGTAATCAGGATACGGCGTGAAACCATCGGTTTTTCCTGATAGGATGGATCGTTCCAATTTACATCTTCCACTTTCGGACCGATGAATGCCATAATGGCTTCCGAGTCATCTTCCGCACATACAATGAACATGAGGTCGCCTATATGCAAAACAGTGTTGGCATTCGGAGTGTTCATGTGTCCTTCCTGAATGATGCGTGTACATACGAAATCTCGTGCCAGAAATGTCTGAACCTGTAACAGATTTTTTCCATTCAGTGCCGTATTCTCCACCCGTAATGAAATAGTATACGGTTTCAGATGCGGATTGGCTTCCTCGCCGCGTTGGATTTCTTCCGATTCCTGAGTCAGGTTGACACGACAGATAAACCGGATGACAATGAGGGAGAGGATGATACCCATTACTCCCAACGGATAGGCGCAGGCATATCCCATCGCAATTTCAGGTCCCTGGTAGCTAAGCTGCTGCAACGCTTCATTGGCAGCACCGAGTCCCGGTGTATTGGTGACGGCTCCGCAAAGGATACCTACCATCATCGGAAGTTCCACCCGGCCTTGCAAGGCATAATACATGACCAGAGCCACTGTAATGTTCAATGCCACAATACCTACCGCAAGCAGATTCATGGCTATTCCTCCCTTCTTGAAGGAAGAGAAGAACGAAGGACCGACCTGCAGACCGATACAGAAGACAAACAAAATTAAACCGAAGTCTTGTAGAAAGGAGAGGATGGACGGATTTCCCGTAAATCCGAAGTGCCCGACCAGGATTCCTACGAACAAGACGAAAGTTACTCCGAGCGAGATGCCGAAGAACTTGATTTTTCCCAACAAGACACCCGCCGCGATGACAAAGGAATACAAGGCGACAATATGTGCAATGGAGTTAGGATTAGTCAATAAATCTTGAACCCAATTCATAATATCAAATTTAAATTTCGGCAAATGTAAGTAATTATCTTCAGAGAACAAATTTTTCATTCGCAATAATTTACCTTGTGGGGAGAAACATATGTTTCCGGGTATTATAGAATATTAATGTGGGAAGATTGTTTACTTCGTTTCCTGATGGAGAGTTTTTCTTTGTGTCTGCATTCTGTTTTTACACCATATTATATATAACAATGTATTGCTCTGAATAATTATGGAGGTGAATGAAATTGACGGGCTTTTGCTCCTTTCAAGTATGGTTTCTAGAGAAAAAATCAAAGAAATATCCAATAAATGTTTAGGGGGTGAGCATTTTTCCATCAAAAAAGACAAACATCAGAAGATTTTAGTATATTTGCCTATACAGTGTACAGGATTCGTCCTGTCTGAGAAAAATATCATTAGATCTAATTAAACATAAAAACACTCATCACTATGGCAGATAGTAAAGAAAAACTCTTTTCTGACTTTCCTCCAGTGTCTACCCAGGAATGGATGGACAAAATTCAAGTGGATCTGAAAGGGGCTGATTACGAAAAGAAGTTGGTGTGGAAAACCAATGAAGGATTCAAAGTCAAACCCTTCTATCGTCAGGAGGATCTGGAAGGACTAAAGACTACCGATGGATTGCCTGGACAATATCCTTATCTTCGTGGAATCAAGAAAGATGACAACACTTGGTTTATCCGGCAGGATATCCGGGTGGACGATCCGGCCGAAGCCAATGCCAAGGCACTTGACATTCTGAACAAAGGTATTGACTCTTTAGGTTTCCATGTACCGGCCAAAGCACTGGATGCTGATTTTATCCGTACTTTACTGAAAGATATCTGTTGTGAATGCATTGAATTGAACTTCACTACTTGTCAGCGTCATACTCTCCAGTTGGCAGAGTTACTGGTGGCATATTTCAAAGAAAAAGGATATGACCCGGAAAAGATACAAGGTTCTGTCAATTTCGACCCGATAAGCAAGATGCTACAAAAAGGGAAAGATCTGAGTGGTATCGTTGCCAAGGGAGCAGAACTGGTAAAAGTACTCGCTCCGTTTCCTAAATTCCGCTGCATTGCTGTAAATTCTCTCAAATTGAATAATGCTGGAGCGTATATCTATCAGGAATTGGGATATGCATTGGTGTGGGGAAATTATTACTTGAATGCATTGGTAGAAGCGGGTATTCCTGTCGACCTGGCAGCCCGGAAAATCAAATTCAACTTCGGCATCAGTTCTAATTATTTCATGGAAATTGCCAAATTCCGTGCTGCACGTATGCTCTGGGCCGATATTGTAAAGGCTTACGGTCCGACTGAAGAATGTGCTTGCAAGATGGTAGCACATGCAGAAACTTCTACTTTCAATCTTACCTTGTTCGATGCGCATGTAAATCTGCTTCGTACACAGACAGAAGCTATGAGCGCGGCTATTGCCGGTGTAAATTCTATTACAGTAACTCCATTCGATAAGGTTTATGAAACTCCGAATGCATTCTCGGAACGTATTGCACGTAATCAGCAGTTGCTGTTGAAAGAGGAAGCACACCTGAACCGTATTGTTGATGCTGCAGGTGGCTCTTATTATATTGAGAATCTGACTGTCGCTATTGCTCAGCAGGCCTGGAATCTCTTCCTGGAGACAGAAGATGCCGGAGGTATGTTGGCTGCTATTCAGCAAGGTACAGTACAAGATACTGTGAATGCCAGCAATAAAGCACGTCATGAAGCCGTTTCAAAACGGAAGGAAATTCTGCTTGGAACCAATCAATATCCGAATTTCAGTGAGCGGGCAGAAGGAAAGATGCCGGTAAGTTGCTGTTGTGGCTGTGGAGGTCATGAAAATGAAGCAGCCTTTGCCAGCTTGAATACAGACCGTGCCGCCAGTGAATTCGAGGCTTTACGTTTACAGACGGAGCATTCCGGAAAACGTCCGAAAGCATTCATGCTGACCATCGGTAACCTGGCTATGCGTCAGGCACGTGCTCAGTTCTCCTGCAACTTCCTGGCTTGTGCCGGTTATGAAGTTATCGATAACCTTGGGTTTGCAACAGTAGAAGAGGGTGCTGAAGCTGCCTTGAAGGCTCAGGCAGATATTGTAGTTATCTGTTCCAGTGATGACGAATATGCTCAATATGCTGTTCCTGCTTATGAACTGCTGAAAGATAAAGTCCTGTTCATTGTAGCCGGAGCACCGGCCTGTATGGAAGAACTGAAGGCAGCCGGCATTGAAAATTTCATTCATGTTCGTTGCAATGTTTTGGAGACCTTGAAATCGTATAACGAAAAGTTAGGAATTAAGTAAAGCTATGAAACCAAATTTCAGAAACATCGATATATATGCCGGATTCCAGCCACAGAACGGCATGGAATGGCAGAAAGCCAACGGCATCACAGCCAACTGGAAGACACCGGAACAGATTCAGGTCAAGCCGGTCTATACGAAAGAAGACCTGGAAGGTCTGGAACACCTGAACTATGCGGCTGGTATCCCACCGTATCTGCGTGGACCTTATTCCATGATGTATACGTTCCGTCCGTGGACTATCCGTCAGTATGCCGGTTTTTCTACAGCCGAGGAATCGAATGCATTCTATCGCCGTAATCTGGCTTCCGGACAGAAAGGTTTGTCTGTCGCATTCGACTTACCTACCCATCGTGGATATGACCCTGACCATCCGCGTGTAGTAGGAGATGTGGGTAAAGCAGGAGTATCTATCTGTTCATTAGAGAACATGAAAGTTTTGTTCGATGGTATTCCTTTGAACAAAATGTCTGTCTCCATGACCATGAACGGTGCGGTACTGCCTATTATGGCATTTTATATCAATGCCGGATTGGAGCAGGGAGCTAAACTGGAAGAAATGGCCGGTACCATTCAGAATGATATCTTGAAAGAATTCATGGTACGTAATACTTATATCTATCCGCCTGCATTCTCTATGAAGATTATTTCAGACATTTTTGAATATACTTCACAGAAAATGCCGAAATTCAACTCCATTTCTATTTCGGGTTACCATATGCAGGAAGCCGGAGCTACGGCTGATATTGAATTGGCTTATACACTGGCCGATGGATTGGAATACCTCCGTGCCGGTATTGCAGCTGGCATCGATATTGATGCATTTGCTCCTCGTTTGTCTTTCTTCTGGGCTATCGGTATGAATCATTTTATGGAGATAGCCAAGATGCGTGCTGCCCGTATGCTGTGGGCCAAGATTGTGAAACAGTTCAATCCGAAGAATCCGAAGTCTTTGGCATTGCGTACTCACTCACAGACTTCAGGTTGGTCGCTTACTGAACAAGACCCGTTCAATAATGTAGGTCGTACCTGTATTGAGGCTATGGCTGCCGCATTGGGGCATACTCAGTCATTGCATACCAATGCACTGGATGAGGCTATCGCACTTCCTACAGACTTCTCGGCACGTATTGCCCGTAATACCCAGATTTATATTCAGGAAGAGACTCAGGTCTGCAAGAATGTTGATCCGTGGGGTGGTTCTTATTATGTAGAGGCTCTGACCAATGAACTGGCCCATAAGGCATGGGAACACATTCAGGAAATCGAACGATTGGGTGGTATGGCTAAAGCGATTGAAACCGGTATTCCGAAGATGCGTATCGAAGAAGCGGCTGCACGTACCCAGGCACGTATTGACTCAGGTGAACAGACCATTGTAGGTACCAATAAGTATCGTCTGGAGAAAGAAGATCCGATTGATATTCTGGAAGTAGATAATACGGCGGTACGTCAGGAACAGATTGAAAACCTGCGTCGTTTAAAGGAAGGTCGTAATCAGGAAGAGGTAGATAAGGCATTGGCTGCCATAACTGAATGTGTGAAGACCGGTAAAGGTAACTTGCTGGAACTGGCTGTAGAAGCTGCACGTGTTCGGGCTACTTTAGGAGAAATCTCCGATGCCTGCGAAGCAGTTGTCGGACGTTATAAAGCGATAATCAGAACTATATCAGGCGTGTATTCATCAGAAAGTAAAAAGGATGCAGATTTTGCAAGAGCTTGCGAACTGACCGAAGAATTTGCGAAAAAAGAAGGCCGTCGTCCGCGTATCATGATAGCCAAGATGGGACAGGACGGACACGACCGTGGTGCGAAAGTAGTTGCTACCGGATTTGCCGATTGCGGTTATGATGTAGATATGGGACCGTTGTTCCAGACTCCGGAAGAAGCTGCCCGTGAAGCCGTTGAAAACGATGTGAACGCAGTAGGTGTATCATCACTGGCTGCCGGACACAAGACCTTGATTCCACAGATTATCGAAGAACTGAAGAAACTGGGTCGTGAAGATATTCTGGTATTTGCAGGAGGTGTTATCCCGGCACAGGATTATGATTTCTTGTACAAGGCCGGTGTAGTAGCTATTTTTGGTCCAGGAACATCAGTTGCCAAATCAGCTTGTCAGGTTATGGAACTGTTATTGGATGAGTAAACAGATTAAGATACATTTTATCTGATAGAATGATGCCCCGGAAGTCATCGGACTGGATTGGTTCGCTTTGATTTCTGGGGCTTTCTGTTTTCGGATGAATGGCTTGGCACTCTGTTATTGTTGTCTTCATATACTTCTTTCTGAAAAAACTTATAAAAATCACAGAGAAAAGGCTGAAAAAACAAAGAAGTGATTATCTTTGTTCCTAAAAAACATTATTTATCCGTACTATGAAAAAAATTATTTTCACTTTCTTAGTATGTGTCCTGGCCGGAATCGTGCAGGCACAAATCGCTCCGGAAGCGTTGAAGACTTGGCATGGAAACAAGTATTCCATGTTTATTCATTTTGGGCTTTATTCTTTACCAGGGGGGGTATGGAAAGGACAGCCGGTTACTTACGGTTACAGTGAACAGATACAGGCTTTTGCTAAAATCCCGAAAGAAGAATATATGCAGTTGGCAAAGGATTTTAATCCGACTCAGTTCAATGCAGATTCTATTGTGGCACTAGCCAAGCGGGGAGGTATGAAATCCGTTGTGCTTACTTCCAAACATCATGACGGTTTCTGTATGTTCCATACTGCCACAACCACATATAATTCTTACGATGCTACTCCTTGTAAACGGGATTTCGTGAAAGAACTTTCGGATGCATGTAAGCGGGCCGGTATCCGTTTTGGGCTTTATTTTTCTATCATTGACTGGAATTTCCCGTATGCTTCGCCTATGTCAGACCATAATTGTGATTTTGTACCGGAAAAGCATCAGGAATTCTCTAAGGCACAAATTACGGAATTGCTGACCAATTATGGCCCGATTTCTGAATTCTGGTTTGATATGGGTTCGAATACTCCCGAACAGAGCAAGGAACTTTATGCATTGGTACATAAATTACAGCCGGACTGTATGGTGAGCGGACGTATAGGTAATGACCAGTATGATTTCTGTGTGATGGCAGATAATGCTTACCCGGAAGGTTCGTTACATACACCCTGGCAGACAGCAGCTTCTATGTTTGATGAAACTTGGAGCTACCGTTCCTGGCAGGAACGTGGAGAGGTGAAAGATAAGGTTTACCAGAAACTCTGCCAGCTGACCAATGTTGTATCTCATGGAGGTAATTTCCTGTTAAATATCGGTCCGAAGGGAGATGGAAGCATAGTTCCTTTCGAAAAAGATGTGTTGGAATCTATCGGAAGTTGGTTGGATAAATACGGTTATGCTATTTATCAGACAGAAGCTTCACCTTTTCCGAAGAGTTTCGAATGGGGTACTGTTACCCGAAAAGACAACAAACTTTACCTGATTCTTTCCGGCAAGTATCCGAAGGATGGTAAAATCCTGCTGGATATGCCAGGATACAAGCTTCGGAAAGGTGACGGCAAGATGGCCATGTATCTGCAATATGGCGATGAGATTTCTGTGTCTATTCCGGCATCTGCCTATAATGATTCTACCATTCATGTCTTGACTTTGGAACTGGACAAACCGGTTGAAGTGCAGCCAGCACTTCCTGTGAAAGGCATGACTTTGACTGCTCTTAACGCCACACCGGATTATAGTTATTCTTGTTTTGACTATTATAGTAATTACCGGAGTGCAGTGGCTTATAATTGGAATGTAGAACAGAATCTGCTGAAACAGCTGCAGTTCATTTATACAGACCAAGAGGTAGACAGAACCATAGATTTATCGGTGGACGGTAAATCTTATACTGTTACTTTGAAAGGGGGAAAGGCAGAATCTCTGGAACCGGCTAACGGTACAGTTTGGGGAAAACGTTATATTTGCGGTCCGGGTAGTGGACTGTTTGATACACCTTCTACACTGCAAACAGACTTGAACAATCCTCCTGCACGTAGAAGCCAATGGAAAGAAACTGATAAAGAGCAGGATGAATTTGCGAGTGATATCTTGTCTACCTATTATGTTATGCAGAATATTCAGTCTCCTGCCGATCAACTGATTCTGGTGGAAGTAGGTGCAGGAAACGGAATCGAAATCTACTTGAACGGGAAGTCGATTTTAAAGCATTTGAATCCTTATCGTTGTACTTTCCGTACCGAAAAGGTATTGCTTCCGTTGAAGAAAGGTGACAATCAGGTTGTATTGTGTGTATACAACCGTTTTGAAGAAAAAACAGGTTACTTGCTTCGTCCAGCCCCAAAACCGGTTATTTATCGTCAGGATTTTGATATTTTGGATACTTCTAACCAAAAGTCACATGCCATTACTGTCAAGGCTCATAATCCGGCATCGGCTCATGCGGATATGGAGTTGTCTAATTTGCGTATTCGTTTGCGTAGAATAGCCCGTTAACCGGTGTTTATATAAAATAAAATGTCCTCACGGATATGAAACTTGTTCCTCAGATTTTATCTTTGGAGTCATTTCATAAACGTGAGGACATTTTATTATTTCCGATAAGTGGCTTCTATTCCTACCTGTTGGCAATCGGCTCCCATGGGAGGATTCTGTTTGTATAGGGCTATTTTTACTTCTTCAATGGGGAAGTCTAGAAGTAGTCGTCGGGCAATTCTACAGGAAACATGTTCCAGTAGTTTGGAAGGAGCGGCCATTTCTGCTTTGACTGTTTCAAAAACTGCTGCGTAATTAACTGTACCTTCCAGTTGGTCGTTATCTGCGGCTTTCGTGAAATCTGTTTTCAGTTGTAAGTCGATGTTATATTCAGCTCCTATTTTATTCTCTTGTGGAAGTACACCGTGATAGGCATAGATTTTTAGTCCTTTCAGATGGATATACATGTTGGTGGGTTTCATCGTTTGCTTGTTCTTTTATTTTCAGATTACCAGTTGATAGGAGTTTCTCCATGTGCAATCAGGTATTCATTAGTTTTGCTGAAATGTTTGTTCCCGAAAAATCCATGGTATGCTGATAGGGGAGATGGATGTACAGAGGTTAATACCAGATGTTTGTTGCGGTCAATGAAGGCTCCTTTCTTCTGTGCATAGGCTCCCCATAGAATGAAGACCAGATGTTCCCGATTCTCTGCCAGTGTGCGTATTGCAGCATCAGTAAATTCTTCCCAACCTTGACGTTGGTGGGAACCTGCTTGATGGGCACGCACCGTTAAAGTGGCATTCAGTAAAAGAACTCCTTGTTCTGCCCAACGGGTCAGATTCCCCGAAGAGGGTACCGGGGTTCCCAAATCATCGTGTATTTCTTTGAAGATATTCTGTAACGAGGGCGGTTGTGGAACTCCTTCGTTTACCGAAAAGCAGAGTCCGTGTGCCTGTCCCGGACCATGATAAGGGTCTTGACCGATGATAACTACTTTCACCTTATTGAAGGGGCATAGGTTGAAGGCATTGAATATGAGTTTTCCTGGGGGATATACAGTTGTTGTCTGGTACTCATGTCGTACGAAATCCGTCAGTTTGACGAAATAATCTTTTTCAAATTCTGTAGCTAATACTTGTTTCCAACTTTCTTCTATCTGTACGTTCATAGTTTTCCGATTATTAGATATTCAGCAGGTAAAGATACGATTTATTCAGTAAAATGACTTCTTTCTGTTTAAAAACAATACGGGTTATCGGCTGATTGTTGAAAGACCGATAACCCGTATCCCGCGTACTTGGGAACTTGTATATGCATTAAATCAGTGGCATGCCAATGGCAGCACATTCTTTGCGCATGTCTTCCGGCCAGATACTGGCCTGGATTTCACCGATATGTGCTTTTTTCAGGTAAAGCATACACAGGCGTGACTGTCCGATACCTCCACCGATACTTAACGGTAATGTATCTTCCATCAGTCTCTTATGGAAATATAGTTTCAGACGGTCTTGCTTGCCTGTTTCTTCCAGCTGTCTGAGCAGTGCTTCCTTGTCTACACGGATACCCATGGACGAAAGTTCGAAGGCCCGTCCCAACACATCGTTCCATACCACGAGGTCACCGTTCAATCCCGGCAGGCCGGTATTCGGATCGATGGTAGAATAGTCGTCATAGTCTGGAGCACGTAAATCATGCGGTTCGCCGTTACTCAGTTTACCTCCGATACCGATAATGAATACAGCACCGTAACGTTTGGCAATCAGGTTCTCACGTTCCTTGGCAGTCTTGTCAGGATACATCTGAAGCAGTTCTTCCGAGTGAATGAACTGAATATCGTGTGCCAGGAAAGATTTGATTTGAGGATACATTTCGCAAATCATGTATTCTGTGCGGCGCATAGCAGCATAAATACGGGTAACGATGCTTTTCAGAAATTCTACGGTCCGTTGTTCTGGGGTGATGACCCGTTCCCAGTCCCACTGGTCTACATACAAGGAGTGCAGGTTACCTAATTCTTCGTCCGCACGGATTGCATTCATATCAGTATAGATTCCATATCCCGGTTCAATTTCATAATCGGCTAAGGTAACACGTTTCCATTTGGCCAATGAGTGTACTACTTCGGCCTGCTGTTCGCCTAAATCTTTGATAGGAAATGACACTGGACGTTCTATTCCGCTCAAATCATCGTTAATACCCATTCCTTTCAATACGAATAAAGGGGCTGTTACACGGCGTAATCTTAATTCAGATGAAAGGTTCTGTTGGAAGAATTCTTTAATCTGTTTGATACCTAGCTCGGTCTGTTTCATATCGAGCAGTGGCTTATAGTTAGCAGGTTTTATCAGGTAACTCATATGTTCTTTTGGTTTAATTTTTAAATACGTCGACAAAGATAGGTATAATTTGTAAATATGCAACTAAATTTTTATGTATTTGTAGCAAAATGTTTTAATTATATCTTTATTTTACGTATTTATGATATTATTGCGCTCTCTTCTGGATGGTATTGATTCTGACAAATATAATGCAGTAATGGTATTATCCACAGAAAAATGTAATCAGCATAGGGGTAGCTATTTCCAGTACGATACCTTGGATAACGGCTATCGGTATGAATTCCTGTCCGGAATATTTGCTGATGGCTGGCAGGCAGACATCAATGGAAGTTACGCCTGCCGCCGAAATCGGAGCCAATTTCCCGAAGCAATGGGCGTACAGTGGTGCTCCGATAAGTGCGAACAGTTCTCGGAATACATTGGTCAACAGGGCAATTGCTCCAAGTTGAGAAGCCAGATCCATGCCTATTACGTTTTCTTTCAGTTGGATAATCATGATGGATGATAACGAGTAATAGCCGAATCCGCATCCTACAGCCATGCCGTCCCATAGATTCATGGCCAGTAGGATACTAGCCAAAGCTGAGAACAGTAAGGTACCTCCGATGGTAAATACCGGAAACAGGAAGGAAGACCATTGGAAATTGGCTTTCATATAGTTGAAATCGCTATTGGCTCCCAGGTTTAAGCCTGCCTGAAAAACCAGAAAAGCCAACAGATAGGAAGAAATGTCCTTACAATAAGGCAGAAATGGAATGTCAAGATACATGCCACAAAGGATACCTGTTAAAAGACAGCCTACAATCATCAGATTATTTTTCATGACGGCCTCCTTTCTTCTTGAAAAACAGACTGAATGCCATGCTGGCAGCCAGAACGCTGCCTGCGACGCCACAGAAAGCTAGAATGAAGGCTTGTAGTCCGATGTTTCCTACATTGCTGACCAGTTCCTTGTTGGAACCGATGGACACACCGAATACAAACAGCATGGTCCAGATGGTAGCTGAAATAGAAGTGTCCAGTTTTTTGAAAAGTGATATTTTGCGGCAGAAGGTCCCTGTCAGAAGACCGATTATCAATATACTTAGATACAACATATTATCAAAATAGTCGGTTAGTATGTTCAATTTGATTGTTTACAGTCGGTTTTATCCCGTATGTATTGAGAGTACACGGGAAGAATGCAACTAGTTCACAGACGGGTATAACTATCCTGTCAGAGAGTTGCATGAATGCCTTTAGCTGGCATGGTGGAATAAATCAGACTGCTGAAAATTGGACAAAACCAGAGAACCATTGGATAATAAGAATCGTAATACACCAACTGAGTTGGGTATTGACTATCTTGTTATTGAAAAAATTGGTTCTTTGCATTGTATAAAAGTATAAGAGTTAGTTTTGCGGTGCAAAGATAACGAATGTAGTTTGACAAACCGAAATAATTGCAGAAATTTTTTGTAGAAGGTAGAATATGAAAAGTTGGTGATATATCTTGTTGCTGGAGAAGTCTGGTCAGCAATAATCCGTATATTTGCTGTTGATTCTGTTTAATTGAAGCACATGTTTGATAGAAAAGTAAAGATAAATGGTTTTGTAGTCATGGAATTCAAGACCGGAAGTGTTGACGCGTCGATTCTTTGATTTACTTTTGCAGTATTATCAGACTGAGCGGGCGGCATCGTTCTATGCAGACAGACTGTGTGTTACAGCAAAATATCTTTCTACTGTAATAAAACAGACTACCGGATATCCGTTATTGAGCTGGGTATACGATGTAGTGGTATTGGCTGCCAAACGTTACCTGAAAACAACTTCTCTTACCATACAACAGGTATCCGAAGCGCTTAACTTTTCTACCCCTTCTTCGTTCGTACGCTTTTTCAGGCAGCGTACCGGATATACTCCTTTGGAATATCGGAACAAGGTATGACCCTATTTTCCGGATTCCGGTAGTTCCATATAACTATTGTTTTTCTGTCTGTTGGAGTATTCTCATGAATTCATCTCCTGTAATAGTCTCTTTTTCAATTAGAAATGTTGCGGCCTGGTGCATGGCTTCCAGGTTCTCCGCAATGATTTTCTTGGCCTTCTGGTGGGCCTCCTGGATGAGGCGGAGCACCTCGTGGTCGATGTCGGTGGCCGTTTCGGTGGAGCAGGTGAGGGAAGTATCGCCTCCCAGGTAGGCGTTCTTCACCGTTTCGAGTCCCATCATGTCGTACGTGTCGCTCATGCCGTAGCGTGTCACCATGGCCCTTGCCAGCCGGGTAGCCTGCTCGATGTCGTTCGAGGCGCCCGTCGTGACGGTGTGGCAGACGATTTCTTCGGCTGCCCGTCCTCCGGTATAGGTCACGATGCGGTTGAACAAGTCTTCTTTGCTCAATAGTACCTGTTCGTTGTTGTCTACCTGCATGGTGTATCCTAAGGCTCCCGATGTACGGGGAATGATAGTAATCTTATGGACCGGAGCTGAATGTGTCTGCATGGCCGCCACCATGGCGTGGCCGATTTCGTGGTAGGCGATGATTCTTTTCTCGTCGGTGGAAATGACCTTCCCTTTCTTCTGTGCTCCGGCGATGACGGTCTCCACACTCTCTTCCAGGTCGTTGGTCGTCACCTTGTTCCGTTTCATGCGCACGGCACGCAGGGCCGCCTCGTTCACGATGTTGGCCAGTTCGGCGCCGGATGAACCGGCTGTGGCACGGGCTACCAGGTCCATGTCGATGGCCTCGTGCCTGATTTTTTTCAGGTGGACTTCCAGGATGGCCTTTCTTCCTTCCAGGTCGGGGAGTTCCATCTGGATGCGGCGGTCGAACCGTCCGGGGCGCAGCAGGGCTTTGTCCAGGCTTTCCGGGCGGTTGGTCGCTGCCAGGATGACCACCCCTTTCCGTCCGTCGAATCCGTCCATTTCGGTCAACAGTTGGTTGAGGGTCTGTTCCCGTTCGTCGTTTCCTCCGAAGGAAGCGTCCCGCCGCTTGCCGATGGCGTCTATCTCGTCGATGAAGATGATGCACGGCGCCTTCTCGTTGGCCTGCTTGAACAGGTCTCTGACCTTGGCGGCTCCCATTCCGACGAACATCTGTACGAATTCGGAGCCTGAGATGGCAAAGAAAGGAACCTTGGCTTCGCCGGCCACGGCACGGGCTATCAGGGTTTTCCCGGTACCCGGAGGGCCGACCAGCAAGGCCCCTTTCGGTAAAGAGGCTCCGATGTCGGTGTATTTTTGAGGATTATGCAAGAAGTCAACAATTTCTGTCAATGTCTCTTTGGCTTCGTTCTGCCCGGCTACATCGGCAAAAGTTGTTTTGACATCGGAGTCCGCATAGATTTTGGCACCGCTGCTTCCGAACGACATGAAGTTTCCGCCGTTGGAACCCATGCGGGCCCGGATGCTGTTGGTGGCCTGTTTCCAGATGAGGTAGAAAATCAGCCCCGGCAGAATCCACATGAGTATGAAGTTGAGTATCGGTGAATTCTCTTCCGGTACAATCTGGTTGAACGCTATTTTTCCGGTGGGATTCGGGCTTTCGGCTTCCAACAGGCGGTCCACCAGTTGCGGGTCGTTGATTTCTCCCGTCTGGTAGGTCTGGGTCCGGTCTCCGTCTTCGGCCACGGTGAAGTAAATCTGGTTGTTCTTGATCATGACCTCCTTGATTTTCCCTTCCTCCATCTTTCCGATGAAGGTGCCATAGTCCGTTACGTTTATTTTCCGGTTGGTCAGGTGGGGGAAGATGAGCCAGTTCAGGAACAGGACAATCAGGATTCCCCACAGGAAGCCCATGAAGGGGTTCTCTTTGGGGGCGTGCTGGTTTTGTACGTTTGGTTTCATAGAATATCCGCTTCTGGTTTTACGGGCAAAGATCGGCAGCCGGGGGCGGAGGGGCGTAACCCGAACCGCCGGAAGAATGTGCAAGACTTCGCAGATTTGCCCAATTTCTCTTTCCGTGAAATTTTTTTGCCCGATTATTAGGATGGAATCGGGAATAATTGTACTTTTGTGACCGCATTCAGCCATGCACCCATAGTTCAATGGATAGAATAATGGATTCCGGTTCCATCGATTGGGGTTCGACTCCCCATGGGTGTACCACCGCACAGTCACCGGCAGCCGCTCAGGTCGCGCGGTGATTTTTTTGTTTTCCCCATGGACGCCAGGCCGTTTCCGATGATTTCCGGAGAGGCCTGGCGTCATTTTTTTTGGGGTATAGGGGCTCCGCAAACGGATTTTTTTGTTTTTGCGCAAATTTATTTGTAAATAATTTTAGTATGTTTGCCTACATAAAGTTTTTTTTCTTAATTTTACTACCGAATTTGGAATATTATGAAAAATACGTCACATCGGTTTGGATTCGTTGGGTAAACGGAGAGGCGTCTTTGATAATATCCCGATTTTGAATCAGCTAAATTTAAACGAGAGAGATATGTGGAAAAGAAGCATCATGGCCTGGGTGTGTGGTCTGACGGCAGCCAGTGTATGGGGAGCCGCCGACGGACAGCCGCAGACTGTGGCATTGACCCAAGGTTGGGAATTTTCGAAAGAGGGCGCGGAGGAATGGCTTCCGGCCCAAGTACCGGGTACGGTACATCAGGACCTGATGAACCAGGGAAAGCTGGAGAATCCGTTTTTCGGCATGAATGAGGAAAAAGTGCAGTGGGTGGAGAAAGAGAACTGGCTGTACCGTACCGTATTCCAGGTGGACTCGGCGCAACTGGCGCGCGGGGCTGCGGAACTGCGTTTCGAAGGACTGGACACGTATGCCGATGTGTACTTGAACGGTTCGCTGTTACTGAAATCGGACAACATGTTTGTAGGATATACGCTGCCGGTGAAGCCGGTGCTGCGGAAAGGAGAGAACCGGCTGATGATCCGGTTCCGCTCGGCCGTGAACGAGACGCTGCCCCAGTGGGAAAGCGACGGGTTCAACTATCCGGCCGATAACGACCATGCGGAAAAGCGGGTCAGTGTGTACAGCCGCAAGGCTCCGTATTCCTACGGTTGGGACTGGGGAATCCGGCTGGTGACTTCCGGCATCTGGCGGCCGGTGAAGCTGGTCTTCTACGACGATGCCCGCATCGATGACTATTACGTGCGTCAGCAGGCTATCAGCGAGCAGGAGGCACGGCTGGAGAACCAGTTGGAAGTGACCAATGTCACCGATAAGGAACAGCAGGCGGTAGTCCGTATTGACTATTCCTGTAAGGGGGTGGAAAAGACTTTGGAACAGACGGTCAGTTTGGCTCCCGGAAAAAACCGCATCTGCTTGCCGCTGGTCATCGACCAGCCGCATCTGTGGATGCCGAACGGCTGGGGAGAACCGGCCCTGTATGACTTTACCGCTTCCGTAACGGTGAACGGCCGTGAAGTGGCCTCGCAGAAGGAACAGATCGGGCTGCGCAGCATCCGTGTCGTGAAGGAAAAGGACAAGGACGGAGAATCCTTCTATTTCGAGGTGAACGGAAAGCCGCTGTTCGCCAAGGGGTCGAACATGATTCCGAACGACGCCCTGCTGCCGAACGTGACGGCGGAACGCTATGTCCGCCTGATGGAAGACGTGCAGCGGTCGAACATGAACATGATCCGTGTGTGGGGAGGCGGTATCTACGAAGACGACAAATTCTATGAAGAAGCCGACAGACACGGTATCCTCGTCTGGCAGGACTTCCTGTTTGCCTGTACCACGTATCCGCACGACCCGACTTTCCTGAAACGGGTGGCCGAAGAGGCGGCATACAACATCAAGCGTCTGCGCAACCACGCTTCGCTGGCCATGTGGTGCGGGAACAATGAAATCTACGAAGGGATGCGCTACTGGGGATGGAAAGAGAAATACACCCCCGAAATCTATGCCGAGATGACCCGGGGCTACGATGTATTGTTCCGGCAACTGCTGCCCTCCCTCGTCAAGGAACTGGATCCGGACCGTTTCTACATGCACGGTTCGCCGTACGAAGCCAACTGGGGACGTCCGGAAAGCTGGAAGATAGCCGACAGCCACAACTGGGGGACCTGGTACGGACAGAAACCTTTCGAAAGCTTCGATACGGAGATTCCGCGTTTCATGAGCGAGTACGGTTTCCAGGCTTTCCCGGAGATGAAGACCATCCGGACCTTTGCCGAACCGAAGGACTATGCCCTAGAATCGGAGGTGATGAACGCCCACCAGAAGAGTACCATCGGGAATTTCCTGATTCAGAAGACGATGGCCCTGTATTACAAGGTGCCCCAGAAGTTCGAGGACCTGGTGTATGTGGGACTGGTGCTGCAAGGACAGGGCATGCGTCACGGCATGGAGGCCCACCGCCGCAACCGCCCGTACTGCATGGGCTCGCTGGCCTGGCAGTTGAACGACAGTTGGCCGGTGGTATCGTGGTCGTCTATCGACTATTACGGCAACTGGAAGGCCATGCAGTATCAGACCCAACGGGCTTTTGCCCCCGTGCTGGTGGATGCCATCAAGGAAGGCGAGGATTTGTGCTATTACCTGATGTCGGACAAGCTGACGGACGAAGACGTGACCCTGAACCTGGAACTGATGGATTTCGACGGCAAGGTTTACAGCAAGCGGAAGATAGACGGAAAACTGCCGGCCAATACCTCGCTGCTCCTTGCCAAGGAGAACTGGGAACAGGAACTGCAGGGACGGCCGGCCGCCACTTCGCTCATGCACATGGTGCTGAAGAACAAGCGGGGAGAGGTGCTGTCCGATGAAATCTATTACTTCGCCTACGCGAAAGACCAGCAGTTGCCCAAGGAAGGACTCAGCTATCAGGTGAAGGAGAAAAACGGCAAGTGTGAGGTGACGCTCAAGGCCAGGAAACTCATGCGCGACATCTTCCTCGAAATACCGGAACAGGGAGCCCGTTTCTCCGACAATTTCTTCGACCTGCTGCCCGGACAGCAGAAGAAGGTGGTCATCGACTTGCCGGACGGCCGCCCGCTGAAGGACGTACAACTGACCGTACACACCATCAACGCGTTGAATTAACTCGGAAGAGGGGCCTGGGGAACCGGAAACCTTGTCAGCGATTAACGATTAACAATTAATTATTAACTATTATACAAGTATCATGAAAACATCAATCAAATCAACCCTGTGGGGACTGTCGTTGGCCAGTCTGCTGATGACCGGATGTTCGTCCGCCCCCACCGTTGTGGCCGACTATGAGGTAGTACCGGCCCCGTTGCAGATTACTACCGCCCAGCAGTCGCCGTTCGTACTGAAGAGCGGAGCCGTCATCGGCTATCCTGCCGGCAATGCCAAGATGCAGAAGAACGCCGAATTCCTGGCCGCTTTCCTGAAAGACCAGACCGGTATGGTGCTGAAGACCGCCGAGGGGGAAGGGGACATTACCCTTCAGTTGGGCATGCAGGACGAGAATCCGGAAGCCTATCAGTTGAAGGTGAACAGCGACGGCATCGTCATTTCGGCTCCGAGCGAAGCAGGGGTATTCTACGGAATCCAGACCCTGCGCAAGTCTGTGTCCGCCGCTCCGGACAGTCAGGTGGAATTCCCGGCTGTAGAAATTGTGGACAAGCCACGTTTCGGCTACCGCGGCATGATGCTGGATGTGGGCCGTCATTTCTTCTCGATGGATGAACTGAAGACGTACATCGACATGCTGGCCCTGCATAACATCAACCGCTTCCACTGGCACCTGTCGGAAGACCAGGGATGGCGTATCGAAATCAAGAAATATCCGAAGCTGACCGAAATCGGTTCACAGCGCAAGGAAACGGTCATCGGCCGTAACTCCGGCAAATACGACGGCAAGCCTTACGGCGGTTTCTATACCCAGGAACAGGCCAAGGAAATCGTACAGTATGCGGCAGACCGCTACATTACCGTGATTCCGGAAATCGACCTGCCGGGACACATGCAGGCTGCACTGGCTGCTTATCCGGAACTTGGATGTACAGGTGGTCCGTATGAAGTATGGACACAGTGGGGAGTTTCCGACAATGTGCTCTGCGCCGGAAACGACCAGACCATCCAGTTCATCAAGGACGTACTGGCCGAAATCATCCAGATTTTCCCGTCGGAATACATCCACGTAGGGGGTGACGAGTGTCCGAAGGTGAAGTGGGAAACCTGTCCGAAGTGTCAGGCACGCATCAAGGCCCTGGGCTTGAAATCGGACAAGCAGCATACCAAGGAGGAACGTCTGCAGAGCTACGTGATTCATGAAGCCGAAGAGTTCCTGAACGCCAACGGCCGTCAGATGATCGGTTGGGACGAAACACTGGAAGGCGGTCTGGCTCCGAATGCTACCGTGATGTCATGGCGTGGCGAAGGTGGAGGTATCGAAGCCGCCAAACAGAAACATGACGTAGTGATGACTCCGAACACCTACCTGTACTTTGACTATTACCAGACGAAGGATGTAGACGGCGAACCGTTGGCCATCGGCGGTTACCTGCCTATGGAACGTGTATACAGCTACGAACCGATGCCGCAGTCGCTGACTCCGGAAGAACAGAAATATATCATCGGTGTACAGGCTAACTTGTGGACAGAATATATTCCTGACTTCAAGCAGGTACAGTATATGGTATTGCCGCGTATGGCTGCTTTGTGTGAATCACAGTGGTGTGCTCCTGAAAAGAAGAACTACGATGAGTTCCTGAAACGTATCATTCCGTTGGTGAATATCTACAAACAGAAAGGATGGAACTATGCTACCCATATTTTTGATGTAATGCTGGAACTGAAGCCAAATACAGAGAAAGGTACCTTGGATGCAGTGGCACGTACTATCGATAATGCTCCTATCCATTATACATTGGACGGTTCAGAACCGGGAGCTTCTTCACAGCTTTATAATGGAGTGGTACAGATTGATAAACCTTGTATCTTGCGTACAGTAGCTGTTCGTCCGGAAGGAAATTCACGTATGACTACCGATACCATTTTCTTCAGTAAATCGTCTATGAAACCTATTACCATGTTGCAACCTATTAACAAGCAGTATGAATTTACTGGCGCAACAGTGTTGGTAGATGGTATGACAGGTAACCACAACTATAAGACCGGTCGTTGGATTGCTTTCTATAAGAATGATATGGAGGCCGTTATCGACCTGAAGGAACCGACTGAAATCAGTTCACTTGTCTTACATACTTGTGTGGAAAAGGGTGATTGGGTATTCGATGCACGTGCTATCAAGGTATTCGTATCGGATGATAACAAGACTTTCAAGGAAGTGGCCTCTGAAACTTATCCGGCCATGAAGGAAACAGATCCGAACAAGATTTATACTCATGAATTGAAGTTTACTCCGGTAAAGGCTCGTTATGTAAAGGTGTTTGCACAGCCTGAACATAGTATTCCAAGCTGGCACGGAGGTAAGGGAAATCCGGGATTCCTGTTTGTAGATGAACTGATTCTGAATTGATGAACGTATGAAACTGAAAAGAATATTTGTAGCTATGTTGCTGTGTACATCATTGTACACAGCAACAGCTGTTGTTGCAGATACCCGTCCGGAACTGACTCCGGTTCCGTCGGAACTGGTGATGCAGCAAGGTGAGTTTGAGTGGAAGGATAACACTTCCTTGTGGATAGACGCTCCGCAAGCAGATAAGCAGATATTGGCTGATTATCTGCATGCATCCGGCCTGAAATTGAAAGAAGTTAAGAAAGAGGCAAAGAAACAGCAGGTGGTATTGAAGATAGTCCAGACTGTTGATGGTATAACATCTCCAGAGGGTTATCAGATGACGATTACTCCGCAAAAGATTGAGATCAAGGCGCTTTCTGGTGCAGGACTTTTTTATGGCATACAGTCGTTGTTACAGTTGAAAGGACAGTATGGTACACAGATTCCTGCCCTTTGTATCAAGGATGAACCTCGTTTCCCGTATCGTGGAATGATGTTGGATGTTTCTCGTCATTTTTTCGATAAAGAGTTCGTAAAGAAACAGATGGACATTCTTTCTTATTACAAAATTAACCGTTTGCACTTGCATCTGACGGATGCGGCAGGATGGCGTATCGAAATCAAGAAGTATCCACGATTGACACAATTTGCTGCTTGGCGTCCGCAGGCGGTATGGAAGGACTGGTGGAACGGTGATCGCAAGTATTGTGAGGAAAACGATCCGCAGGCAAAAGGTGGCTATTATACACAGGATGATATCCGTGAATTGGTATCTTATGCACAACAGCATTATATCACTCTTATTCCAGAAATCGAAATGCCTGCTCATTCAGAGGAGGTATTGACAGCGTATCCGGAACTTTCTTGTACGCATGAGCCTTATAAACAGGCGGATTTCTGTATCGGGAACGAGAAAACATTCGAGTTCCTGGAGAATGTCTTGCTGGAAGTGATGGATCTGTTTCCTTCCAAATATATTCATGTAGGTGGTGATGAGGCTGGAAAAGCATCGTGGAAGACTTGTCCACTGTGTCAGGCCCGCATGAAAGAAGAAGGACTTAAGGATGTGAACGAACTACAAAGTTACCTGATTCATCGCATGGAACGTTTTCTGAACAGTCATGGTCGTAACTTGTTGGGGTGGGACGAGATTTTGGACGGTGGTCTGGCTCCGAATGCTACGGTGATGTCCTGGCGTGGTACTGAGGGTGGTCTGAAAGCTGTGGAAGCCGGCCATCATGCCATTATGAGTCCCGGAGAATACTGCTATTTGGATGGTTATCAGGATGCACCGTATTCACAACCGGAAGCCATCGGTGGTTATCTTCCACTTCAGAAGGTATACAGTTATAACCCGATTCCAGACACGCTGCCTGCCGACAAGGTACAGCTCATTTCGGGAGTACAGGGCAACCTGTGGACGGAATACATTCCGACTCCGGAACACGTGGAATACATGATTTATCCGCGCATGATGGCCATCGCCGAAGTGGCATGGTCGGCCCAGGACAACCGCTCGTGGGACGATTTCCACGGACGTGCCTTGAAGATTGTGGAGGAACTGAAGCAGAAAGGCTACCATCCGTTCGACCTGAGCAAGGAAATCGGTAACCGGAAAGAGGCTCAGCAACCTATCGAACATCTGGGACTTGGTAAAAAAGTAACTTATAATGCTCCGTATTGGGAGAACTACCCGGCAAACGGTGAAAAGACTTTGACTGATGGACTTCGCGGAGGCTGGAACTACAACGACAGGTTGTGGCAGGGATTTGTCACCAAGAATCGTGTGGATGTAGTTGTTGATTTGGAAAAGGTGACAGACATCCATTCTATAGCTGCTGATTTCATGCAGATTTGTGGCCCAGAGGTATTTATGCCTGCTCAGGTGATTATTTCAGTTTCTGAAGATGGGAAGAACTACACTCAGTTGGCCGACTTGAAGCATGAAGTGGTACGTGACGATGCTGTTACTTTCAAGAATTTCGGTTGGACTGGTTCTACCAAAGCCCGTTATGTTCGTTATCAAGCCTTGGCAAGCGATAAATTCGGTGGGGTATTGTTTACGGATGAGATCGTGATTAAATGATGTGTTGATTGAAGACAATAGAGTCAGCTGTTAAGGATTAAAGATTGGATAGGAAACTTTGATGATTGATGATAGATTAGCCAACTGACTCGTTAACTTGTTATTTTGTCAACTTAAATTTTTTAAATAGAAAGTATGAAACAATCCAAATTTATATTACTGAGTGCTGCACTGACAGCTTTTCTTTCCGTATCTGCTCAGGAACAGCCGGTGGATTACGTTAATCCGTTTGTCGGTACGACAAATTATGGAACAACTAATCCGGGTGCCGTGCTTCCACAGGGTATGATGTCGGCCACTCCGTTCAATGTTATGGGGTCTGATTTAAACAAGTATGATAAGGACAAACAGTGGTGGTCTACTCCTTATGATGTGACGAACAAATATCTTACCGGTTTTTCGCATGTTAATCTGAGCGGAGTAGGGTGTCCGGATATGGGATCTCTGTTGTTGATGCCTACTACCGGTGAATTGAATGTCAATTATCGTCAGTATGGTAGTGAATATACTGATGAGGAAGCTACACCAGGTTATTATAAAAATAAGCTATCCAAGTATAATATTCAGTGCGAAATGACGGCTACGTTGCATACTAGCCGTGCACGTTTTACGTTCCCGGCTGGTCAAAGTAATATCCTTTTGAACTTGGGGGAAGGTTTGACTAACGAGAGTGGTGCTTCCATGCGTTTTGTGAACGACTGCGAAATAGAGGGTTCCAAGTTGCTCGGTACTTTCTGCTATAATCCACAGGCGGTTTTTCCTATTTATTTTGTCATGCGAATCCATAAAACTCCGGAAAAACGGGGATATTGGAAAAAGCAGCGTCCAATGCAGGGACCTGAAGCTGAATGGGATGCTGATGCCGGAAAGTATAAGCTTTATACCAATTATGGTCGTGTGATGAGTGGTGATGATATCGGTGCCTGGTTTACTTTTGATACTCAAGCCAATGAAACATTGGAAGTTAGTATCGGTGTGTCGTTTGTCAGCATTGAAAATGCCCGTCTGAATCTGGAAACAGAACAACCAGTGGGTACAACATTTGATAAACTGCGTGCTGATGCCCGTGCTAAATGGAACGATGATTTGAGTCGTATTCTGGTAGAAGGTGGAACAAAGGAACAGAAAGGAGTTTTCTATACGGCTTTGTATCATGCGATGATTCATCCGAATCTCTTACAGGATGTGAACGGACAATACCCGATGATGGAAAGTGACTCTATTCTGACTACAACTCATAACCGTTATACTGTATTTTCTTTGTGGGATACTTATCGGAATGTGCATCAGTTGATGACTTTGGTTTATCCGGAACGTCAGATGGATATGATACGTACTATGATGGGAATGTATCAGGAGCACGGTTGGTTTCCAAAGTGGGAATTGTATGGACGTGAGACATTGACGATGGAAGGCGATCCGAGTATTCCGGTTATCGTGGATTCCTGGATGAAGGGTTTACGTGATTTCGATATCAATTTGGCTTACGAAGGTATGTATAAATCGGCCACGACTCCGGGTAAGGATAATCTGATGCGTCCGGATATTGATGAATATATCAAACGTGGTTATTGTCCGATGGAATCACAGTATGACAATTCTGTATCGCATGCATTGGAATATTATATTGCGGACTACTCTTTGTCAACATTGGCAAAGGCATTGGGAAAGAAGGAAGATGCAAAAATGTTCTATGACCGTTCGATGGGGTATAAACATTATTATTGCAAGGAATTCGGTACACTTCGCCCGATTCTGCAAACCGGTGAGTTTTATTCTCCGTTTGATCCGTTGCAAGGGGCTAATTTTGAACCGAGTCCAGGCTTCCACGAGGGTAATTCATGGAACTATACTTTCTATGTGCCTCACGATGTAAAGGGGTTAGCCAAACTGATGGGAGGTCAGAAAAAGTTCATCGACAAGCTGCAGATGGTGTTCGACAAGAACTACTACGACCCGGCCAACGAACCGGACATCGCTTATCCGTACCTGTTCAGCTACTTCAAAGGTGAAGAATGGAGAACTCAAAAGCTTGTGAAAGAACTGCTAGCCAAACATTTTACTACTCAACCGAATGGATTACCAGGTAATGAAGATACAGGTACCATGTCTTCGTGGGCTATTTTCAGTATGATGGGCTTCTATCCGGATTGTCCGGGAGTTCCTGAATATACCTTTACATTGCCTACTTTCGATAAGGTAACCATCAAACTGGATCCTGCTTATTGGGGAGCCGACAAACTGGTTTTGAAGAAAGAAGGTGGTGATGGTTATATCAAAGAAATCCGTTTGGGAGATAAGAAATCTTCTTCTTATCGGATTACTCATGAAAATCTGATAAAGGCAGGAGAAATTACTTTTGTCTGTGAATAATCATCTTTTTCTATAGATGGAAAGCCATTTCCGACAATTACCGGTGATAGTCCGGGGTAATCGGAAATGGCTTTCTTTTTTCTGCCGGTCGAAGTAAAAGAAGGAACTGGTGGTAAGGGGAGAAAACTCTTCTGCTTTTCTGTTTCTCAACTTCCGATTCTGACAGGAATTTTTTATTTTTGCAAGAAGAGGCTACCTGACAGACTGATTGGTAGCTAATAAGACAGTATCATCTTTTAACGAATAGATTATGAATTATACTTTTGAAATCTGTGCCAATTCGGCTGAAAGTTGTGTCGCTGCCCAGCAGGGAGGTGCGCACCGTGTAGAACTCTGTGCTTCGATGCCTGAAGGAGGAACAACTCCATCTTGGGGCGAAATCAAGCTTGCCCGGAAATTGATTGATATTCGTTTGCATGTCATTATCCGTCCGCGTGGAGGTGATTTCCTTTATTCTCCGTTAGAAGTGGATATTATGGAAGAAGATATCCGTATGGCTCGTGAAGCTGGAGCTGATGGCGTAGTCTTTGGTTGTCTGACTCCGGACGGTGAACTGGACATGCCGGTCATGCAGCGGCTGATGAAGGCTGCAGAAGGTATGTCTGTTACTTTTCACCGTGCTTTTGATTATGTGGCACATCCGGACGAAGTACTGGAGCAGTTGGTAGAATTGGGAGTAAACCGTATTCTGACTTCTGGTCAGCAACCTTCTGCACCACAGGGAGCCGAACTTCTGTCACAGTTGGTAAAGCAGGCTGCCGGTAGAATTATCATCATGCCGGGGTGCGGAGTGAATGAGTCGAACATTGCGGAACTGGCCCGAAAGACAGGTGCTTCTGAATTCCATTTCTCTGCCCGTGAAAACAGAGAAAGCCGGATGCAGTTACGCAACCCGGCTTTGTCTATGGGAGGAGCGGTTCAGATAGACGAATACAGTCATCCGGTTACAACCCCGGAACGTGTACGTCGTACTATCGAATCACTTACAGTCCTTTGATGACATGAATCATCTGTTCACCTAATCCGATGGTATATCCGTGTGATTCGAATACTACCCGGTTGAAGGTGTCACCGATAATGAATACAGGGAGCTGGCCTCCGTGGGTCAGCTTCATGTTTTCAGCTATCATTTTCCGCATGCTACCATCTGTATCGATACCGAATGTAATGTTCGACGGCAAATTCGGGAAATTTTTCTTGTCGAATTTCTTATAAGCTTCCTCACTGGTAAACAACAGAATCATTCCACGGCCCCATTTTTCGAAATCTTCTTTCTTCAGCTGGATGTCTTTCAACGCATGGTTGGTCGGTTCTTCGCCTACTCCCAAAATACCTACAATGAAATAACCGCGGCCGGCTGTATTCAGAATGGTTGTTTCTGTTCCGTCCAACAGATTGAATTTGGCTTCAGAATTTACATTACCAATGACACGGATTTCTTCGGCATTATCACGCATTACCAAGTCAATTGTAGTAGTTTTTCCTTCTTCGATAGTGAAGCAGGTGACATTGCTCAATACACCGCCATCGGCCATACGGCTACCCGTTACCAGCAGATAATAGCCGGCTTCCATGTTGGTCCCTTGCTTGAACAGTGATTCCCAAGTAGCGTCTTCCGGATAGTTCAGCAAACGGAAGCTACCGTTATCGAATTTAGAGATACTGAAATGTACATAGTATTTCGGATTGGCCAGACGGGTTATCGGTTTATAGTTCATTTTTAACATCCCCTCTGCTGTATGCTTTACAGTGGCGTTGTCAAAGTCTACATGAACAGGTTTTTCTTCGCCGATACGGTAATAGATATTTCCGGTTACAGCGTCTTTCCACGCAGCGATTTCCATACTTCGTGCTACTGCTACAAAGAAGATTTCACGTGATTTGGTATCGGTAATGCGAGCTTTCCATACTCCTATCGGAGATGTTACTGTTGACATGGTGTTCAGATCATTGCGAATAATCAGGCTATCTTTACACCAGTTGACCAGTTCTTGTGGATTCTGTTTGAATTTGGCTTGTAAATCGGTTGGAATTGCTTGCTGCAGGTAGGAGCGGTAGGGTGTCAGTAATTCATTCTCAATACGTGGCGCAAGTACTTCGGTTACACTGGCTGAGTCGCTGGTCTGGTACAGGTGGTCTTCCAGGACGCTGCAAGGAGTATCGCGCATGTCTTTGTCGGACAAGGTGCCCAGCAAGGCCAGGGCTCTTTCGCCCATGTTCTTGGCTTGCGCGTTCTGCAGGAAGGTCTGGATATCCTGGTGGTTTCCTCTCGACTTGATCAGGAAGGCAATGACAGCCGCAGATTTATCCTTGAACGAGTCAGCAAAAGCCTGCAGCGATGCTTCGGTAGGGAAGGTAGCCTCATACGCATGGCGGATAGAGTCTTCGTGGGCCATGCGGGCAGAGTTGGCCTGGCGCTGTTCGGGGGTGACAGTCGGAATCTTGGCATTTTCTGCCGGAGGAACAATGTCGACGGTCATATCCACCGGAGTGCCTTCGGTCTTGTCCATTACGACCACCACGTTCTTGTCTTTGCCGAACGATACTTTCTGGATGCCGTACTGGCCGTTGGCGGAAGCGAAAATCAGCATGTCTCCCAATCCGGCAGACAGCGAAGTGTGTCCGCCTTCGTCGCAGGTTCTTTTGGCTACGGTGAAGTATTCGGCATAGTTGTATACCTTGAACTCGACGTTGGCGCCGCTTACCGGCTGCTGGTCTTTATCGACAACGGTAACGTCCACCTTGGCGCTGGTGGCATAGTTGTCGATGATGTTGATTTCGGTGAAGTTGGCAGTCTGCTGCATCACGTCTTCCGGTCCGTCGTAAGCGCCGAATACCTTGGTGTGCATCAGCATACCGCGGCTGGCGGGAGCGTTGAACCAGCCCAAATCCAGTACCGGTTCCGGTTCGCAGGCACCCAGGAAATGCCACTGTCCGTCTACCCAGGCTTCTACCCAGGCGTGGTTGTCGTCGGTGTGTGCCCAGCGCGGTGTATATACCTGGCGTGCCGGAATACCTACCGAACGCAGTGCGGCTACCAGGAAGGTGGATTCCTCGCCGCAACGGCCGTAGGCAGTCTTGACTGTAGCCATCGGGGCGCTGGTACGGATATCGGTAGGCTGGTATACCACCTTTTCATGGCACCAGTGGTTCACCTCCAGTACGGCATCGAGCATGGACAGGTCCTTTACACGGGGCCACAGTTCCTTGCTGAATACCTCGCGTGCATTGTCCAGGTTTTCGTTGTTGACCCGGATGGGCAAAACGAAATGACGGAATATCAGGTCAGGAATGGTCTTTCCCCAGGAACTTTCCTTGCGGAGCTGGAGGGACTGGCGTACGTTGTTCAGGTAGAATTCGCCTGAATAGTCGGCGATGTCGCCCGGAGTCATATACGCATACAGGAACATCAGCGCTTCCCGTTCCGGGGTAGTCAGCTGTGAATCGAAGACGGCAAACAGGTTCCCCTGGTTCAGGATGTCCTTCTTTGCCTGGAAGTCGGTCTCGACTTTTGCGCGGTAGTCCGTTTCTTTCAGGAAATGTTCAGACGTGCAGCTGAACAGGCTCAACGAAAGAATCAGTGTCGCGCAACAAAGGATTTGTTTCATCATAGTGTTGTTGTTTGAGTTTTGAAATTTGATCAGGTACAGGATATCCGCCGGTTTCAGTCCCTTGTTCCGTGGGGGCTGGGCGGATAAGGAAGTTAAAAAAACGCCTTGAGCTTCGGTGTGAAACGTCAAGGCGTTTTCTGGGAATATTACGTCATCTCATCAGATGGGTACGTATTCTACAAAGGCTTCCATCGCTTCGTAGCAGGCCAGACCCAGGTGGTCGTACAGCGAGGCGGTACCCCGGTTGCGGTCTTCGCTGCGTTGCCAGAACAGACGTTCGTCGTTGCCCAGGAACGGCGCGCTTTCCATCTGCGACTGGTGCTTCAGGATGGAGTTCCGTTTGGCACGCAACTCTTCCGGGCTCAGCGGAACGGCCATCTCGATGTTCTCGATTTCCCATTCGGCCCAGGCTCCGCGGTACATCCAGATGCGGCAGTCCTTCAGCCATTCGGCACCGGCGTTCTTTTCCTCGTCGATGGCGGCGAAGACGGCGTCGGTACATACACGGTGTGTGCCGTGCGGGTCGGCCAGGTCGCCGGCCACATAAATCTGGTGCGGCTGGATTTCGCGCAACAGGTTCTGTACGATTTCCACATCGGCTTCGCTGATCGGATTCTTTTCAATCTTACCGGTTTCATAGAACGGCAAGTCCAGGAAGTGGCAGCGCTTCAGCGGGATGTTGTTGTACGTACAGGCCGTACGTGCTTCACCGCGGCGAATCAGTCCCTTGATGGTCAGAATCTCGCGTGAATCCATGTCGCTTTCCTTCTTGTTGGCAAAGAATTCCTTGATTTCGGCGTATTTCTTCACGATGACTTCGTCCTTGCTGTCGGCGAAGAGCTGGTTGAATCCGTTGATGAAGTGCATGAAGCGGGTCACTTCCTCGTCGCCTACGGCAATGTTTCCGGAAGTCTCGTAAGCCACGTGTACTTCGTGTCCCTGCTGAACCAGGCGGCGGAGCGTACCTCCCATGGAGATTACGTCATCGTCCGGGTGCGGAGAGAAGATGATGACCCGTTTCGGGAACGGTTTCGCGCGTTCGGGACGATAGGTATCGTCGGCGTTCGGCTTTCCGCCCGGCCATCCGGTGATGGTATGTTGCAGGTCGTTGAAAATCTTGATGTTCACGTTGTAGGCAGAGCCGTATAAGGCCAGCAGTTCGCTCAGGCCGTTTTCGTTGTAATCCTTGTTCGTCAGCTTCAGGATAGGCTTGTTGAGCAACTGGCACAGCCAGACAATGGCGCTGCGGATGAGCTTGTCGTTCCATTCGCAGTGAGTGACCAGCCACGGGCGCTGGATGCGTGTCAGGTGAGCGGCTGCAGACAGGTCGATGCATACGGTCGCGTTGTTGTGCAACTGCAGGAACGATGCCGGCAGAGAATCGGACACCTTGTCTTCGACGGCGCTCTTGATGATGTCTGCCTTGTCTTCTCCCCATGCCAGCAGGAATACCTTGCGGGCCTGGAGGATGTTGTGGATACCTAACGTGATGGAGCAGGGAGGCAGGTTGTCGATGCCCAGGTTACGCGATGCTTCGGCCTTGGACGTGGCGTCCACCAGAATCAGCCGGGTGGTGGTGTTCAGGTTGGAGCCCGGTTCGTTCATGGCGATGTTTCCTTCGCGTCCGATGCCCATCACCAGTATGTCGATGCCTCCGTAGGTCTGGATGCGCTGTTCGTACAGCCGGCAGTGTTCCAGTACCGCTTCCTGCGGGATGTTACCGTTGAGGGTGAATACATTCTGCGGGTCGATGTCCACCAATGACAGGAACTGTCTGCTCAAGTGGCTGAAACTGCCTTCGTGGCCTTCGGCGAGGGGGTAGAATTCATACAGGTTGAATACAACCACGTTGCGGAAGCTTACGCCTTCGTCCTTGTGGCGGCGTACCAGTTCCGTGAAGAGCGGACGCAACGACGCTCCGGTGCCCAAGGCTACGGTACAGAATTTTCCTTCTTTCTGCCGGTCCTGGATTTTCGCCACGATTTCGTCGGCAATCTGCTGTACGCCTTCTTCCGGAGTTTCATAGATATTGGTCGGGACTTTCTCGCAACGGGTCAGTACCGAGCGTTCCACCGCGTTTTCCGGACGGTAGTAGCGTGGAGAAACCCTGTTCAGTGATATCTGAGAGCTTAAGTTAGTTCTCATAGAGGATGTTTGTTTTTAAAGGTTGTTTTTTTCGATGTCTTTGAAGTACTTGTATGTACCTACTTTCAGTTCGTCTGTAGCGGCTTCGTCACAAACGATGATGCCGTGCTGGTGCATCTGCAGGGCGCTGATGGTCCACATCTGAGTGATACCGCCTTCTACGGCATGCTGCAAGGCGCGGGCCTTGTTGTGACCGTTGCAGATAATCAGTACTTCCTTGGCTGACAATACGGTTCCTACACCTACGGTCAAGGCTGTCTTAGGCACCTTGTTCACGTCGTTTTCGAAGAAACGGGAGTTGGCGATGATGGTATCTGTAGTCAGTGTCTTTACACGGGTGCGTGATGATAAAGAAGAACCCGGTTCGTTGAAGGCGATGTGGCCGTCGGGACCGATACCGCCCAGGAACAGGTCGATGCCACCGAATTTTTCGATTTCCTTTTCGTAGTTGGCACATTCGGCTTCCAGGTCGGCTGCGTTACCGTTCAGGATGTGGATGTTTTCCTTGCAGATATCGATGTGGTTGAAGAAGTTGTTGAACATGAAAGAGTGGTAGCTTTCCGGATGTGATTCCGGCAGACCCACGTATTCGTCCATATTGAAAGTAACGACATGCTGGAATGAAACAACCCCTTTTTTGTTCAATTCTATTAACGCTTTATACATGCCCAGCGGAGAAGAACCGGTAGGAAGACCCAGTACGAACGGTTTCTCTTTGGTAGGATTTGCCTGGTTGATTTTTTTTGCTACGTAGTTGGCAGCCCAATTGGAGAGTGCCTGATAGTCAGGTTCAATGATAAGTCTCATAATAATTCGGGTTTTTAGTTAATAATATTTTTGATGTAAATCCTTGATATCTGAATTGTAACGAAATATCTTTCTGCAAATATATCAAGATTATAACAGAAAGGCAAATAAAAAAAACGTTTTTTCTCGTTTGGTTTTTAAAAAAAACTATTATATTTGTGACAATTAATGTAAAATTTAAAATTAAGTATGGGACAGGCTTTATTGGAAGAATTACGTAAGGGTAGCACTAAAAGTACGATGGTAAAGCGCCGTATTATTACTTATCTGATATGTAATGGCAAAGCGACGATTACAGACTTGGCCAAAGACATGGATTTGAGTGTACCTACCGTTACCAAATTCGTTGATGAGATGATTGAGGATGGTTATGTCCTCGATAACGGTAAGTTGGAGACCAGCGGAGGCAGGTATCCGAATCTCTATGGATTGTGTGCCGATGCGGCGTACTTTTTGGGGGTTGAAGTGGCCCGGGATTTCTATAGTATCGGTGTTTCCGATTTCCAGGGAAATATGTTGCACCAGATTTTGCGTGTCCCTTTCCAGCGTGAAAATACATTGGCCTGTGTAGACAGTCTGTGCAAGGCAATCAATGAATTTATCGACGGACATAAGCTGGACCGTTCCAAAATCATGAATGTGTGTGTCAGCTTGGCCGGCCGGGTGAACAGCGAGACAGGTTTCAGCTATAGTTTCTTTAAATTCGGGGATACTTCTTTGCGGGACCTCTTGATTGAACGGATCGGATTGCCCGTGGAAGTGGAAAACGACAGCCGTGTAATGGCCTACGGCGAATACATGCGTGGCGACTTCAAGGATGTGAAGAATCTGATTTATATCAACGCAGGCTGGGGATTGGGGATGGCCATCATCATCGACGGAAAACTGTATCGGGGAATGTCCGGTTTTTCCGGAGAATTCGGCCACAATTACGGCTACGACAACCAGCAGATTTGTCATTGCGGCAAGAAGGGCTGCATCGAAACGGAGGTTTCCTGCTCGGCTTTGTACCGGAAATTCATCGAGCGTCTGAAAAATGGAGAGAATTCCATTCTTTTGCGTGAGAAGAAAATCGAAGAAATTGAAATCTCTGATATCCTTTCGGCCATTAACCGGGAAGATGTGTTGGGTATCGAGCTGGTAGAAGAAATTGGAGGCGAATTGGGACGTCACATCGGTTGCCTGATCAATATTTTCAATCCGGAACTGGTGGTGATCGGCGGAGACCTGTCGAAAGCCGGCGGTTATCTGTTGCATCCGGTGATTGCCGCCATCCGTAAGTATACCCTGAACTTGATGTACCGGGATTCGGATATCCTGTTGGCCAAACTTCAGGACGATGCCAATGTGGTGGGTACCTGCCTGTTGGGACGTACGAACCTGTTTGCCGTTTAAAAATGTATTTCTCTCAGAGAAGAATGAAAGTAACAAATTGCCGTCAAGGGGTAGTTTGTTACTTTTATTCTTTGGTTATCTGCCCTTATTTGAATAGGGTATACAGTTCCTCCCAGTTCTCATTGAAGGCAGCCATGGAGGGGAAGAGGTAATCGGCTCCTTCGTCCAGCAGTACCTGGTCGGGTAACGGACCGGTGTTTACGGCGATGGTAAAGATGCCGGCGGCCACTCCCGCACGTACGCCCAGCGGGGCGTTCTCGATGACAATGGCTTCGTTGGCCTGGATATTGGCTTTCTTCAGCGCCATCAGGTAAGGTTCGGGGTTCGGTTTCCCGTATTTGACATCGAAGGCTGTCACCATCAGTTTCTGCTTGAAGATACCGGGATAAGCGTGGTTCAGCTTATCGAGCAGGGAGTGCTGTCCGGAACCGGTGACTACCATGGGGATTAATCCGTCCTGTTGGATTTTTTTCAGCACTTCCAGCGCTCCCGGCATGGGGAGGGCGACAGGCAGGCTGTTGAAGAGCTGGCTTTTGGTTTCGTAAATCTGTCTGATTTCTTCTTCGGTGGCCTCACAGCCTCGTTCGCGCTGGCTGACGATGTTGATGGTGGAAGCGCCGGTGCGTCCTTCGTGCATGTAAGCCTCTTCGCGGGTCATGTGCATGCCGTACTGCCGCATCGCTTCGTGCCAGGCAGTGGCGTGGTTCTTCATGGAATCGAAGAGTACCCCGTCCATGTCGAACAGAACGGCTTTCAGGTGGATGTGGGGGTGGTGACGGGTCGTTAAATACTGATTGATTGCTTCTTGAAACATGTTTAATGGAATCTGTAATGAATGGATGTCGCAAAAAAGATTGTCATTCAGCGCAGGTGTTCATGGAAGGCATGAAGGAATGCGCTGAATGACAATGAAAGCAGGTATTGCCTGCAGGCTTGCGTTCCTTGCAGGCAATCGGGAAGTCCTTATTTCTTCAGACGGGCCTGGATGGCTTCTGATTCTTTTTCGTATCCCGGCTTGTTCAGCAGGGCGAACATGTTCTTCTTGTAGGCTTCTACACCCGGCTGGTTGAACGGATTGACCTCGAGCAGGTAACCGCTGATACCGCAGGCTTTCTCGAAGAAGTAGATCAGCTGACCCAGGTAGTATTCGTTCAGTGCCGGAACGCTGATGCGCATGTTAGGTACACCGCCGTCTACGTGTGCCAACTGGGTTCCCAGTTCGGCCATCTTGTTCACTTCGTCTACCCGTTTGCCGGCCAGGAAGTTCAGGCCGTCCAGGTTCTCTTCGTCAGACGGAACGTGCAGTTCGTGGTTCGGAGTCTCTACCGATACGACTGTTTCGAAGATGGTACGTTCGCCTTCCTGAATCCACTGACCCATGGAGTGCAGGTCGGTCGAGAAGTCTACCGAGCTTGGGTAGATACCTTTGCCGTCTTTTCCTTCCGATTCGCCGTACAACTGTTTCCACCATTCCATGAAGTAGTGCAGTTTCGGCTGGAAGTTGACCAGAATTTCAATCTTCTTGCCGTTGCGGTACAGTTCGTTGCGGGTAGCGGCATACAGAGCGGCCGGGTTTTCGGTCAGACTTTCTGCAGCACATACCTCTTCCATCTTCTGGGCTCCGGCTACCAACTGGTCGATGTCGATGCCGGCTACGGCAATCGGCAGCAAGCCTACCGGTGTGAGTACAGAGAAGCGTCCTCCCACGTTATCCGGGATGATGAATGATTTGTAGCCTTCCTTGTCGGCAGTGACACGGGCAGCCCCTTTCTTGGCGTCGGTAACGGCTACGATGACTTTGCGGGCCATTTCTTTGCCGCGCTGTTCTTCGCACTGTTTCTTCAGCAGGCGGAAAGCTAGGGCTGTTTCTGTGGTAGTACCTGATTTGGAAATATTGATTACACCGAATTTCTTGTCTTTCAGGAATTCTGTCAGTTCGTACAGGTAATCTTCACCGATGTTGTGTCCGGCAAAAAGGATGGTCGGCTGGCCGGCTTTCTTTTCCTGTAACCACAGGAAGCTGTTCGACATGGCTTCGATGACTGCACGGGCACCCAGGTAGCTTCCGCCGATTCCGGCAACGATCACCACCTCGCAGTTCTCACGCAGTACCTGTGCGGTCGCTTTCAGGTCGTTCAGGTGTTCCTGTGTGATGGAAGAAGGCAGGTGCAGCCATCCCAGGAAGTCATTACCCAAACCCGTACCCTTTTCCAGAGTTTCCATACAAGCTTTTACGTTGGATTCGTAAGAAGCCAGCTTTTCTTTAGAGATGAAATCTAAAGTCTTTTCGATGCATAATTTAATATTTTCCATGTTATTCAATTAAAAATTAATCATTGACGATCAAACCTGTTTGTATTTCATTGAGCGCAGGACAGGGGAACCGGTTGTCGGTCCGAACGGATTCTTCTGTTTAGCAAACACGGTTGTCTGTTCTATTGTTTACTGCAATCAATGGTTTTAATTGTTCATTATCGAAATGAATCAGTCAATAGCTTTATTTCAATCATCGGTGAAATCCGTTCATACAAGATGTTGTAGACAGCGTCTACTATCGGCATGTTGACGTGCAAGTGTTTGTTCAGCTCCTTGATACATTTGGTACCGTAATATCCTTCGGCAATCATCTCCATCTCTATCTGGGCGCTCTTGACCGAGTAGCCTTTTCCGATCATGGTTCCGAATACCCGGTTACGGCTGAAGTTGGAGTAGGACGTTACCAGCAGGTCGCCCAGGTAGGCCGAATCGTTGGTGCACCGGTCTACCGGATGAACGGTATTGAGGAAGCGGTTCATTTCCTGAATGGCATTCGATACGAGAACAGCCTGGAAGTTGTCTCCGTATTTCAGTCCGCTGCAGATTCCGGCAGCGATGGCATACACGTTCTTCAGTACCGAGGCATATTCGATGCCTGCTACGTCCGAATTGACCGAGGTCTTGATGTATTGACCCGTCAGTTGGCGGGCGAACATCTTGGCCTTCTCGATGTCTTTGCAACCGATGGTCAGGTACGACAGGCGTTCCAGGGCCACTTCTTCCGCATGGCAGGGTCCTGCCAGTACTGCGATGTTCTCCTCGGGAACCCCATACATCTTATGGAAATAATCAGAGACAATGAGGTTTTCATCCGGGACAATACCTTTGATGGCTGTTACTATGAACTTATCCTTGATTTTTGTCTTCAGCTTTTTCAGGTGGGTTTTCAGGTAGGGAGAGGGGGTTACGAAAATCAGGGTGTCCGATTCCCGTACTACCTTATTTATATCCGATGAGAAATTGATGCGCTTGATGTCGAAGCGCACGCTGGTCAGGTAAGCCGGATTGTGTCCGAGTCGCTTGAACTCTTCAATCCGGTCGTCACGCCGCATGTACCAGTTGATTGATTCAGCCTGGCCCAAGATAATCTTGGCGATTGCGGTAGCCCAACTTCCTCCACCCATGATGGCTATTTTTCCGGGTAATTTCATAAGAATCAACTATGAATGAAAAAATTAAAAGTCAAAGCGGAATCACGTTGCATTCCGCTTCTCCTTTTAATTCTGTCTCTTGTATCGATTAAATTTTCTGAATCCAGCCTGCCACTTCGTCTACGCTCGGGTTGGTCAGTTCCAGTTTGTATTTCTTGTTGACGCCACAGATATCCTGGTGCAGTTTCTGCGGGTTTACTTCTTTCATATCCGATACCAGATTGTAGCCGGCTTTCTGGATAACAGCTACCCAGGCTTCCGGAATACCCAGTTCCATGAATTTGGCCGGCGCGTCTTTCGGAGCGACTTTTTCCGGACGCATCTGCGGGAAGAACAATACTTCCTGGATGAAGGTCTTGCCGGTCATCAGCATGACCAGACGGTCGATACCGATACCGATACCGCTGGTAGGAGGCATACCGTATTGCAGGGCACGCAGGAAGTCCTGGTCGATGATCATGGCTTCATCGTCTCCCTTGTCGGCCAGTTTCATCTGCTCCTTGAAGCGTTCTTCCTGGTCGATCGGGTCGTTCAGCTCAGAGTAGGCGTTGGCCAATTCTTTTCCGTTTACCATCAGCTCGAAACGTTCGGTCAGACCCGGTTTGGAGCGGTGCATCTTGGTCAGCGGTGACATTTCTACCGGATAATCGGTGATGAAAGTCGGCTGGATGAAGCTGCCTTCGCAGAATTCGCCGAAGATTTCGTCAATCAGCTTGCCTTTACCCATGGTTTCATCGATTTCCATGTTCAGTTTCTGGCATACCTCGCGGATCTGTGCCTCGTCCATGCCGTTCAGGTCGTAACCGGTCTTTTCCTTGATGGCGTCCAGGATAGGCAGACGGCGGTAAGGAGCCTTGAAACTGATGACCTTTCCGTCGATTTCGCGTTCCGGTTTTCCGTTTACGGCGATGCAGACAGCCTCGAGCAGTTTCTCGGTGAACGACATCATCCAGTTGTAATCCTTGTACTGAACGTACAGTTCCATACAGGTGAATTCCGGATTGTGGTTGCGGTCCATACCTTCGTTACGGAAGTTCTTGCCGATTTCGTATACCCCTTCGAATCCTCCCACGATGAGGCGTTTCAGGTAAAGCTCGGTAGCGATACGCATATACATATCGGTATCGAGGGCATTGAAATGCGTGATGAACGGTTTGGCACTGGCACCGCCGGCAATGTTCTGCAGGGTCGGGGTTTCCACTTCCGTATATCCGGCTTCGTCCAGGATGCGACGGATGGTGCGGATGACTGTCGCACGCTGCAGGAAGATATCCTTCACACCGTCGTTTACCACCAGGTCGACATAGCGCTGGCGGTAACGGAGTTCCGGGTCTTCGAATTTATCGTAGGCCACTCCGTCTTTGTATTTCACAATCGGAAGCGGTTTGAGGGATTTGGAAAGGACGGTCAGCTTTTGGGCATGGATAGACACTTCACCCATCTGTGTACGGAATACGAATCCTTCGATGCCGATGAAGTCGCCCAGGTCGAGCAGACGTTTGAATACGACGTTGTATAAATCTTTGTTCTCATCCGGACAGATGTCGTCGCGGGTGATGTATACCTGAATTCTACCTTTGGAGTCCTGCAACTCAATGAAAGAAGCTTTACCCATTACACGACGTGACATCATACGTCCGGCAACCGATACTTTACGCGGTTCTGCTTCGTCATCCTTGAATTCGGCTTTTATATCTGTCGAAAATGCATTGGTTACATACTCAGCAGCAGGGTACGGGTCGATGCCCATCGCTCTCAATTCATTCAGACTGTTTCGTCTGATAATCTCCTGTTCACTTAGTTCTAATACGTTCATTTGTTAATACATTAACTCAATTTGGGTACAAAAATAGCAAACATTTTGCAATTATCCCTATGAATAAGGTACTTTTTAGTGCGAAGGGGTTGTAAAACAGACCGGAATAAGAAAAAATAACGGTTTGTCCGGCCGGTCATGCCGGCGGAAAAGCCGGCGGGAAAGCGGAGGGCTCCCGCGGGGCGGCAACTTGAAAATGGATATCGGATATTTTGTTTCAATATGTAATTAAAAGGAGAGTATAAGTGTTGTATTTATTCAGTTTATATTTATCTTATTTTAAAAATGTTTGATTTGTGTATATTCTTTTGAATATTGTAAAATTAAGTCCTATATTTGCACATGGCCGTTTGTCAACCAAATCCGGCCTGTTCCCTACAGTGTGTAGCGGTGTGACTAAGAACAGAAGGTATTAATTTTAAGGTATACAAAATGGTTTATGACATTGATGTATTGAGGAGTTTCTACACTTCGTATGCCACGAAGGTGGAAACTGCGAGAAAGAAATTGGGTAGACCCCTGACTTTGGCTGAAAAGGTGCTGTACGCGCACCTGTACGATGAGACGTCATTGGCGGATTTCAGCCGGGGAGCGGATTATGTGAATTTCAGACCGGACAGGGTAGCCATGCAGGACGCGACGGCGCAGATGGCGCTGCTGCAGTTCATGAATGCGGGGAAAAATGCGGTGGCGGTTCCTTCTACCGTGCATTGTGACCATTTGATTCAAGCCTATCAGGGGGCCGGTTCCGACCTGCCGGTCGCTTTGGAAGCCAACTGCGAGGTGTATGCTTTCCTGAAGAGCGTGGCTTCGAAATACGGCATCGGTTTCTGGAAACCGGGAGCCGGCATCATCCACCAGGTCGTACTCGAGAATTATGCTTTCCCGGGCGGAATGATGGTGGGGACGGATTCGCATACGCCCAATGCCGGAGGACTGGGCATGATAGCCGTCGGTGTAGGCGGTGCCGATGCGGTGGATGTGATGACCGGGATGGAATGGGAGCTCAAGATGCCGAAACTCATCGGTGTGAAACTGACCGGTAAACTGAACGGTTGGGCGGCTCCGAAGGATGTCATCCTGAAACTGGCCGGGCTGCTTACCGTGAAGGGGGCGACCAACGCCATCATCGAATATTTCGGCGAAGGTACCGCTTCGTTGTCGGCTACCGGAAAGGCGACCATCTGCAACATGGGCGCTGAAGTGGGGGCGACTACCTCCATTTTCCCGTTCGACCGGAACATGGCCGACTATCTGTGTGCTACCGGCCGTGAGGAAATAGCGGAACTGGCGGCCCGGAACGCTGCCGAACTGCAGGCGGACCCGGAAGTGGCCGCTCATCCGGAAGCGTATTACGACCGGATTATCGAAATTGATTTATCCACCCTGGAACCTTATATCAACGGTCCGTTTACTCCGGACGCTGCCTGTACCTTGTCCGAATTCGCCGAAAAAGTGAAGAAGAACGGTTATCCGCGACGGATGGAAGTCGGCCTTATCGGTTCGTGTACCAATTCGTCTTACCAGGATTTGAGCCGTGCGGCTTCGCTGGCCCGTCAGGTAAAGGCCAAAGGACTGAAGATGGCGGCTCCGCTCATCATCAATCCGGGTTCCGAACAGGTTTACTGCACTTCGCTGCGCGACGGTATGATTGCCGATTTCCAGGCGGTGGGAGCTGTCATCATGACCAATGCCTGCGGACCGTGTATCGGACAGTGGAAACGGGTCACCGACGATCCGACCCGTGCCAACTCCATCGTGACTTCCTTCAACCGGAATTTCGCGAAACGGGCGGACGGTAATCCGAATACCCACGCGTTTGTGGCCTCGCCGGAAATGGCGATGGCTTTGGCCATAGCCGGCGACCTCTGCTTCAATCCGATGACGGATACGTTGCTGAACGAGCAGGGAGAGCCTGTGCGTCTGGACGCGCCCGAAGGCGATACGTTGCCGAAAAAAGGCTTTACGGTGGACGATAACGGATATGTTGCACCGGCAATAGACGGCAGCACGCTGGAGGTAACCATCCATCCGGAGTCGCAACGCCTGCAGAAACTGGCACCTTTCGCTCCGTGGGACGGAAAGGACCTGACGGATATGCCGTTGCTCATCAAGACCCAGGGCAAATGTACCACCGACCATATTTCCATGGCAGGACCGTGGTTACGTTTTCGTGGACACTTGCAGAACATTTCAGATAATATGCTGATGGGAGCTGTCAATGCTTTTAATGGAAAGACTAACTGTGTTCTGAATCAGCTGGACGGTACTTACGACGCTGTTTCGGCAGTGGCCAAGGCGTATAAGGCGCAGGGAATACCTTCCATTGTCGTGGCCGAAGAGAATTATGGTGAAGGCTCTAGTCGCGAACATGCAGCGATGGAACCTCGTTTCCTGAATGTACGTGTCATTCTGGCCAAAAGCTTTGCCCGTATTCATGAGACTAACCTGAAGAAACAGGGGATGCTGGCACTGACTTTCAAGGATAAGCAGGATTATGATAAGGTGCGGGAGGACGACCGGATTTCAGTGAAAGGTCTGGAGCATTTTACTCCGGGACAGCCGCTGCAGGTGGTGGTGAAACATACTGACGGTACGATTGATACTTTCGAGGCATTACATACCTACAATGACATGCAGATAGGTTGGTTTAAGGCTGGCTCTGCATTGAATACTTTTGTAAAATGATACATTTAGAAATAGGAGAACATGGTTATGAGTAAAGTATATATGGAAAACGGGAAATTGGTAGTTCCCGATCAGGTGACAATTCCTTTTATTGAAGGAGATGGTGTCGGGGCAGAGATTACCCCAGTGTGTCAGCAGATAGTCAATGCGGCGGTGGAGGCTGCCTATCACGGCAAGCGCTCCATCGAATGGAAAGAAGTACTGGCCGGAGGAAAGGCGTTCCAGCAGACCGGTGAATGGTTGCCAGAGGCTACGATGGAGGCTTTCCGCGAGTATCTGGTCGGTATCAAGGGACCGCTGACCACTCCGGTGGGAGGAGGTATCCGTTCCTTGAATGTGGCCTTGCGCCAGACACTGGATTTGTACGTCTGCCTGCGTCCGGTCCGTTGGTTCAAGGGAGTGGCTTCTCCGCTGAAGGAACCCGAGAAGGTGGACATGCATATCTTCCGCGAGAATACGGAAGACATCTATGCCGGAATCGAATGGGAGCAGGGTACTCCCGAGGCCAAGAAGTTCTACGCCTTCCTGCGCGATGAGATGGGAGTGACGAAAGTCCGTTTTCCGGAAACTTCTTCATTCGGTGTAAAACCGGTATCCAAGGAAGGTACACAGCGTCTGGTCCGTTCGGCCATCGAATATGCTTTGATTCACAAGCTGTCTTCCGTTACATTGGTACATAAAGGAAATATCATGAAATTTACCGAGGGTGGATTTAAGCGCTGGGGATATGAAGTGGCTGAGACTGAATTTGCGGAGCAGACTTTTACAATGAACCAGTATGAGCAGTTGAAGAAGGATTTAGGTGAAGAATCGGCTAAGGCTGAGTTGGCTAAGGCCATCAATGGAGGAAAGGTCATTGTCAAGGACTGCATTGCCGATGCTTTCCTTCAGAATACCTTGCTGATTCCGGAAGAATATTCGGTCATCGCTACATTGAACTTGAACGGCGATTACATTTCCGATCAGTTGGCTGCCATGGTAGGTGGTATCGGTATTGCTCCGGGCGCCAATATCAATTACCAGACCGGACATGCCATTTTTGAGGCTACACACGGTACGGCTCCGAATATAGCCGGTAAGAATGTGGTAAATCCATGTTCGCTTCTGCTTTCTTCTGTCATGATGTTGGAATACTTGGGGTGGAAAGAGGCTGCTTCCTTGATAACTAATGCTTTGGAAGAAGCTTTTTCCAAAGGGCAAGCTACCAATGACCTGGCTCGTTTCATGCCGAACGGACAGGCACTTTCGACAACGGAGTTCGGACAACTCATTGTCGGTTTGTTATAAATCTTTAGTTATGGAATTGGAATTATGAAGAAAGAATACATCGTTTACAAGCTGTCGGAGTGTGCGAAGCATGCTTGCCGCATCGACAATGAACTGTTTACCAAATTCAATGTAAAGCGTGGCTTGCGTAACGAAGACGGTACCGGCGTACTGGTCGGGCTGACCAAAATCGGTAACGTAGTGGGATATGAACGGACGGACGAAGGGCTGAAGCCCATTCCGGGAAAACTTTTCTACCGGGGGTACGACCTGGAGGACATTGCCCATGCCCTGTTGCGGGAGAAGCGTTTCGGTTTTGAGGAAGTGGCTTATCTGCTGCTTTCCGGTGAACTGCCGGATGCCGAACAGCTCAGTTCGTTCAAGGAGCTGATAAACGACAACATGCCGTTGGACAAGAAGACCACGATGAATATCATCGACCTGGAAGGACAGAACATCATGAACATTCTGGCCCGGAGCGTGCTTGAAATGTATACGTTCGATCCCAATCCCGACGATATTTCGCGCGATAACCTGATGCGTCAGTCCATCGAACTGATTTCGAAATTCCCGACCATCATTGCCTACGCCTACAACATCTACCGGCACAGTACCCAGGGACGTTCGCTGCACATCCGTCACCCGCACGAGAACCTGTCGTTGGCCGAGAACTTCCTGTACATGATGAAGAAGGATTTCACTCCGCTGGAAGCCCGGATGCTGGATTTGCTGCTGGTTTTGCAGGCCGAACATGGCGGCGGTAACAACTCTACCTTTACGGTGCGTGTCACCAGTTCTACCCGTACCGATACCTATTCCAGCATCGCCGCCGGTATCGGCTCGCTGAAAGGTCCGTTGCACGGGGGAGCCAACATCCAGGTGGTGAAGATGTTCCATCACCTGAAGGAAGTGATTTCCGACTGGACAAACGTGGACGAAATCGATACGTACCTGATGCGCATGCTCAACAAGGAGGCCTACGACAAGAGCGGTCTGATTTACGGTATCGGTCATGCGGTCTACACCATCTCCGACCCACGCTCCATGTTGCTGAAGGAACTGGCCGGTGAGCTGGTGGCCGAGAAAGGCTGCGAGAAGGAATTCGCTTTCCTGGAACTGGTGGAACAGCGGGCCATCGCCTGCTTCAAGAAAGTGAAGGGCGACAAGAAACGGGTATGTTCCAACGTGGACTTCTATTCCGGCTTCATCTACGAGCTGATGGGCCTGCCTCAGGAAATCTATACGCCGCTGTTCGCTATGGCCCGTATCGTAGGCTGGACGGCCCACCGCATCGAAGAATTGAATTTCGAAGGACGCCGCATCATCCGTCCGGCGTACAAGAACGTGTTGGATGAGGTGGATTATACACCGATTTCCGACCGTTGACAGGATACGCTTACATCTATCATTTTCATCAGGTCCCGCTTTCTCTATGAATAAGTAGAAGGCGGGATTTTTTTCTGTTGTTCAACGGATCGTCAGGAAAAGGTCGGCACATCGTTGTCGTCCGTATCGTCCGTGTCGGCATGGGATTTCCCTTTGTGCTTCTTTTCGATAATCATCTTCATGAAGGCGGAGCTGATGATGGCGGTTGGTACCGCAATCATCGAAATGCCTATTAACATGATGAGGCTGCCCAGCAACCTTCCCAGCGGAGTGATGGGGAAGATATCGCCGTACCCTACGGTGGTGAATGTCTCTACCGCCCACCAGAGGCCGTCGCCTACATTCTTGAAGGCATGAGGTTGGGCATCACGCTCGATGTAATACATCAGAATCCCGGCAAAGCCTACTAGGATGCCGCAAGCCGTATAGGCGGTGACCAGTTCGTCCTTCACCGTTCCGATCATGCTGCCCGGCAGCCGGTAGGAGCGGGAGTAGCGGATGAGCTTGAAGATGGTGAGGATATAGGCCAGTACCACCAGGTGCACGTGTGGGCTTTCGTTGTACACGTAAATCACCACGAAAGGGATGATGGCTATCAGGTCTATCAGTCCGTAGAACGAGAAGATGTAGCGGAAACGTGCCTTCCAACTGTTCTGGATGTTGGGATATTGTCCGGGCGCGGCAATGATGCGCAAGGTATACTCGATGGTGAAGATGAACGACGCCAGGTAATTGAAGGCGAAGAGCCAGGAACGGTAAGGTGCCGATTCTTCAAAGGAACTGAGAACGATGGACAGGATGGAGCCTACGATGAAGAACAGTACGAAGCGTTGGGTCCATTTGTTCATCAGTTGCCGGTGGATGCTCCGGTAGAGCCGGGCATGCCGTCCGATGTACGGAAGGTTGTCGATAAAGCGTTGCAGTTTCTTTTCCTTGTATGTCATGATGCTTGTTTTTCTTTTAGAACAACCTCCTGGCAGAAATGGTTATTCAAAAAATGGGTAAAAAAGTTAGGAAGTGTAAAAGCGCTTTTTAAGCGTATTTAATGTATGGATTTGTATATTTATAAGTTTTTAAGACAGATTTTGCCGCTTGTTTGTAAGAAATGTTCACAAAATGGGGGTAAGAAAAAAAAACTACAAAAAGTTAGAGGCAACTGTCGTTTGTATGAGATTTTTCTGTACTTTTGTCGCTAAACTATTAAAAATTAGACTATGACAAAAGCAGAGATCGTTAAGGAAATTGCCAACAAGACTGGTGTGGACAAGCAAACCGTTTTGGCTGTTATCGAAAGTTTCATGACTGAAGTGAAAGGTTCCCTGGAAAAAGAAGAGAATGTTTACCTTCGTGGCTTTGGAAGTTTTATCGTGAAGAAGCGTGCTGAAAAGACAGCTAGAAATATTTCGAAGAATACCACCATGATTGTACCGGCTCATAACATTCCTGCTTTCAAGCCTTCGAAAGAGTTTGAAAGCATGATGAAATAACGTTTTGATTTCAATGCAGTGCAGTCCCCGTCAGTTTCCGCTGGTGGGGATTGTTCGTTTGGATGGGTCGGCCAATCCGGGCGAAGCGAGTTCCTGCACCTGTGACGGCTTGCCCGCTTTCCCTTCTTTAAGGTCGAACAGGAAAAGTATCTTACACAATCGATTGATTCACAAAATATTTGATTTTTTATCCTTTGTACGGACGGGGTGTTAAAGATGGATAAGAAACCCCCTTCCGGGCCTTCTGTGCCCAAACTTTTGCGGGTGCCTCTTGTTGAAATGAACGGCAGGTGAACCGGGAGTTACATCTGCTGTTCATTGAATAACCAACTAAAATTTTTTGGAGGAACTAGTATGATTGCACCATTGCAAGGTATCAAGGTAATCGACTGGACACAGGTTCAGTCGGGTCCGTCATGTACACAGATGCTGGCTTGGCTGGGCGCCGATGTGATTAAGATTGAACGTACCGGAGTAGGCGACCCTACCCGTTCGGAACTGTTGGATTATCCGGATTTTAATGAGCATAAAAATGGCGGTAACTTTTGATTACCGCCATAATAACATCATATATTTTTCAAGTAATATGCATCTTTTTGCCATCAAAAAGCAAAACTACCACTAGAAATAATACATCACCAGTCCCAATATGCGGTGGTTAGTGACCGAATGGGTGTTGATGATTCTGCCGTTGGCCGGATTCGTATCACCGTACCAGGCCGTAGTGGGTACATATTCCACTCCAATCTGCCAGTGGGGAAGGTTGTATGAGAAAGCCAGATTGAATGAACAGAGCTGGTCGATGTCAAGTCCCATTCCGTATTTCTCATCCGATACCAGCGCTTTGCTGCATCCCAGGTTCTTGGTATATCCGGCGTACAAGTGCCCTTTCCAGCGGGTACCTACTGTCAGGTTTACCCAAGAGGTAGAGTGACGCATCGGGGTATATTCCTGTTCACCGGTCACCGGGTCGATGCGTGAAATGCCGTAACCTCCCAGCAAGGCGGTATGGTCCAGGCAGGAAGCCAGCAAAGTCTTGGCGGCAAAACGCCAGGAAGGTGCCTGGTACTGCAGGTGCGCTTCGCAGGAGAAGGTCGTCATCCGTTCATTCACCTTGAAACGTTGTTCGTTGCCGGACGCGTCTGTGACGGTGGACGAGGTGCGTGGCTTGAGCGAAATCAGGTGGACGCCGGCTCCGGCCAGCCACCGTTCCTGCCGGTAATCAGCCCCGAGGAAGAGTTCCGGCACACAACTGTTTTTCAGGTAATTCTCGCTTGCCCCTTCCGGTCCGGAAGACATGTATTGAAGCTGCCACAGAGCGGAGGCTGTGAGGCTGAACCGTCCGGTACGCCAGGTAAAGGCGATTTGCGGCTCACGGTTGAACGGCTGGAAGGGCGCTCCGGTAGAGAGGTTCAGTACATCGGGAACGACACTGCCGAACAGCGGATGCCACGTCTGCCCGATCAGTAACCGGGTACGTTCCCAGTCCAAGGCTACGTAAGCCTGCCGGATGCGGAGCATGGTGGTACTGGCCGAGAAGCCGCCGAAATCCACTTCCACCTTGGCGCTCGTTTTTGCTTTTCCTATTTTCGGTCCCTGCATGTCGATGCCCAGGCGGGTCGTGAAGGTATAGAAACTCCCGTTGGGTGTGGCGTTGATGTCCTCTCCCCGGCTGTCGTAGTCGTGGTCCAGCGGATAGAGGTAGAAGTTCCCGTCTACGGGAGCCTGGTTGGCACGGGTATTGTAGAACAGATCGCCACGGACAAAACCGTAGAACTGGTAAGAGAAATGTTTCTTTTGGGCGATGCCCGGGCAGGCACAGGCCAGTGCCGCCCATAGGATCAGTGTCTTTTTCATGGTGTTTCGATTCAGGTTATAGTTGTATTCCGTGTTATTTCTTTTTGGGGGGATTATTCAGAAAATCTTCTGATACGATTGCTGATACGGAATTTCCTTTTTAATGTGACAAGGCGGAATGCCGTATCATTTCTTTGCTGTATGTCTATTCCTTATGTGTTATTTGTTAGTAAATATCGGTTAAACAGGTCAATTTGCGAATGTATAAAAGTTTTTTAATTAATCGAAGAAACCAGCAGAAAATGTTCTCTTCCGATGTAAAAATGACGGAAATGAGGTCTGTTGCGCTGTTTCGTTTCTGCATAAAAATCAAATTTTCTTATGTGTAAAAATTTTATGATTCGGAATATAATGCTATCTTTGTGTCAAACTAGACAACCTTATGAAGGCAATACATTCTCAACTGATAGCGATACTCCTGCTTGTTGTCGGGGTATGCTTGTTCTTGGGAGGGGTGGCAGGACTCGGTTCGCTCTATATGGTTTCCAAAGACTGTGAAAGCACGACCGGTGTGGTCAAGAAGTACGACCGAAAGCGGGTTTACCGTCATCGGAAAATCAGGTATGAAAGCACGATGCTGGTCAGTTATTCCACGCCGAAATACGGTGAAATGCATGTGTACAAGAAAAGCCATTGTCCGTTCAGGGAGGTGGGCGATGAATTGACCGTATGGTATGACCGGAATCGTCCCGAAGCAATCCGCCTTCCGGTTTCAGAATCTATCCTTTTTGGTACCTTGGTTGTTTTCGGGGTATTATGTACATACGGTGGAATCTGTTACCGGAAAGCGACGAAGAACGAATGAACAACTATACTTAAATACTCTATTTAAATAATCTATCTTATGAAGAACAGTAATTTTATCAAAGTAATCTTGTTGTTAGTGTGTGCAGTCGTGACAGTTCCGTCCATGGCACAGTTTAATCTGAAGAAAGCGATCAGTGGCGCTACCAAAGTCGTGAGCGCGGCTACCTTGACCGATGAACAGATGACCGAATATGTAGCGGAGTACATCGACTGGATGGACAAGCATAATCAGGTATGTGCCGATGACAATGAATACACCATCCGTTTGAAGAAACTTACCGAAGGGTTGACCGATGCCGACGGTATTCCATTGAATTTTAAGGTGTACTATGTGATTGATGTGAATGCTTTCGCCTGTGCTGACGGAAGTGTACGTGTCTTTTCATCGCTGATGGACATCATGACCGACGAGGAACTGCTCGGGGTTATCGGTCATGAAATCGGTCATGTGGCCCATCGGGATTCCAAGAAAGGATTCCGTACAGCCCTGTTGACTTCGGCTCTGAAGGACGGTATTTCTTCGCAGGGTGGAAAGGCTGCTGCCTTGACGGACTCTCAAATCGGCGATTTGACCGAAGCGCTGGTCAATGCCCGCTATTCCCAGAAACAGGAATGCGATGCCGACGATTACGGCTATGAATTCTTGAAGAAGGCCGGCAAGAATCCCTGGTCGATGGCTCTGTCTTTCCAGAAACTGAAGAAACTGCAGGAAGAAAGCGGTGCACAGGGAACCAGCAAGCTGAACCAGTTGTTCTCTACCCATCCTGATTTGGACTTGAGAATCAAACGGATGGAAGAACGGGCTACGGAAGAAGGAATTGAAAAACCGGCATCGGCAACTACAGCCGAGTAATCATCGGCCGGGATAATAGCTTGAAATAAAGCGGTTTCTCCCGCAGAGATAACCGTATAACGACAATCCGGGCAGACGAGTGTCATCAGACTTGTCTGTCCGGATTGTCGTTTGTGGTTCTAATGGAATTCTAATGTCATTCTAATTTCTTTCTAAACGCTTCTTGCGCACGGTGTGTATACTTTTGCGGCGTGAAAGAGAAATACGCATAAGCGAAAGGAAAGGAGGGGAGAAATGAAGAAGAAATCGAGCATCCGGTTTTATTGCCTGGTTATATGCCTTATGTATGGGAGAAAAGTGACGGGTAGCGAACTCGACTTGACCTATACGACGGAGGTACAGACGAATTTCAGGAAGGAAGGGAAGTGGGTGAATCTGTTGCGTCTTGATTATTCGTGTCTTTTGGGCAGGAACTTCCGTTTCAGCTTTTCCTCCATCAGCATAGCAGAAACCCGTCACGTCTGTGGAGGGAGGATGCAGAAGTTATGCGGGAGCCGGCGGAGTGGTAAAATGTGACAAGGTGTCTTTCGGCTTTTTCCTTGATTACGCCGATTACACGACCGCGCATGAATGGGCCGGAGAAGTAACCTGCAGATGGGCATGTACTTCCCGCATGACTGTGCAGCCGGCCATCCATATCATCCGCAACAGTAATGGTAATTATGCAGCCGGGCTGTTGCGGATGTACTATGTATGGTAAGCCATCAGCTCGGTTCTGTTTTTACATCCGGTGAAAAAAGGTTCCCAGCCGTAGCGGTCATGCCGGTACGGACTTATTCGTCCATCGGGAAACGGATGCCCCATTCCTGGCGGAGGCTGTCCAGCATCCGCATTACCCGTAGTGTCTCGGCGTGAGGCATAGAGGCTGGTTCAATGGCTCCATGGCGGATGGCTTCGGCAGCTTCCAGCACCTGATATTCGAATCCGGTAATCTGAGGCGGACAGGTATAGCGGCCTGTCTCCTGATGGTCGGTGTTATAGACTACGGCCTGTTGCGGATTGTTGATGTTGTCGATGACAAGGTAGCCTTTGTCGCCGGAGATGATTCCCTGGCGGTCGGAAGCACAGAAGGCGGTAGTCTGCATGACGGCCATACGTCCGTCCCGATAGGTGAAGGTGATGCTGTTCTGCATGTCTACTCCTGCCTCGTTTTTCATACACGTAGAGGTAATTTTTTCGAGGTCGTTTCCGAATGTCATGAGGGCGAAGTTGATGGGGTATACACCCAAATCATACAAGGCTCCGCCGCACAGTTCCAGACGCACAATCCGTTCTTTGTGGGCGATGGGATAACCCAGGCTGGCCGTTAGCATCATAGGTTTTCCGATGATGCCGCTTTCTGTCAGTTCGCGGATGGTCCGGGAGAAAGGCATGTAGCGTGTCCAGATAGCTTCGGCCAGGAATACTTGTTTTTCCTGCGCTATTCGTATCAGTTCTTCGGCTTCACGGGCATTGGCGGTGAATGCTTTCTCGCACAATACCGGTTTCCCTTTGAGCAGGCACATCCGGGCCGGTCCGAAGTGGTGTGAATGGGGAGTCGCGATATAAATCAGGTCGATGTCCGGGTCATCGGCCAGGGCCTCATAGTTTCCGTAGGCTTTTTGTGCGTGGAATTCATCGGCGAACTGTTCCGCTCTGGATAGTTCTCTGGCGGCTACCGCGTACAGTTCCGCTTCTTTCATGCCCATCAGGGTGGTAGCCATCTTCTGAGCGATGTGTCCGGCTCCGAGGATGCCTACTTTCAGTTTCTGTTGCATATTGATTGTATTTTATGATAAATGGATTCTGTTGACTATGGTTACAGATTTTTGGGTGATAAGTTCTTCACGATTTATACAAAGGTAATGATTTATTGGGGACTATAATAACTTTTTCAATTCATCAATATCCGGTAATGCCTTGCGAAGTCGTTCCGGCATTTCTTCAGAAGCCCGATAAGTAGCGACTCCCATTGGCTTATTGTAATCGCGTACTGCAAACTCGACGAAGGTTTGATTCATTTCTCGACAGAGGATGATTCCGATAGAGGGATTTTCGTGTGGTTTCCTTACGTATGAATCCAATGCAGAAAGGTATGTGTTCAGTTGTCCTAAATAAGAGCTGCGGAATTTCCCGGACTTTAATTCAACAGCTACTAAAGAATTAAGTTCCCGGTTGAAGAACAATAAATCAATAAACATTTCCTCTCCAGCTACTTCAATACGGTATTGATTACCTATAAAACTGAAATCCTGTCCAAAGGTCATAATGAACTTCTTTACGTTGGCAACAATAGCTTTTTCTATGACACGTTCATTTATGTCTTCTTCCTGTTCATCCAGTTCTTCTATATTGATAAAATCTAATAAGTACTCATCTTTGAAAGAACGAATAGCTTTGATTGCCTGTTTCGTATCGGGTAGTGCTTGGGTGAAATTATTAGGCAATGTTCCTTGATGGTGATATAGGTCAGCTTTCAGATAATCCCTTAAAGTATACTTGCTCCAATACCGGATGGCACATTCATGAATATAGAACAATCTCTCATTCAAATCTTTAGCTTTGGCTATAATTTCCGTATGATGGCTGAAACCAATTGACAGGAAATCTGCCCAGTCAAATTCATCCGCCACTGGCTGATGAGTGGTCATCAACAATAACTTTTCATTCAGTATCAAATCATCCGCCGCTGGCTGATGATTTAAAACCTTGTTCCATTCTTCATAAAATATGCGCATATTTCTTATGCTGGTCGCTGAAAATCCTTTCAACCCCGGAAGTTCCTTTTGCAGCATCGAAGAAATCTGCTCTATGGCACTTTTACCCCAAAAGCCTTTACGGGAGTTTTCCGAAACATACCTCCCAATACCATAATACAAGGAGAGCTGTTCTTTATTTATTGATGCGGCGGCACGGTACTGGCTACGTAAAATGGCTTCCTTGATGGTTTTTACTGCTTCTATATAGTTTTGACTTATATCCATTGTTTTTTCTATTTGGATAAAAAATAAAAACATGAATCAGCCTGTCCCTCGGAGAAGAGACAGGCTGAAGTCAGGTATCATTTCAGGATGATTTCCTTGATGATCGGCCAGCAGGTATGGTTGCCCGTTACCTGAATCTTGACCGCTTTCACCGGCTTGCCGCCGATGTCGGCTTTGGCTTGTCCCAGTTCGTCGAAGGTGCCGACTTTCTGGAACTCGTTGCCGTCTGCACTGATCAGCAGGTCAGCCTTGGTGATGTAATCCTTCGAGTCACCTGTAATGACTTCGATGGAGTTCACATCGGTCGGTTCCGTCAGAATCACCGTGAAGTAATGTGTCGGATTGATGGTGTTTCCTCCCCAGAAGAAGGAATTGGTCTTTCCGTCGAAGGCATATTCCGGATGATAAGGCGGGTTCAGCGGAATGTTGGTATCGATGCTGGCCGGACGTATCAGCATCGGTTTTTCCTGAGTCGGAGCGAATTCCTTTTCATTCAAAGCATCGTCCTCGTAGAAGTTGATACCGATTTGCTTCATCACCGGATAGAAGGCCGTGATGCGGCGGTAGAAGTCGTCCCAGTTGCGGGCAGAAGGTTCGCACCAGAACACTTCCGACAAGGCGGCCAGACGCGGGTACAGCATCCATTCCACACGGTCTTGCGTAGCTACACGCTCCGTCCACAACGCACCCTGTCCGCCTTTCACGAGCGGTGCCTGTTCCGGTGTCACCTGGTCGGTTATCGGGTTCCATTCATAGACCTTGCGGGTAGAGTTTCCGGCATATCCCCAGTCGAGGTAACATCCGTGTTGCGGACACATCACTACCGGAATGCCCCGTTCCAGAGCGGCCTTTTGTGCTTTCAGACCGTTGTCGCGCCATACGGTCAGCATGTCTTCGGGAGTAGCGGCATGGCGGTCGTTGATTTCGTCCCATCCCACCATGGTCTTGCCTTTCGAACGGATGTACTCACTCATCTTGCGGGTGAAATAGTCCTGTATCTCGCCGGGTTCCTTCATGCCTTCTTTCTTGTAGAGAGCCTGACACTTCGGACATTTTTCCCAAATGGCGGTCGGAACCTCGTCGCCTCCCAGGTGAATGTATGGCGACGGGAATATCTGGATGAGGGCATCCACCACTTCCTGTGCGAAACGGATGGATTCCGGATTGCCGATGCAAAGCATGTTCTCGTTACCGCGTTTCCGCTGGTTGATGGGGAGTTCTTCCGGATAGGCTTCGAAGGTACCTCCCTTGCAGGAGAGTTGCGGCATGGCTGCCAGCAAGGCGGTGCTGTGTCCCGGCAGGTCGACTTCCGGAATGATTTCAATACCGAGCGACTGGGCATATCTTACCAGTTCCTTCAGGTCATCCGTGGTATAGTACTTGCCTGACATGTCCGGAAAGTCCGGATAGAAGGTACCTTTCTCGGTCAGTTCCGGATACTTGTCCATGGCCAGACGCCAGGCATTGTTGTCCGTCAGGTGCATCTGCAGGGTGTTCAGCTTGAAGAAAGCCATTTGTGAGAGGGTTTCCTTCAGTTCGTCTACCGTCCAGAAATGGCGGCTACAGTCCAGCATCAGTCCGCGGTAACCGAAACGCGGCTTGTCCTGAATGCTCAGTACGGGCAGTTTGTTGTCTTTTGCGGTCAGGATGAGCTGATGGAGGGTTGCCAGCGCATGGCTGATTCCCTGTGCATCCTTGGCCTGTAGGGTGATTCGTCCGCTTTCGATGTCGAGGGTGTAGGCTTCATCGGTCAGCTGGTCGTTCTTGACCAGCGAGAGGGGCGCGTCGATGTCGCTGACGGTGAGTGAAATGCCGGCCGATTTCTGCAGGAGTCCGGCGAATGTCTGAGCTGTTTCGTTCCATTCGGCCGGAGCTTGCATCGTACGTAAGTCTTCCAGCGAGAAGGAACCGTTCTTGATGGTGACAGACTGGGCTTTCGGAATCAGGTCCACCTGCTCTACCAGTTTCCCTTCGCATCCGGTCAGGAACAGGGAAACGGCGGCTGCCAACAAGGGGAGCATAGTCGATTTTTTCATCATAGTGAATAGGGTTTATAGGTTATATGTATCAAGGATTTCATGCTTGAAGTCAGACAAATTTAACAATAAATCGGGAATAATCCTTCTTATGGGCCTGGAAAAATAGGCATAGGGGCCGTTTCTTCATGCGATGCGGATAGATGCTTCATGTTTTGCGGCATAAAACATGAAATTGTGCCGTGAAAAACTTGGAGACCCTTGGGTTGGAAAGTTATCTTTGTGTATAGGAAATCTATAGATTCCGTTGGGGTTTATATAAACGCCGACGTGGTTTACATAAACGCCGTCGAGGTTTATATAAACCACGTCGTGGTTTAGAGAACTTGTCGGGACAAGCGGGATTTTCTATACAAGGATATTTACTTTTTCTTTTTGACGCCAAAAAGAAAAAGGTAACAAAAAGAAAAACCGCCGGCTTCCGTTTTGAGGCGGCTACAAACCGTTTTCCGGCGGAAGCGCAGGAACTCGCTTCGCTCAGACAGCCTGCGCTTCTTTTCGCCTGAATCCGGTTTTCCGCTATTCACCTCAAAACTAAGGCCGGAATAAATGTGCGTTGGTTCTTGGGTTCGTTGTCGTAACATCAATAGTTGGATATAGTTAGATTTGGTAAACTTTTCCCGTTCAAATGTACAACGCTATGTCTGCTGGTCTACTTGTTGTCTGAACATAACAAGTTCCTTGTCCACTTGTCCACTTGTCCACTTGTTCACTTGTCAATTAATCCACTTGTCCCCTTGTCAACTGGTCAACTTGTTACCTGCAAGTTGAGCTTGCGAAACTTGAATTGTTTAACTGATATTTAATTTCTGATTATGGTTGCGAAATACATTATGCAGGAGGTGAAGGACCTCAACAACGAAGGCGATACGTTGCTTTATCCGCGGATGGTTATCCGTGACAGTTGCGGTACGGACGAACTGGCGGAATACATATCGGCTCATACCAGCTTCAGCCGGGCCGAAGTGAAAGGTGTCATCGAGCTTCTGGGGCACGGAATGGCTCGGACAATGGCTCAGGGACGTTCGGTGCGGATAGACGGTATCGGTCTGTTTACTCCGTCGCTGGCTATCAAGGAGGGGAAGGAACGTGAGGAACCCGACGGGAGCGGTACGAAACGCAACGCGGCAAGCATCCGGGTAGGGGATGTGCGTTTCCGGGCAGACCGCCAACTGGTACGGGAGACGGACCTGGCCTGTAATCTGGAACGGGAATCGGGCGGAAAGTCGGCACTCTGCCGTTCGCGCTACACTCCGCAGGAACGCCTCGCCCTGGCCAAACGTTACCTGGAAGAGCATCCTGTGCTGACGGTGGGTACCTATGCTTCCCTGACGGGCCTGAGCCGCACAACGGCCGGAAAGGAACTTCGCCGGTGGTACGAGACCGAAGGTTCTGGTATCGGAATCAGCGGGATGGGGACGCATCGGGTGTATGTGCTTCGGGGAGGAGAAGAGAAAAATAGAATTGTAGGATTTGAGGGATAATCAGGGAATGGATGAATTCAAGGTATCTTTTCCCGGATTGTCTTTTTCGATTACTTCGAATTCAGACATAGGGATAGCATATCCTAGCCAAGGCCATTCGATGCATAATTGTTGGGTATGCCGGCAGACTGTCACTTCTTCAAAGACAGACAGGACTTTCAAGAAAGCGTATGCATCTATCGGGATTCTATAGACAGACGGTTGGTTATCCTGTTCAATCAAAAGGGAGAAGTATTTCCGGGAAATATTTACATCCAGAATCTTGTATTCATCATCCAGGTACTCTACATTCAATGTGTCACATAGGTTCTTTGAGAAAATGGCTCTGGCTTCACCGTCATCGAATTTCTTGATAAAATGCGACCAGATCTTTTCTTCTTTTTCTTTGTACGGATATCCTATTCTGATTCTTTTCAGACAATCGGGTAGCTGATAGATATTGTCATCTTCAGTGTCGAAAGTAATCTGTATCTCTTGGCTTTCTTCACAGTACTTGTATAATCCGTAGCTGAACTTGCAGACATCGTTATCGGACGAAATGAGGTTGGAGATTTGAATGATGGAATCATAATCTTCGTCTTCATCCTCTTTGTTCCAGAAAAGGATAGAACACAGTTTACGGGGAATGAATGTTTCATTGTCTTTTCCGATTTCAAATTCCTGGACAATGTAACTGCCATGATAAATGGAGTCTGATTCCCGGCACATAAACATCCATACGCTCTGCCCTTTACGGAAGTCTGCTCCTGACGCATGCCAATAACTGATGTCATCCCATTCAGTGAAGACTGTTCCCATACGAAGGACCGAATTGATGAATAAGGGGTCTGCATAATATTGAAGAATCAGTGTCGGATTCTCTACTAGCCCCCATAAGCATGGCGAGATGTTTTCAAGTATTTTGTTTGCTGTAAGTGCCTGGATGGCTGTATAGGCTACATTGTTCTCAGAATGCAGTGAGTGGAAGTATTCGTTCAGGTGTATGATTAGTTTGGCCAATGTGTCAGTAAATGAAAGTTTATATGGATTCAGTTTGTTGGCCTTGATATAAAAGAGCATGAGCATACTGAAAAACACTTCTTCATTGTCTTTCTTCAGGTCTTCCAGTAGCGGGAGGATTTCATTGACAAAGGATTTAGGGAGACTTGTATAATCTTTGTCGACAAATGCCCGAAGAATCCGTTCCGACCATAAGGAATCCTTCTTGTCGAACGGATAATCATCTGTCAGGTTCAAGAACCATTTTGCTCTTTCTGCAATGACCGCTACTTCAACTAACCGCTCTGCGGAAACTCCTAAGTTTTCGCAGGCATCATTCCAGATTTTGTCAATCGTCTCACTTTTTTTGATTTTACCTTTGATTAGTCTGTAAATCTTTACCCGGCTGCCATAACCTAAACGGGTGGCAAACGCGGAAACCGAAGGAGCAAACAGTTGGTACTCTATCAGAAACTTCAATATGTCCTCTCTGTTGTCGAACATAAATGTATCATTATGGCTGTGTTTTGTTACAAAAACCGTTTTTACAAGAAATGGCAGTACTTCCTTTTTTGAAGACCGAAGCCACTGTCTTATATTTGTGACTGAGTAAAGGTAAATAAAAATCCCTAACGAGCGTCATGTAAACCGGAAAAAATGTATATTTGCGGAGTAAGGGAAGAGAAATGCCCTTATGATGTAAAAACGCGTTTTTTCAACTTTTGTCCTAAGAAACGAAATCGCCAATTTTGTAAAGACTCAGACGGATGGAAGGAACATGACGCTCATCTGTATTACCTATGCAAACTTTGTGTATAGCACTATTGTTGTACCCGGTTGCATACCGAAATACGGCGGGGGATTCTTGTTTTCGCTTGTCTCTGAGTTGGTGTTTGGCGATACCTGTTTCTTGATGAGTGGAAGAAAAGTCCTCACGCCTTTTTTCGTTAATCAGTGCCGGATTCGGGGGACTTGTCGGCAATAAAAAAGAATATAGCTATGTAGCAGATCAAAATCGGGATGCAATAAAGAGACGTTTTTGAGATATATAGCGTTCTTTCAGAAATAGAAGAAATAATAGTCATTAAAAGAGCGTCATATTGAACAAAAAACGTATATTTGCATTACATCGGCTGGAGAAATGGCCGGTGCAATAACAAGAAAGCGTTTTTTGCTTTATCCTAAAATCGAAATCGCCAATTTCTAATCGGAGGATAGAGACAATATGACGCTCATTCGTTTTGTATATGTATGTGTGTACAGCCCTTGTTGTACACTGACGTTACATACCGGGACGGCGTGAGACTATTGTTTCTTTATTCATTCCGATGCGGCGTTTGGCGATGCCTGATTTTGATGAGTAGAGCAGACAAGTCCTCACGCCTTTCTTTTTTCTACTCATGAAAAACATAATGCTTTTTCGGGGGACAGCGGGCATTTTCAATTGTGCTATGAGTTATAATAATTGTGAGGAATTTCTTTATCAAAAGGCTATAGAAGCCTATTGGAACCATGTAAACAGATACCATACGTGGATGAATTATTATGCTTTGTTTAATGGAGCCCTTTTTGTCGGATTTTGTACATTACTTACAGCTACTACTATAATAAAAGCTGATAGCATAAGTCAATGGAATTTAGAAAATGATTATACTTTCTTACAGCTTACAGTTTGTATTATAGGTTTAGTATCTTCTTGTGCATGGCTTGCTTCTATCAGTGGACATGAAAAATGGGAAAAGAATTGGATGAATATAATTGAAAGTTTTGAAACAGTTCCTTTATATAGACTGATAGTATGTGGAAAAGATGATTTCTTATTAAAAAATGATTATGATACTCATGAATGGAACGACAAAACAACTAAGGATGGTAAAGTATTGGAAAAAGGTGATAAATTCAAAGCCTATTCTACTCATACAATAACCAAAATATTTGTTAGATCTATTATAATAGGATGGATTATATGCTTCTGTTATACTGCTTATAGATATTTAAAGGAGGATTTTAGTATTTCCAAAATGATTATGACAATCTTCATTTTTGTAGTGATCGCATTATTTGTAAAATGCTTTTTATTTAGTGATAGAACGTATTCGAATGTAGAAGGAAAAATCTTAAAAATAAAAGAATAATTTATGGGAACATTATCGCTGTTATCATCATCGGATTTAGGTAATAAAGAGCCTAAAAGGAAAAAGTTGGTTGGTTCCATTCATTCTGGTATGGCGAATGAGGTTCAACGTAATGACAAGAGAGTATTTCAAGAATATTTGGATTACTTTAAACAAAATAAAGATGATATATTCTCTAATAGAGAAAAGGCAGAAGTATTTATATTGGAATTATCTAAAATAAAGATTACAAGTGGCAAAATTAAAGCTAAAGTGTATTTCCTTATTGCAGCTTGTTATTATGTATTAGGGGAAAGTTCATTGTCATACGACTATGCCATTAAAGCAGTTAATAATGACTCTACGGAACAGGAGTTTCATCTTTTGCAAACAGTGTTGGAAAATGATATGCAGATTAGTGCTTCCTCCTCAATAGCATCAAAAGCTCTAAACAATTTGAAAGGATTATATTCTTCTTTGTTAGGAAGAGCGTTTTATGAAAATGAGTTGCGCCAAACGATAAATGAGGAAGTTTCTAAATTTAAAGCAGCTAAAGTGTCTGAAGCAAGGAACTCTTTTTTTCTTAAATCATTGTTTTGGGTTCCTGTGTTGATATTTACTTTATTTAAATACGTAAACTATGTTGAGCCTAGTGGATGGTTCTCTTTCAACTGGAAGCCTTTTATTTTTATGATATTACTTGTATTAGGAGGTTGTTACTTTATCGTTATAAATATTTTCTTAAAACAAGTAAGGCATACATCTGAAGAATGGGAAGAAATGTATTGTAATGAATATAAATAGTTTTAATTTATGGAAGCACGTTATTCTTTAGTTTCTTTATTTGAACAGAATAAAGAAGAGTTGGTAAAACAGCTGTCAGGACTGGATTTACTTACGGAAACAAGTAAAGTCCAAAATATAGTGAGTGGTTACTTTAAATCAATTTTTGATGAAGATGGGATTTTTAGGCAAGGTTTGAGCAAGTCTGAAGATTATATTTTAAGTTCTGCTTTGGAACTTTTGAGAGTTCAAGAAGAAATGGCTAAACAGATGATTGTAAAGAAGCCGCAGGAAAAGAAGAAAGAGGACAAATTAAAACTTGAATCTGTGTCTGATAAAGCTGTTTGCTCGTCTCCATCTCCTCTTGGATTAATGGCAGGAACTACAATAGGTGGTTTGGTTGGTACTATTGGCGGTACATGGTGGGCATTAGGTGGAGCTATAGCTGGTACCGCACTTGTACTTTATTGTGCTTATTATCCACCTAAATTTATGAAGAGGAAGGTTAAATCACTACCCAAAGATACAATACCAGTTAAGAAGGAAGAACCTGTTAAAATAATAATAGATACAGAAAAGTTTTTGGATATTGTTAGGCGTATATGTGAAAATGTAGATAATTTGATTGAAACTTTTCGTACTCAAATTGAGCGTGTCGTTGATAAATACGAACGGTTGGAAAAACCTACATTGGAAAAGACTTATGGTTCTTTATTGGATTCTATTCAGTCAGTCTTAGGAGTGGCATATTCAAATACCGATAGTGAAAAGAGGCTTGCAAAGATTGATGATCGCTTGGAGCAGTTGGTGGAGTCTTTGGAAAATTATGGATTGGAGGTTGTAAAATATGCGGAAGATAATAGTATGTGGTTTGAATGTCTGACTTCTACTAAGGTTTCAGAACCTGTAATGATATGTCCTGCTATTGTAAAAAATGGGGAAGTAATAAGAAAAGGAAAAGTTTTTGTTAAAGAATAATGGGTTATGGGAGAAGTTAAAGACTGGGCTATAGTACCAGATAAGAATAAACATGAATACGTGATAGGTATAGACTTTGGTCATGGTGAGACATCAGCGGCATATTGTTCTATAGGATGGGGTATACCAAGTGGTGAACTTAAAGATGCTGAAGATATAGAGTTTGGAAGCAATAAGAAAGTTGTTCCTTCTGCTATTTGTATAACAGCAGATGACAAAGCTTATATAGGAACTGAGGCTTTTATTCCTGATATATTAAGAGAGGCTGAAGTTGAGGTTTGTTTTAAGCAAAGACCAGTGGAAATAAATGGAGAGAAAGAAAAGTTGATGATTAGATACATGAGTGAGGTCTATAAGAGGATTAGAGAGAAAAATCCTGCTTTATTTACAGATGGTAATCACTTAGTTTATATCGCAACTCCTTCAGGATGGGATAATACAGCAAAGGATTTATATGGCAGAATGGCAAAAATGGCGGGATTACCAATTGCTGGGATAACTTCAGAATCTCGCGCAGCTTTTGTCAGAGGACAGAATAGACCAGATTCAGGTTTACCTCAATATATAGATAAAGGTGCCATAGTGTTCGATATGGGCTCAAGTACTTTGGATTTCACATATTTAAATAATGATACAGTTATAGATTTTGGATATGATTGTGGTGCTTCTTATGTAGAAAAATGGATTTATAATGATAGAAAAAGAGATAATGAGTATGTATCTCTTTTTGAAAGTCGTTATCCTAAGTTAATTTCAAAACTATTATTTGAAGCAAGATGTGCTAAAGAAGAAGTATATTTTCATCCAGAAGCAAAGTTTAAAAAAACTATTAATTTTGAAGATATAATTGATGATGATGACTTGGAAGATGGAAAAATGAAATTTATTTTCCAACCAGGAGAGTTGGATGAGTCTTTAAAAGCTTCTGGTTACATAGATAAAATAGGGCAAGCAATGATTGATTTTAAATACAATCATATTCATAATGCTCCCATATATGTGGCTTTCTTAACAGGTGGAGCTTCAAGAATGGATTTTATACGCTCGTTAGTAAAAGAATGTTGGAATCTTTCTGATGATATGATTTATAGGGATCAAGATCCTTCTTTGACAATTTCTCGTGGCGTAGCTGAGGTTGCAAGAGCTGATATTCGTTCCGGAAGTATGGGTAATCCTAAAGAATTATTGAATAAATTGGTATCAGATTGTGATGTGTATTCTTTATTTTCAGATTCCTTAGTAGATAAGGTCGCAGATGAAGTTACAAGTACAATCGCATCATGCGTTACTCAATTTAGGGATACAGATAATGATGTGTCAATTAATGATTTAGAAGTTTTCATAAATGATAATATTGAAAACGATATGGATCATGTTAATGAATGGGCAATGGAATGTTATCAATCAGCTTTTGAACAAAAAACAGCTGAAATTAGAGAAAAGCTTGATAAAATGGTTGGCAATTACACGCAGAAAAATGTTCAAATGAAGCGTGGTAACGTTTCTATAAACTCTATTGATAATATTGATATGAGTGTGATCACTGAACAAATGCGTGAGCTTACTTCTACTTTAACTGATTCTGGCATAATGCAAGATATTGTGGCAGGAGTAGCTGGTGCAGCCATCGGTGGTGCAGTTGCTATGCTATTGGGAGGCCCACTTACTTGGTTAATTGGTGGTGGAGTGCTGCTTGCTAATTGGTTATTCGGTGATAATGACTCAGAGGAGGAAAAGCGTCGTAAAGCCCGCATGAAAGACTTGGACAGTGATGCTCGTCAGAAAGTATATAATCACTTTGAAGCGAACTGGTCTGATATAGAGAAAAATATTTATGATTCTGTTTCAAGAGCAATAAAAGGGAATACGAATCTTCGAAATATAATAAATAGCCAAAGTAAAGATATAATTTCTGCATACACAAAAGAATGTATTTCTCAAATGCGATTAATGGTCGAGTAATATGGAAAAACTTACTTCAAACATACCGGAAGTTGCAGCTAAAGTAATGGCTGCAACCTCTGTATCACAATCTTTATCTTTCTGTATGGAAAGAAAGTATTTGAATGGCATTGGTGATGTAAATCTGAATTCTTTATTCTCATTGCAGGAGATTGAAATTACAACTAAAAACTGTGTTTCTTGGATTGAAATCGTTCAAGTAGGTAAACCTTTATCAGATAGTGCTGAAGATTGCTTTACAGCAATGCAAAAAATATTATATTCTTGTTTCATGCCCAAAGAAACACAATTACTATTTCTAATAATAGGGAACAAAAAACAGAATAAAATGTATTTAGGTGTACGGGCAATGGGGACTTCTGTAAAGAAGAATATAGTAAAATATTTAAATGAATTTATAAAAGGTGTATGGCCTGGATTACAGACTAAGATTATTAAAGATGATTCGGCTGGTAGCGACTTAAAAGATTTAACTGAAAAGGTTAACAATGAAACTCTAGAATATGTATATGCATTGACAGGTATTCCTTCTATGGAAAGCCAATATAAATCCATTTATCCTGCTACGATTGATAAGTTGATGGCTGGAATGAGTCAAAGGAATTATGCTTATCTTGTTGTTGCTGATCCTATAGAAACAAATGAGGTAGATAGCATGTTGTTTCAATGTAGGGAAATGAATGGTCAGGCAGAATCTTTAAAGTCTTTTAATGTAACCGAGGGGGAGACTCATGGAACAAGTAATTCTCATTCTTTTACAGATGGATACAACTCTTCAACCAGTGAATCTGTGACAAAAAGAGATTATTCAAAATTAGGAAAACTGGCTGTACAAGGAACAGGCTTAGCATTTGCTGCTTCATTTTTCCCGGCTGCAAAATCGGTAATGGAAGGAGCTGTAGATGTAGGAGGTGAGTTGATTGCAGGTGCTGCAAGTTTATTGGGAATAGGAGCTGTAAATTCTATAGTTGCTTCGTTGACACCAACAAAATCAACTTCTACTACAAGTGGTACAAATCATTCTGAGAGTAATACTTATTCTACAAATGAAAGTAAATCTCAAAGTCTAAGCCGGAATATCGTAAATAAACATATTGAGTCTGTATCTGAACATTTGTTCTACCATTCCAAGCGGTTTGAAACAGGTAAAGCTATAGGGATGTGGAAAGTTGGTACTTATTTATTGGCAGAAAAGGAATCTGACATAAAAGGTGGATCAATGCAATTGCGTTCAATACTAAGTGGACAGGAATCTATATTTGAACCGATTAGAATAACTGATATTACCAATGTTATTGAGCCTTCAAAATCATTAGCACAGTTTGCTTCTCCTGTAATACGTATTGATTGTGTATTAAATGGTAAACCTTTTAATCATCCATTGGGGGATGCTTACAAAGAACTTAAAACAGTTCTTACAACAAAAGAATTATCATACCTTATTAATTTTCCATTACGCTCAGTTCCAGGTATCAGTGTTATTGACAGTACGCCTGATTTTAGTTTGAATATAGAAAGTGTTAATGAATCTTGTTTTGCATTAGGAAGTTTATTGTATGGAGGTTCAAAAACAGATTTATGTTATTCAATTCCTATAGATTCTTTAGTTAAACATGCACTATTATCCGGAATAAACGGAAGTGGCAAGACTAATACAGTTCAGGCTATATTAAATGGAATTAATGGAAAACTTCCTTTTCTCGTTATTGAACCTGCCAAAACAGAATATGTGGACTGGGCAATTCAATATAACAATGAACATCCTGATACTCCTATAGATATTTATATTCCAGGTTGTAAGAAATATAAAGCTGGTTTTATACCCAAACAATTAAAATTAAATCCGTTTGAATTGGTATGGCTGGATAAAAATCAAGAGCCTAATGTGCTTAGTCATATAGACCGTTTGAAATCTACCTTTGCTGCTGCTTTCCCTATGTATGATATTCTTCCAGTATTAATGGAGGATTTGATTTATACTGTTTATCAGAATAAGTCAACGGATTGGTTTACCCAAGAACCTGTTTTTGGAAGTACATTGCCACCTACGTTGAATAGTATGAGCGTCAGTGTGGATAAAGTAATAGCGAATAGGCAATATGAGGAAAGGATTGAACGGAATATGAAGGCTTGTTTCCATACTCGTATTGACAGCCTGAAACGTGGTTGGAAAGGAGAAATGCTTAATACTGTTCATTCAACGCCTTGGAATGAACTTTTCCAAAAGCCTTGTATCATTAACCTGTCGTATGTGGGTGATGATGTAGATAAATCATTTTTCATGGCGTTAATACTTCAATTCCTGTATGAATATTGTACAGCATTGGCTGAAACGCAAAGAATTGACTTTAACGATAATATCTGTCGTCATTTGACTATTATAGAGGAAGCGCATAGAGTCATGGCTAAATGTGATAATCAGGAGTTGCCACAATACAAATCGGCTATGATGTTTAGCAATATGTTATCAGAAATTCGTGCGTATGGAGAAGGTATGCTTTTGGTTGATCAGGTTCCGACAAGACTGATACCGGATGCTATTAAAAATACGAACTTGAAGATAACACATCGTTTGGTAGCTGAGGATGATTGTAAGGCTATCGGTGAAGCTATGGGATTGAATGATGACCAGCGTAAAGTGATTTCAAAATTGCTTACAGGACAATGCATCGTTTCAAGTTCTCTGAATACAGAAGCTTATTGGGTGAAAGTTGATAAGGTTAAATGACATGTCTATGATGGAATATTATAATGGATTGGAATCTAATGAATTTTCAGAAGGTATAGAAAAAAAGACTTTTGTAACAGAGGCTGAAAAAGCATATATTTCTGAAGTGTTAGGAACAAAAGATAGTACTGCTATTGTAGCGAGAATTGATGAACTATCGACTGATGTTCCTCCAAAAGCTATTGACTTTAATAAGGAAATAGCTTCTTTGCTGAAGAGCGCAGGTGAAGATATTTCGCCAATTTATTTAGAAGCTCCACAGGATTGTATTCAAATAAAAGATATTTCGGAAGAAATGAAAACCATAGAAGGATTGGATTTTAATGATTGGAAAGAATTATCTTTTGATGAACGGATGAGTGTCTTGCAAAAATTGGAAGAACAGATATCTGTGATTGCTCATAGGCCTTTTTGTGAGTTGGTTGCTAAGGATTTGGGTGGCGAAAACGGAGCATACCCACCCACTCAGAACGGCATAATCCACCCACAATTATTGCTAAAATGGGCTTGAAAAGGGCATAAAAAACGGAGCATATCCGTTCATTTTTGCTAAAAAATGCCCAAAGTCGCTCAAAAAACGGAGCATATCCGTTCAGTGGTTTGTGATTACGATAAAATATCCGTTTTACTATACAAAAATCGGAGTATATCCGTTCAGTGATGGGAATGTAATAATACAATAATCAGTTGTTTACATTCGGAAAACGGAGCATATCCGTTCACTTTCTCATAGAAACGACGATGCCTGCATAAAAAACGGGGCATGTCCGTTCACTTTCCACTCTTTCCCGTATCTTGTATGCAGAATATAATCTTCATACAATACGAC